>Ga0126342_10017374_pt1 | contig 12445 bp, 16 predicted proteins | sample Cyp1metagenome_FD_92528 | JGI IMG/M metagenome (GOLD analysis project Ga0126342, IMG submission 92528) | Coral microbial communities from Lord Howe Island, Old Settlement Bay, Australia - Cyphastrea 1 metagenome | ecosystem: Host-associated > Invertebrates > Cnidaria > Coral ... | reverse complement strand
TCCAGACTGTCCCTAAACGCAGGTGACATCTTTACAGGCCGGCTTCCACACCACATGGAACGCGGCAGAACGGAACGGAACGGAACGGACCGAGATCCGCGCGCCCGGAACGGAACGGAACGGCCAACCCTGCACCGGTTCCCAGGAAAAAAAAATGGAATGTCCCATTGGAATGAGGGCCAAGGGGCTGGTGCATGCCTTCCAAAGTTGCAGTCCTGAAGAGGGAGAAATATATATATATATACACACCATATACCCCTAGGAAACCATCATATCTGGCTGAATTAATCGTGAGATCTATAAGTTCCATGTAGTCGTCATGGACTAGATAGAATATTATATATAGATATGTTAAAAAAAAACATGAGAAAAATGGAAATATGACTGAACAAATGGTATTCTATCTACTTCAGGATGATTATGTAAATACCTATATATATATAATATGCTTATATAAATTGTATTTGAACCAACTATAGTGGGGATATACTTGGGATTAGTAGGGCATAGAAGCATCACCACTATAATATGAAACTTTTGGTGTCAATGATGTATGCCCGCCATTTCAATAATATATATATAGATATATTCATGGGCAATAGTGGGGACATGTATGAGAAACCATGATAAACCATTGGATTTTAGGTAACCTATCAAACAGACCCATATACAGACACTAACTAAATAATTTGCTGCTGCGAAGTGGACACTCAACATGTTTTAAAACAATAAACCCTCGAACTAAATGGGCCATGGTTTCATAGCTATGTGAAAATGTGTTTATGTGTGAACAATGCAGTTGGAAAGATACAAAAGCAATTCAGAGGGCACATGTCGACAGTACATACATGGTTTGTGATTTATACAAGTTAGGTATATTGTATATACACACTTCATTTGGAAGGATTTTGATATCTACATATACTTCATAATTCCAACACAAGACACTAAGTAGGGGTTTCCATAAATGGGGGTACCCCCAAATGGATGGTTTATAATGGAACATCCTATTAAAATAGATGATTTGGAGGTACCCGTATTTCAGGAAACCTCCAAATATCAATCCAGGAAAACCTAGAATGATCTATCCAAGATTGATTTTTTTGTCTGATGGTTTCCCAAATTTCCACTCTTATTTCTGGCACGGCCATGAGGTCGCAAAAAAAATAGCGCAGATCATTCGTCCTATGGAATGTCTACCGAAGATATATGAACTACAACATTTATGGACATCCCATCTGCTGTCTTCCAAATGCTCAGAACATACGGTCTATCGTGACAGATTCAGGGGACATTATGACCTAGCCATGTATGTAAATGTAAAGAAACCACTACTGACTATTTCCTTTTTTTTTTCGAAAGCTTCTACTTAAACGTTTTGGCTACCCTTAGATACCCAACATAGCCAACACTTATCATTTCACAGGAATATATTCACCACCACCTGATTGTGTCAACGGCCTGAAATCAGGCGGTTGGTCATAATTTATCTTCTCGCAAATTCTCGTGGTGCAGGTTGCAGCGGACGAAAGATCAGCTGCTGAACCTGGTTCTCAACTTGGGCTAACGTTTGATCGATCAAGAGTACCAATTGTTCAGCTTTAGCTAATCTTTTGGCCAGCGCCACCACCGCCTGAGACTTCTAAGCACACGGTCACAGAGTTGTCGCAGGTGCATATCAGCCTGCTGCATAGCGAAACGAAGCCGAAAGTCGGTGGTTGGGCCAGCGAAGTCGATTCACACCACGTGGTTTGCAGCTTGTGACTGTGGAGACAAGGCCGCTGAAGGAGTAAAAAGACAATATTTGGTTCTTCACAGCTTGCGGTGGCCGCAATCCCCAGTATATTGGATAGATTTGGATAGTACGAGTATCATCCAACATCATCTGGCTGATTATAATCGATAGTATATTGTAATCTGGCATAATTTGGATAGTATTATTCCAGTATATTTGGATAGTATATAATGATTCACTCACCTGAAAATCGCTTACGGCCACTTCGGGGATCCCCGAAGTAAAACACATCATTCCAGTGACGTCCGTGAGATCATGATCCACTTCATCCGGATAATTCATACACAAAATAGAAAGTCCATGAAAGTCTCGCATTTAGTTCGATGACTTTCCCATTGAAACCACATTTTTTAGATGATTTTCCCATTGAAACCGCCATTGTTAGATGATCTATGGGAAAATCACAGATGGGAAATCTATAAACCAGTGTTTCATGATTTTCCCATCTATAAACCTCCATTTCGTAAGCGAGGATTTTAAAACAGCCCAGCACTAAAAACTGCTGGGCGCCGCACATCCAAGCCATTCCGCCGTCCGTTGGGGCCACGGGGCCCTGGTTTTCCAACGGCTTTTTCTCATGATCATCTATTAATGGTATATTCATGGGAAAATAATGCGATATTAATGGTATATTAATGGGATAATCATGGGATAATCATGGGATAATAATGGGATAATCATGGATGATCATCATGAGTTTTTCTAAGTTGGGACTGATTCTTGATGATTGTTGATTGTAAAATCATGTAAAATCATCTGTGTCTTCGAAATTCCAGGCACCCGAAGGGGTGTTTCAAAAGACATTTAATGACAAAAAAATGTGGTGGAAACACTGGATACTGGAAACACCCAACAAACCTATATGTCAATGTGGGAACACAAACAACCAGCCAAACAGGTGGGAAACAACATGCAAGAAGTGAACATCAACTGTTTATCAATTGGAAAGCCAGATTTTGGACAACCTCCCGGCGTGTATTGGAGTTTCAGTCTCCTCAAATGGCAACATGCTATGTCAAAGATGACAATTATATTATGATGTATTATGGTTCAATGTGGTTCACTTTGGGGTTGGCGCAATCACAGCGAAAACCCACCAGTAACGGAGCAGCAATGTTGTAACATCCAAAAAGACAGGACAGTGTTTCCAGGATGTTCTAGATCATATTTGCTTCGTATTTCCAGGTTTCCCATGAATTTTAAAATCTATTTTGGGGTTGCCATCTGGTTGGTGGTTTCAATGCCTCTGAAAAATATTAATCAGTTGGGATGATTATTCCCAATATATGGCAAAAATAAAAAATGTTCCAAACCACCAACCACATAATATTCTGTGACACGCTGGACTGCAAACATCATCGTTTTTAGAGCCTGCATAGAATCCTCACGAGAAACTCCACAACTTGAGGCTATCACTACTGAAATAAACTACGTAGGGTAGAATCCCGGGGGCAAAATTATGAAAATCGTCATCAAAAAAAGTTCCACCTATGGTATATACACTTATAATTACTTATATATATATGTATGTATTATGTATTATGTATTATGTATTATATACTATGTATTATGTACTATGTACTATGTATTATGTATTATGTATTATGTCTTATATATGTATTATGTATTATGTACTATTATGTATATAATTATGCAATTTACCGAGACTCGGGTGATTCTCTAAGTGAATGTTACATGGGGAGTCAGGAGCTTCCCATGATATTCCCATGATGATCCCAGCCTGATGTGGGTATTGACCGATGCAATCTTCATCGTCAGTCTCCTGTGGGGAAGATATGAGCCCCACTGAGTTGGGCAGATTGTCATTGGGGAAGCCCGGCAACAAAAATGGAATCCAGTGTCAAATTCTGGAAACACATAGACAAATCCGTTGAAATGCTGGTAAATTTTAACATCTTCTGAATCGACTCTTGGGGTTACGTTTTACGTAAGCCGTACTAAGGGGTGAACATCCATTGGTCTAAAGTTTACAGTGTCTATGGCTTCGATGGTGTGATCAGTGTGATCTCGAACATATAGGGCTACAGTTCCACTATCACTGCCGAGGTTTTCTGTTATATACCACTTGTTAGTGACTAATAAGTGGTTATAATATGTCATAACCTCGGCAGTGATAGTTATAATGGTCATATAACGAGTCACATACCAACATGATGGAAGTTGTTACAATGGTTATATCCACTAACCCCAACTCACCCAGAGTGGATCATCAAAAATGCAGCACCAGGCGTCCTGAATCTCATCGTTCTGCGGCCCATCATTCACAGAGTGCCTTGATGGATCAACATCAGCTTTTGGAAACATGGAGATCCCTGAGCTGTCCAAGAGCGGTGGTTATTTCTACAGCATATACTCACATATGTATATATATATAATTATATAATTATATAATTATATATAATACACATGTGTTTGCGTGTTATCATATGATTTCATGTGTTTATATAATACATTATGTTTTGTGGTGGCCATGTGTTGCTGACGTTACGCCTACCTGCTGGTAATCTGGTCCTGGCAATGTTGAACATCGGGGAAATTCATAGGATATCAACAAGTGCAAAACATGGTATAATATGGTATAATTGGATATATAAGATGTATATACCACATCTATCCATATATCTAATATGGGTGTGTCTGAAAATGGGGTATACCCCAAATCTATGGCCATCAAATGATACGAACACGATAATTCACAAGCAGATTTTGGGGTACTCCATTTCAGACAAACCAACTTTTAAGAGGAACAAATCGAGGCAAATCCTCAACACATGGATCAGTGATTTCCGTTATCTTTTCTTCCTGGGTAGTAGCTAAACTGCATCACCTCGTGCCGGCCGACTTTAAGGTCAGTATCCCCCTGAGGCCCAGCCATGCTGGAGATTCAAGTGTTGATCATTTCGGGACCCCGCAACTTAGCAACTTCCCCTTTTAAAAGAGCGAAACAAATAGATGAGAATCAATTCCTACCAAAAGAGTCATGTACTTTTCTATCCTGCTGGGAACGAAATTCCAAGAGAGACGCTCCCTTCAGCCAAGGCGCTTCAGCGCTTCCCTGAGCTTTGAAAACCATCGAGGATGGCGATCGGTAAGCCATAAGGAAAAAAACAAATAGAACACACTTCTGTTCACAGCAAAATCCTTGGGAATTGTGATATTTATCCGTGTAAATATGTGTAAATTATAATCATGTACTAAACCTGGTTGGTGGTGCAATAACCATCTTGAAAAATATGAGTTCGTCAATGGGAAGGATTATCCCACATATATCATATTATGGAAAATAAAAAATGTTTGAAACCACCAACCAGAAACTGAAATAAGTTCATTTGGCGGCAATTCCCATTACTCACCATCATTCCAGTGAGGTCGCAGTGAGGTCACTATAATTCAGAGGTGGCTTCAGGGGTGAGTTTCCCTATCGACTTTGCGACCCCCCCAGAAAGATAAAAAAGGTGAACTCTAATCCTAAAATAATAGAAACTTTAACGTGTTCTGAGTTTTTTTTGTGATTACTATAGTTTATCATCGCATATCATCCCATATCAATATTTCACCAAAAGAGGGCTATGTTAGCCATTATCCAATTGAAGGTTTATTGTTACACACAACAATAGGGTGTTCACCTAATAATGAATTCATCGATGGTGGCTACTACAGTCTATCATTATTATACCAATTAGCCATGGCATTGGGCTGCCCGCATTAACCATAGTTTTGTTATCAATGAAGAATGATGCATATGAACGCACTATTAATGATTACTAATGATGGATAGTATCCTGATTATCAACTTAATATCAATCATTAGCAATCATTAGTATACATCTTGATATGTTAATCTTGAATAATCTTGACGATTAATGATGGATACTAATGAATTCCATGACGGTCAATGATGGATCATCAATTTATGAATAACCTTGAATAACCATCATCAACCATCATTAATCACCATTAACCACCATCATTAACTACCATCATTAACCACGACTATCATTAACCACTATGATTAACCACTATCATTAACCACTATAATTAACCACTATCATGATGGTTAACGATGGTAAATGATGGTTCATGATTTGGATTAAGGGGTCCCCAAAAAATAAAACATATTCACAAAAAAAATCCCCAGTCCTGGTGGATTTCCCATTGGGAAAATAAAAAATCGCCTTAAACGAAGCCAGGATGACATCCCTCAATGGTTCTCCAACCCGCAACCCGCCAACCCGCCAAGGCCAGGATGCAGCTGCTGGGAATGATACCTCGTGGCGCAAGGGAACGTATGTCACTTAAACGAGCCCAACAAAGGCACAGCAAAGGAGCATCCAATCCAAAATTTGCAGAATACAACACATTGTTGGATTGGATGAATATTATCCACTAAATTGTACAAGTTGTTGGATTCTCTAATCCCAAAATTCTGCTAACGTATGCTTATTAAGGAATACTATAACATACTATAACTATATTGTTTAACATGTCACGCGTTTTCAATCTATTTCATAACACAGCTATGACAATGTGTGCATCTAATGTGTCATCGTATGCACTATGTGCACGAACTTTGATGCCAAGGATGGTGAACGCCGTCTGCTATATGGCACCCAAAAAACCTTGTTGCGTTTCATAGGTAAGCGTCCTACATGAATACCATATGGCCGCGATATTTTATGGAATATATGTATATTATGTGTATATGATGTAAGCCATTTACAAACCAACTGAGAGATACAAAGGAAGTTATCCATTTGAACCACCTCACACCACCTTCTCCGGTGGTTGAGCCACCCATCACTAACAACTGGTTCAACACGGACTTTACTCATTTCATCTTTTCCAAATCAGATTGGAGCCTTGGGGAAAAATGCATCAGGTGTCTCTCCGAATCTCTTCTGGGCGTGGGCAAATTACAATGTCCCACTGGAGGCTAGCTTAAGCATCTCTGGTGAATTCGTTGAGAGGTCAGCATCGACCCTGTCAACTGTCTCATGGACATGTTTGAAAGTTATTCATATGTTTTTCCCACTTTTTCTTTCTTGAAAATTTCTGAGACACATTCATCACCATCAAAACCCATCGACATGCCCATTAAATCATGATTATTTGGTAGGTTAAACTTAACTATTCCGGCTGAATCAGCATAATTCACCGTCATCTCATGTGAGGGGTCAACTAGTTAGATACACGCCTTTCTCAGGCATTGGGTCCGTGGGTCATCACCGATGCCTGGGATTAACTCGAGCAGTTGAGGTTACAAATGAGTGCACAACGAAAAAAGAAACACCATATTATCAGATTTATAGGGGTTATGTATCACAACATATCCCATTTATAGGGGTTTGAAGATGGTTTGAAGATGTTTAAATCCCATAAGTATCCAAAAGTATACCCATTTAGATCACCTCTGGCAGCCTCTTCGGGGTCAAGCCAAGTCACATAAGCTCCATCTGTTGTTGATGCGCCAGCGCTTGCTGTTGCATGTGGTGCTGTTGCAACAGCCTTGGGCATAGCGCATAGCTGGCGAAGACGTGTCGGAAAAGTCGCCCCCTCCATTGAAAGCCCCGCAGAAACGAATTCCATCTAAATCCCATTCACCATTGAATCAGATACAGTTTTCATAGGTTAAATCACCATGTCTATCCATTTATCTGGGTAAATTATAATATTTCACTAACCTGAATTGTTCGGCCATTTGGGGATGATTTCCCTTACTAACCACGATTCCAGTGAGGTCGCAGTGAGGTCGTTATAACATAGCTATTGAAAATGGTGATTTATAGTGGATTTACCCATTGAACATGGTGATTTTCCATAGTTTTTTGTATGTTTACCAGAGGGTATAGGGCTTAAGCCTTCCCACAACTGGGCTGCGCACTGCTGTTGCTCCAAGTGGAGTTGTTGCAACTGACGCTCCATGGTGAGCCCTGACTGTCCTGAGGCCTGGCAGCCGGGTAACTTGACCCATTTCGATGATTTTCCCAGCTATAAACCTCCATAAAAATTAGGGATGTTCCATGCAAGGTGGTGCCCCATAGTTAGCTAAGTTGTTTTATAACTCTCATAACTATGGTTTATGGCAGATATAACTATAGTTAATGGGGTTTATAAACCAACTTATAACTGGGGGGCACCATCCTGTGGCTATGTGAAATAACCAGATGGTAATTCTATGAGAATTGGCCAAACATACTTATATATATAATTATATATACTGGTTGGTGGTTGAGCCACCCCTCTGAAAAATATGAAAGTCAGTTGGGATTATTATTCCCAAACATGTTTCAAACATGGCATTTTAATGATAATTATATGGAGGTTTCCTAAGTCATGGGGGATCCCCAGTTGGTCGCGATGGTTGTTTCAACACTAAGCCATGGTCGTTCACGACGACTGGATGATAACTGGAGGTACCCCAATTTTTTGGGAACCCCCCAATTGCTTGATTATGATATTCCCCACACAGTGTTACCCTCCACACTGTTTGGGGTCGCCGGTGTAATGCGGTTTTAATATCATGGTAACATAATAACCATCTCCTGGACAACCAAAATCAGAGGATATCCATGGCATCAAAATCCATGGTGTGGAAAACCACACCTGTTCCCCTGGAACATTCTCATCCACATGTCTGGTGGGTGAACTCCACATCGAACTGTTCGTTTACAAGATGGTGTGGCGAATATTTGGAAAATGTGTGCTTATGTTTCTTTTCTAGCTCACATACATATTCATGTCTAATATATATATATATATATGATATTATATATATATCATACATATCATATATGTCATATATATATATATGTATCATTGTATCATATATATATCATATATATCATATATATCATATATACCATATATATCATATATATCATATATATCATATATATCATATATATCATATATATCATATATATCATATATATCATATATATCATATATATCATGTATATATATGGAAAATACATACCAACTATATATTCACTTTGGATCAGGTGTATTTTTTCATGGGTATACATAATTACACATAAATATATCTATAGTATTGGTATCATTATGACAGTTGCTTGGTTATTTTATTGGGATTATGGTTAATGGTATCCAACTTGGACGACGAAGTGTCAAACTTGTGTCTTGAACTTTTCAATGGTAGTGTGTATGTATATCTACACAGGAAATTGATCTGTATATATATATATATCATGATACCATGATGTGTTTTCTATGTATAGATATGTTTTAGAGATTATACCTATTTATGTGTATATATATAATACATATATATATATATATATATATATGACTGAGCCATATTTAATTCTCGGGAAAACTCGCTCTTCAGTGCGCTTGGCCAATTCTGATGATTTTTGGGTCTCCCGGCCGCTTTCAAAGGAGAGTTCGCGCCGGAAATGATCCTCGGCTCCGTGCCATTCGGGAAAAAACAATCCGACGTGACCAGTTTCTATTTCTTTAACAATTAATTGGAAAAGTATGGAAAAGTGGCCAATAATAACCATAAATGATCAATAACCATGTATCCAAAGAACACAAAAATATTTTTTCTATGAACAAAAACGTGTCGAACAAGCTCTAAAAGTTGTTTTCCGTGTTGTTTTCCTGGGCTTCCAAGACAGGAATTGGCCGTTGTTCTTCATTGCCGTGTCGGAGACCTGGCTAAGCAGGACTCAGTCTCAGCCTCCATTAATATGACGACCCTGCCAGGTAGGGTCTGGAAGATTACCCGGCCTGGTAAACATACAAAAAACTATAGAAAATCACCATGTTTAATGGGAAATCCACTATAAATTGGGTATTTTCTACAGCTATGTTAGTTTACCAGAGGGTAGTTTCCCTCAAAAAATGGGTGATTTTCGTCCCCATCCCATTCCTGGTGCATTAAAAGAACTTGAGTCACACAGCTCAAAGAGCATTAAAAACATACTCTATGATTGAAACCCCGTGCCCAAAAGATAACTTTATACATACCCCAAAAGATAACTCCCAGGATATCCCCATAAAATGGTCAAATCTCCTTGGAGATGGTTTGATCCTATGAAACGAGTTTTAAATATCCCAATAAATCCTATTTCCAAATCACCATCAAATCACCGACAAAAAAATCTGAAAAATCTCATGAAATCTGTGAAAAATACCCATCTGCACTTCCTCAAAGCCGCTGATGGCCTGACGGCTGTTGGCGCCTGCGAGCGCGAAATTTTCAATTGGTGAGATCCCTTGGGAGTCAAACCAAAAACAGGATTTCATCCATAAAAAACATTGGCTGATATGATAGGATATCAAACATTTTAGGTAATCATACAAACAGGATTTCATCCATTAAAAAAAAAACATATTTCACCATATTTCAAGCTGGTTTCATTGGATGTTCACCATATTTCAAGCTGGTTTCAAACAGGATTTTCTTTGGTAATTGGATTTATCATCGACAATTCATGAAACAACTAGGCTGTGTCTTTTTTATGTGGCTAATACTCCCCCATTGAAGGCAATTCTATGAAGAAACATCGTGATACACTGTAAATCTATAAGATTTGGGGATGTTCCCCTGAAGTTCTGGACAGAGCATGTTTTTTGGTGTTCCGGTTTAATTTAACACACCCAGAGTGGGAGCAAGTGGAAGTTTTGAGAAATGATACAAGATTCTCATAAACTCCATTAACCAAAACACACCAGAAATCATATCAATGGCCATTTCAATTACCTCAATTAAATTGGAGATCTGCCCGCAACATATGGCTTTACAGTACCTCTATATCTCTATTAAATTCCCATTGATCAGGGGTCCTACAACTTATCTAAGATTATTTGAACATACATCTGGAGCATACTGGTCCCTCCAACGCCCCAAATGGAAGCAATCCGTTCAGCAACCATCTTGAAGGGGCCTAAGGGGTTTGCTCAATCCCATGAATGGTCAGATATAAATCCCTATAAATCTGGCTGAATTGAAATAGTTTGCTGACCTGAAAATGGCTGAAAGAGGGACATGTGGGGTATGATTCCTCATGTCAAAACCATCATTCCAGTGACGTCACGCCGTGAGGCCCTTATAATTTTGAACGTATATATATATATACAATTCCCGATTTTCCTTGGTTATTCATACTATTAATACATATTATCACCATGATAGTTCTCACACTTCTCCGCCTCTCCATTCCCCACCTTCATGAATGAAGTCTTCTTCAGAGCCCTGAGTGCAGCAGGAAAACAACACCGAGGACACCGAGGAAATAGTGTTGACCCTCTGGTAATTTGACATATCGAACTGGAAAATCAACATTTTAATGGCCATGTTAAGAGGCCATAAGTTTTATGTAAATCACCATTTAAGAGGTCATTAATATTCATTTTTAATGGTAATGTCTGTGTAAAACAACTATAAATGGCCATTTTCCATAGCTATGGTGGATGGTTGCGAAACCCTGCACCAGTTGGTAGATGCTTTTTCCCATGCCAATCCTTATTTCGAGTGTTTCGTAGGTACCTAATAGTTCGCAACTGGTGTAGGATTTCTTCCATCCACAGTATGTTCATTTACCAGAGGGTAAAGTGAACATGCTTCTTCACCATCTTTTCTTGCACCCTAGTTTCAGAAAAAGAAAACAACTTTGGATGTGAACCGAATCAAGGAGGCCAGAAGCGGCAAAGTCTTGAATAGAACAGAAACGATATGGTATGCCAACAAGAACGGGAACGTACACACTGATGTAGAGGTCTTTTTCGCCTGCAAAGGTTGGTAAACTCAGGCTGGCAACTCTACCACACACATACATATTCCAGCCCATCCATTGCAACTGCAAAAAGACTGCTTACATCTGCTTACCCATTTGCTCAACACACATCCCATTCGCGTAATTCTTGGGGTCGCCAAAAGATAGAACAGTTCTCTCAATCAAATAGGATTTGTGCCGTGGTGAAAAGATGCGTCACAAGGATGTACAAGGTGGATTCGATCATCTATCCCAGTCATGGAGGTTTCCGGGTTTCCGAAGTCATGGGGGTACCCCCAGTTATCGACCGTCTGATATGGTCTGATATGGTCTGATCAATCTAAGGATCATCCCATGGTGCAGAACACAAGAAGTGAAAATTCGATTGCCATGAAAAATCCCATGAAAAAAGCATCTTTTGCTGGAGATTTTTGAACAAAATCAATCCAGCCATCAAAATAGCAAGAAAATCAAGTATTTTCCACTACCCATCGAGTTTGGGGGATGGAAATCCCGTATGCCTCGGGCGTGGTTTGCTGCACCAACTCCTTTTCACCTGGCGAGGTGATCCGGTGCTGAGCCATCCATTTCCCTGCTTAACCCCCAAAAACCATGCAGAATAGACGTGTTTCTCAGGAGTTTGTGATATGTAGCTCAATGTAGCTCATATTCTCCAGATGTCCCAACTTTCCCTATTTTGGGATTGCCACCAGGTATACCGTACGTATTGCTACCGTCGGGATCCACGGCATGGAACGAAGAAAGCTTCTGAATGGAACCAATCTCCAGGATGAACGGAGAACATCAGGACCTAACAAGATACTAGAGGAATATACAGATATATAGTGCCGGACATATACTTAGAACATTGGTTTTGGAATTCCAAAAC
>Ga0126342_10017373_pt1 | contig 12445 bp, 13 predicted proteins | sample Cyp1metagenome_FD_92528 | JGI IMG/M metagenome (GOLD analysis project Ga0126342, IMG submission 92528) | Coral microbial communities from Lord Howe Island, Old Settlement Bay, Australia - Cyphastrea 1 metagenome | ecosystem: Host-associated > Invertebrates > Cnidaria > Coral ... | reverse complement strand
TCGTGCATGATCCTGCATGTGATGATGCATTTGCCAAAATTTCTCGTCACACAGCTTGCCTGTTTCACCAGCAATCCCCGATTCTTTACCGGGGTCGGCGGCAGGGGCGGCAGCCCTTAAATAATATTGAAAGAAATAGCAAACGTTCATTGACGCGCTCAAACATACAGAACCTTGGGGCAAACCTGGCAACCGGAACCCCAAAAATCAGACAACATCAACTTCAAAGATTTTTGTTCAAAAGCACAACCGTTGCCTGAATCATACTGCTTCAACAGCTCTATTTCGTTTAAATTAAGCAAACCGAATTAATTTCAACTGACGATCTATAGTGTTTGAAACGCTGAACATGGCAATTTTGGGGAACGCCACATGTTTGGACACTTCCTATGACCCTACATTTCTGCCGTTCCTTCCTCAGGAGGACACATCTGATCTGAGGTTTAGACTTTCCATTCCTCCCGCTCGCTGTATGGGAGGTCTGGGTCAAACATGATCTCCCGCACCGCCCACCCCTTTGAGCAACGTCTGGCTATGCAACGTGCAGTATAAAGGAAGTATAAGGAAGTGGTTGCTGGCAGTTGGAAATGATCGGAGATGTGTTGTGGGATTTTTTTTGGGGAAACGGCTGGAAAGTGGTGGCAAACAATTCTTTTCAAAACGTACGCCCTTGGTTTGCCACTTGGCGCAACGAATGCCAAGTGTACGAAATATTTTTGGCAGGTTCCTTGCTGCTGTGCTGGCTGCCCCGCAGCATGGCCATTGCTTTGGCACTAAAAGCAACTAACGACCCAAATTCTTGCAGAACAGGGGACCACCAGCGTGCGCAAAAAACAATGTATCCGCAGGAAGAAAGCAACAGAAACACACAACTACGAAACAAATATAAATGTCTTGTCTTTTTGCCTCCACTTGATATGAATGCACCATTCATAATCAACACTGCGTGGGCTCCATCGTTTTCAATACTTTTCAATTGTAGTTGCCAATAGACAAGCAAAAAAATGCTCAAAAACCTTGAAGCCGGAAAAAAACTGAAACAACCAAACTGTCAGGATGGAATCTTCTGCAGCATCTCACCTGAACAATCTGCCACGTCAGATCTTCTATTAATGTCCTTTCTGGGCATGCAACTTTGAAACAGAAGACACAAAAACATACAAAACATGGAAAAACGCGAACTGACAAGACCCAAGTCTCTGTATCTTCTCCCCACCTTCGGGTTTTGTTTTTTTTTGTTTTTCCCCACCTGCCAGGTGAGGGTCTCCAGGCTTGAACAAAGTTACAACAAAGGTGCACGCGTGGCGCGTAGGCCCGGATCGCCAGCTCAAGTGGACACGCACGGACCGGAACCCATGGCAAGTTTCAGCTGAATCTGGGCACGCGCAGGGCCCGAACCCAATATGGCGAGCTCCAGATCAGTCTAAGCGCACACGGACCCGAACACATGTCAGAAAATATAATGGAAAAAGCAAGAAGAATCCCACGAACCCGAATGCAGTCACGTAAAACACTTTTGCGCAACAAATTATTTGAACAGTCTTGTACTTTTCCCCCCTGTTGCCGTACCAGCGCACTGTAGACTGTGGAATCTGGAAAAGCGTGGAGTGCAAAGTATGGGGTGTGAAGAAAATGAAGTGTTGAATTGGGAATGTAGTGCGTAGAGTGTGAAGTGAGGAGTGTAAAGTGAAAGGTGTGGGGTGGAAAGTGTGAAATGTAGAGTGTGGAGTGCAACGTGCAAAGTATAAAGTGCAGAGTGGGAAGTGTAAAGTGCAAAGTGTGGAGTGTAAAGTGTAGAGTGTAGAGGTTGGAGTGTGGAGTGCAAAGTGTACAGTGTGGAGTGTAGAGTCTAAAGTGTGGCAGTGTGGAGTGTAAAGTGTAAAGTGCGGAGTGTAAAGTGTGAAGTGTGAAGTGTAAAGTGTGGAGTGTAAATTGTGGAGTGTACAGTGTAAAGTGTGGAGTGTAGAGTGTGGAGTGTAGAGTCTGGAGTGTAGAGTGTGGCGTGTAAGGTGTCGAGTGTGGAGTGTGGATTGTAAAATGTAGAGTGTGGAGTGTGGAGTGTAAAGTAAGGAGTGTGGAGTGCAGAGTGTGCAGTGTAGAGTGTGAAGTGTGGAGTGTGGAGTGTAAAGTGAAGAGTGTAGAGTGTCGAGTTTGGAGTGTAAAGTGTAGAGTGTGGAGTGCACAATGTAAAGTGTAGAGTGTAAAGTGTGGAGTGTGGAGTGCAAAGTGTAACTCACAATCAACACTGCGGCATGTTATCACTCTTTTTGCGCATGGGGATTTCGCCTGTCTGCATCCTGTACGGCTCTGCTAGGGACAAAGAGAATTGTCACACTGATAAGAAGTGAATGGACCACTTGGTCTCATTTGCGACATGTCTGCCGTAAAAATTGAGGACAGTTCGCTGAGCGAAACTCATGCCAATGGGGGATCCACTTCAAGTTCCACTGCGGGGGCAGTATGCCACTGACGCCAAGTACGTTGAATGGCACGGTGAAGGCGTACAACATGATGGAGCTTGCAAATCTTGACATGGAAAATGGTGTGCTCCAGGGCGTTGATAGTCTGCTGCAATTGGGCGCACAGCAGCTGGAACATCCAAGTCCTCGAGGGTATCAGTCATGTCGATCAGGGTGCGAAGTGAATCATCAAGTGCAAAGAGCTGGCGGTCAGCAAGGAAGACAGGATCAAGTAGCTGCTGTAATGCAGGCGGCACAAACATGGGCAGGGTGATGTAACACAGAGATGTACTTAGAACAATGAAAAGTGCACATGATAAAAGGCGTATGGAATGAAGAAGAATGCTTCACATGAGGGTTATGGGCGGGTGGGTTTTTGTGTTGATTTCCAATGCCCCCACTTTGACCCAAAATGCGTAAATGAGAGGAAGCGCAACAAACATGCCAAGCGTGTACATGAGTGAGTTGACGTGTGACATTCCCACTCTATCACACTGTCACAATAATGAAACATCCTTTCAGGAGGTTAACCGTTAACCCTATTGTACCCCCCTGCCTTCCGTATGTATGCACCTCCCCCCGGTTCATACATTTTCATCAAATGTATGAAAGGGAGGGGGGGGCAGGTGGCCAAACCCGGCGGCGGAAAGAGGTGTCAAGAAGGTTTATACATTATTATTTTTGATTGAATGAAACCTGAGGGGGACCTGCCTTGCACCAGCACAAAACAATATCTGGGAAGCACCAAAAATGTATTCCTCTGAGGGGTGAGCTGCCCCTCTGCCTCTCCATACATTTTAAAAAGGTGGGGGATCTTATTGTTTCAGCTTTCAGCAACTCACAATCAACACTGCGGCATGCTATCATTCTTTTTGTCCATGGGGATTTCGTCTGTCTGCATCCTTCCCCCACTCTCTACATCAGAGAGGCATCAGGACAAGAGCATCGGTGATTTCAATTGGAATTTTCAATTCCAGGTCTCATCCAGGCTTGTCTCCACGTGATGGGCTGTTGGCTATGTTCGCCGTTGAGGGCACACGCTCACACCAGCAAATGGAGCCTGTATTCCCAACCCAGGATTGCCTGGAACATACGATTGTCAACTTCTCCTCATCCCTTTCTAGTCACTAACTTGCTCAGTTGCATTGTTGTCAACAAAGATCACTATGCGGTCATTATGCATGATGGCTTCGGAGGGCAAAAGGGCAGTGCTACCCACCAATACCATCACCCTTGCTTTTGGGGGGGTGGGGTTGGAGCCACCCATTTAGTAGTGACCCCGGCATTTTTATTTACTGCGTATGAGTTTTGCCAGCACTCATGGATGACACAGCACAAATCTTGATGAGAAGTGCGACGAGTTTTTCACCTCACTGGCATGTGAATTACATGACCATATCGTCAGGCTTTTAGTGCTCGAGAAAAGTCCGGTCCCGCTTGCATGGTAGCGCTTCCTACCTGTAAGCACTTTTTCGTTCATCCTTCTGCGCAACTTGCTTAGCCATTGACTTTGGTCTGGAACTGGAATTGGCAGTTGATAGAATCAACAAGTGGCAATTTTCTGGGAACGTGGTGTGATTTTTGCTTGCTGGATTTGTGGTAGGTGCACAATTTGAAAGCGTGGCTTGTGACTTCACTCTGACTTGGACAGATTGCAACTTCACATTGGGATTTACTGTTTACGGGATTTTTGGTTTGAGTACAATTTCCTGGATTAGCATTCATACAATTGTTGCATTTTCTGGCATTGGGGCAGTGACAGGGTGTTGGTGGAACAGCTTGTACGTTGTGCAATTTACAATCATTTGCTTGGTGTGCAATTGTGATTTCAGCTTGCGTTTATTGCTTGACGAGCTCTTTGTGAAGGTTCCCAGTTGAAAGGATGACCAGTTTTGATCCAGCTATATTTCAGGCTGCACTACTGGAGGTGGCGGAGGCCACCAAGGCCGCTGCACAAGCAGCCCAGGCCATACAAAATGCGCCTGAACAGACAGCGGTGGCATCTCCAAGCTCCAGCCCAAGTAGTTCCAATGCGCAGAACGTAGAGTGGTCAAAACTGTTGAATAAGCCCGCTTTATTCGACTACTACAAGTCCTCAGAGGATGAAATCCGTGCCTACAGGGATTGGAATTGGCAGTTGATACAGTTCCTGAATGCGATTGACAGTGGGTACGAGAAGGAGCTTCAGTCGTTGATGGATGATCCATCCCATGCATTTGACCTTGGAGCAGCTTCAGCAGAAACACGCAATCGAAGTGCTAAGCTGTATGGATTGCTTGCATCACTTTCAGGAATCGAAGTTTACATATTGTGAGAAGTGTGAAGAATGCAGATGGATATGAAGCTCTGCGTCAGTTGACACTGGCGCTTAGGCCATGAAGTAGCGGCAGATGTTTGGCCTTGATGTCAGCTTTGACAAGCTGGCCAACAGCTGCAGCCTCAGCTCTTAAAGCTGGAAGATGCTCTGGAAGAGGCTCGAAAGGCTGGTGCGACAATTCCTGACCAACTCAAGCAGGCAATCTTGCGCAAGTGCGTTACAGGTCAGCTCAGGACGCACCTCAATTTGGCCATTCAGGAGACAACTACGTTTGCTGAACTTAGAGACCATGTGTTGCGTTGGGATCGAAGTCAGCAGCGTTGGAATGGGCTTTTGTTTTCAGATGAACCAACTTCTTCTACAGCTGCACCCATGGAAGTTGATCGCATTTACTCTACTGGCAAGAAAAGCGGAAAAGACAAAGGTAAAGGGTGGCAACAGAAAGGCCAGCAAAAGGGCAGAGGAAAATCGAAGTCAAAGTCCAAAGGTGATGGCAAGTCCAACGCCAAGGGCAAGCAGAAGGGAGACGGGAAAGGCAAATCAGGTGGGAAGTCAAATGATTCCACTGTATACAAGGGCAAAGGAAATCGTACAAATGAAGTGTGCCATCGTTGTGGCAAACCAGGGCACTATGCACGTGACTGTTGGGCGTCCAATGTTCGAGTTGTGCAGTCAAAGGGTCAACAACTACCGCATCCTCAGGTTTCACAGACATCGCAGTCATCTCCAAGCTCTACTGCAGTTGGAACCCCAAGTTCAGGCGCTCAGCAACAGTCAGCAACTCAATTCAGGGTTGCAAGAATTCATGAGGTTGAGTTTCAGCAGGCTTCAGATGTTTCAAGTTTCAAGACATGGTGAAGTAGTTTTTGATTTGCGCAGCCCTGCCAGCAATGCAAGTCGTCATGAAGGATCAGTGCGTGTGTTGAAGTACTACATTGGTGATGAGCCCAGTTGTTGTGAAAATGGATCAGTGAGAGCCATAGTAGAAAGCATTCCTGAAGACACCAGCATGTGCAACATTCTCCTGGATAGCGGTGCAGATGCAAGCATTTTCCCTGCAAGCATGGCAGAGTTTGGTATTCAATCAGATCGTCCAGAAAGTCCAGGCTGCAGGACGCTCAGGGAAACAGCATCCCAATTCAGGGGATGAGAGACGTGCAATTGCATTTGGCCGACGTCCATGGCCGTTCCATTGTCATCAAGGAGACCGTTGCCATTAGCAGTCAGATACATCAAGCCATTCTTTGTCTTGGTCATTTACTTGAGAGCGGCTGAGAGTGAATGGACAGGAACAAACACTCACCCATGGAAGTGGCATTCAGATTCCAATTGAACTCCAGCATCATTCAATGTCAGGGGATGGGTGAGAGTTTTGCGTGAGCGGCCTCAGCAGCCTGATCCTTTTTCCAAACGTGTGGTCAAAGCTGATGTGGTTGAGGATTTATCTGGCATGAGAGTTTGTTGGGAGTTGAATGCACAATGTGTTGGACGTGGCAAACACTTTGCAAACTGCTTTCAGGACCCCACGGTTGTGTGTCCATCAATCAATGGCAGGTTCAAAGTATCGAACAACTCTGGTCAGAGATGGTGGTCAGTGGCTTGTGATGGAACTTTGTGAACCGATGGAAACTCTGATTGATTTATCATCTGAATTTCATGGCTTCAATGGCAATGTCAGATATGTGCTTGCAATCATCACAGATGCTGCGCAGGCCATGGGATTTCTTTTGCCTGGTGAAGGTGAGGAACCTTTGATGCCTCAGGCTCATGCAGTTGACATCGATGTTGCAGCGCCGCTGGTCCCAGAGGATGAAGATGCAATTGTTGGAGTTGAAATTGATGGTCAGCATGAAGATGCAGGTGGAATGGAAATTCATGGGCAGCTTGTTCTTGCCCCTGAGAGGGATGATCGCCTTTCTGTGAATGGTGTTGCGCTTTATCGAAACACAGCACTTGCAACGATGCGTGAAGCGTGCTCATTCTATTCTATCTATCATCTTTCATCTTCTGGTGGCAAAGCAAGATGTTTTCAGCGCTTGTGGGATTTTTAGGAGAAGTTTGAATTGCAGATGGCGCTAGCTGCAGCAAGAGAGGCAGAGGCATCTCAACAACGCCTTCCAAAACCTCAGCACCTGGCGGAGCCTCCATCAGAGGAGGAGCAGCTCCACAATCTCACCCACGTGCCATTCAAGGACTGGTGTGCAGCTTGCGTTGCCCACAGAAGTCGTCAAGACAGGCAAGCCAGAGATGGTTCTGTGAAATGCGGTGAGATTCCCACAGTGAGCTTTGATTTTGCATACACACGTGCAGAAGCTGCTGATGGTACAGTGCAAAATACAGACCAGGTGATTGCGTTGATAATGGTGGATTCCCACACCAACTACACAGGATGGGTGCCAGTGAAGGCAAAATCGCAATTTGACTTGATGGTGCGTGAATTTTTGCAGTTCACCCAGGTTTTTGGTCATGGGGAAATTTGCTACTTGTGTGACAACGAGCCTAGCATTAGACAGGTTCAGGCTCGAGCTGTGCGTGCCCGTCTTGCACAGGGACTTGCAACCCATGACAAGACTCCAGCATACTCCAGCTGCATACAGTCATGGCAACAGTTTGTGCGAGAATACAGTTGGAAGAATGCGCAGCCTTGCAGGTTCCCTGATGTTTCAGTTGCAAGAGAAGATCTCCTTGGAACTCAATACAAGCAACAGCATCTGGTCTTGGGCGATGCGTCATGCCAGTTGGCTGTTAAATTGTTTCTCTGTGACGCACGGCGTTACGCCATATGAGCTGGTTTACTCCAAGCCCTATCAAGGAAACCTTGTTTCTCTTGGGGAACCAATCTTTGCCTATGTCAATGTGGCTCACAAGGGCAATGCAAAATGGCAGCGCGTGATCATGCTTGGAAAAGCAGAATGCCAAGACTCGTTCGTGGTGTTGGTGAGGGTGAGGAGAATCCAATGTGATTGGAAATCCCATTTGGGATTCTACATCCACTTCAACGCCCCAACATGGCAGTTCAAACCTGGATTTGGAGGACGTATCATTCCAACCAAGAGGACAGTTGAGCCCATTTCTCAGGCAGCTCAGCCACCTGTTGGACCAGTTTTTCCTTCAATGCTTTATGATGCAGATGGGGAAGCAGTCAGACGAAAGGCTGATGAGGAGAAGAAAGAAGAATCTGAAGTCAGTGCAATGGGCAAGGAGGATCCAATGCTTCAGCGTAGGCGTGAACAAGCCTTGCATCAGTCAGCAGAAGCCCCTGGTCCAAGTGCAGCACCAACAGTTGCTGTTCCTGCTTTCTCGGCTGGGTTGCCTCACGTCCCAGTTGAGCTGCAAAACGATGAAATTGACATTAGCTTTCTGGCGAGATGGAACGTGAGTTGGCAGAAGAGGATGCAAAGCATGTGCCCATGACTCCTCCAGTGATTGCAGTTCCAATTCCTGCAAGTCCTCGTGTTTCACCTACAAGCCGTGCTCATGATGAAGGTGGACACGAAAACCACAGCCATGAATCGAAGAAGGCCAAAGTTGAAGTTCAAAAGAAGTTGGGGATTGGAATGTTGCGTGGCTCTCTTGAGAAGATGATTCGTGTTGTGAAAATTGGTGAAAGGGAGTTTCATACGATGGATAACTATGAGCATGACCCCAGCATTGAGTTTGCAGATGATGCCCTTCAGAATGATGACATATGGCATGATGAGGACGCGCTTCAGTTTTCAGATGTGCCAGAACAGCTGTGGTCAGATGCTCCCATCGATGTTCCTCCAGGTCCTCCCGGTCCTTGGATTGACAAACTTGCAGACCAAGTTGAAATCTCACGTTTGCTTGGCATGGGACTGTTGCAAAAGCGTTGTGATTTTGATGGCATGGTTGAAGGTTCTCTGACAACACGTTTTGTGTATGACTGGCGTCTGAAGTCCTATGAAGTGAAAGGTGAACAGCAAGGTGATGGAAGTGCCAAGGTCTCCAGCGTCAAACGTTGGATGGGACGCAGAAGGTTTGTGGCAAGAGAGTTTGCAGTAACAAAGCGTGATGATGTGTACTCACCAGCCACTGGATGTCACACCTCCAATCTCATACCAGTCATTGTCTTGCAGATGTTGAAACAACTTAAAATGAGCGGTTTGAATGATGAGCAGTATGGTGTGATTCTTGCTGCGCTTGACATCAAGGATGCTTTTCTCAAGAGCATGTTGTTGCGGTTATTTTGGATGGTGTAGAGTATGTGGTGTTGAACAAATTCCCTGGACAGAGACTGGGAGCAACGGCCTGGTATTGGCATTTCCGCCAATATGCAACTTCTGCACTGGGATTTGATTGGAGCGCAGTTCAGCCCTTTCTTGCACGTTGTCAGGGAAATGTGTTCATGCTGCATGTGGCCGATCTTCTATTCACAGGTCGACGTCAGTTCTGGTCTCAGGTGTTTCTGCCTTTGATAAAGCAGAAATTCCATATGAATTTCAGTGAACTTGGAGAGCCAAGAACAGAGATCAGCTTTCTGAAACGTCGTTTGATCAGGGTCATCGATGGACTCGTGATTGTGCCAGGAACCATAGTCTCCAAGGTTGTGGCAAATTTTGAACCGTTTTTTGGGCATGCACGTTTGCAGAAGATTCCATGTGATGCAGCAGCTCAACAGGATGACAGTTCACAGTTGTTGGGTGCAAAGGACGCAAAAAACTACAGAAACATCATTGGCATTTTACTGTACTTGTCGCGTGACAGGGTCGACATCATGTTCAGCGTCAAGGAATTGTCCTCTTTCATGGCAGCTCCAACTTTGTGTTCAGTTCAGCGTTTGCGCAAGCTGATTGGATACCGCAAGAGCTCAGGAAACATAGGTATCAAACTTGACTGGCCTGAACATGGAGCAGGAAAGTGGAAGAAGGGCACAGAAGCCTTTTGGTTGCTTGACGGATTCACAGATGCAGCTTGGTGTGGAAACAAATCAAGTCGAAGAAGTAGGAATTGCTCAGTTTTGTTTGTCAATGGGTGCTTCGTTTTTGCAAGCAGTGGGTCCCAGCGCGTCGTTTCTTTCAGCTCAGCTGAATCTGACCTCCACAGTATGATCTCTGGATATCTCTGGAGCATGCGATGCCATATTTGTGAGGAACTGTTTGGAATTTCTCCTGCAGGTTCAAATCGAGCACCACCAATTTACACAGACAACTCTGCAGCACGCCAACTGATTTCCAGACAGGGAGTAGGGCGCATACGCCATCCCTCAGCAAAGCTGTTATGGCTCCAGGATTTGGTGCGTTTGGGAGAGGTCCAGGTTTCCCAAGTTCCAATTTTCTGGATTTACAGTGATGTGGGAACAAAGAACCTCAGCAAGTCTCGGCTCTACTTTCTCCTTTGTGGAATTGGTGCAGTTGATCCACTGACGGCAGAACCCATTGGTCAAGAGGAGTATTATGCTGCTGCAGAACAAAATGAAAATCGAAAGCCTTTGAGCAAACTTGGCAAAACCATCAAGAGGATCAGTCTGATTCTTGGAGTGCAAAGCCTTGTGTCTTTGGTGGCGGAAACAAAAGTTGTGAACATGTGTTCCAAGGACATCAAGGCGGTTGAACACAACAGTTCTGGTCGTTGGTTTGCCATTTGTTTGTTATGTTTTTTGGTGGTGATTCTTGCGGTGGCCTTTTACCTTGCTTGGAGGAAATTCAATAAACGTTTGAGTGAGCAAGGGACAGTTATGAAGCAAATGCAAGAAGATTTCTTCCATTGCTGGAATCAAGTGGCAGATGAAGATGGGTACATTCCCAGCAAGAAACAAGGATCAATGAACTGCACAATCGATTGATGATGTATGATGGACGTTTGGTGGAACAAAGCAACGAACGCTCAATGCTGCATGATTATGCGTGTGGTTTGCATTATGGTTTGGTTGAGAGTGGTGGTTTTCTGCGTTTTGGCTTTGGGCTTACAACTGACCAGTGGACAGGTTTGGCAACAGATGAACGTGCAAATCTGGTAGCTCATGGAGCTATGGGCTCAGAACAATACCTGCGCTTGGTCAGGCAATGTGCCAGAGCTGAACATGCAGATACAACTGATATGCCATCTGTCCATGATGCAGATGCCAATGTGGAAAACAACAATGATGACGAAACAAAATCAGAAACTTCAGACGACGACGAGATGGTTGATGATGGAGAGCAACAACCTCCATTTATGTTGGAATTGGTTGAAGATGTTAAGGAACAACATGCTCTTGCAATTCAGCGTGAGGATGTGAGAGATGCGGCACAAATGCAATCTCTTATTCTGGCCATGCTGACTGCAGTGCGTGGTGGAACCAGTGACAGTCTGTTGAATGAGTACAAAGAAAAGGCGGCAGACTTATTTCTACGACTGGCAGAGCGTGCAAGAGCAAACAGGTTGCAGACATCTTTGCACTATGGCAGGGTGGAGGCGAAATTCAAAAACCGTGGAAACTGAAATCAATTTTTTCACAGTGGAACTTTCTGGAAGTGAGAATTCAGCGATCAGCGCTGAAATTTGGCGGAAGGAAAAGTGCGGCAGCATCAGGAGGAGTGCGTATGAATTTTGGCCGCAATCATGGATGACACAGCACAAATCTTGATGAGAAGTGTAACGAATTTTTCACCTCACTGGCATGTGAATTACATGGCCATGTCGTCAGGTTTTTAGTGCTGGAGAAAAGTCCGTTCCCGCTTGCATTTACAAAATGCCGGGCCTGAGTCTACAAAATGGGTTGCCTGGAAACTTTCTCAACTAAATCCGGGCCCTGGATATTTTTTTCACTACAAAATGAGTACCAAAAAGGGGTTAAAACTAGGTTTTGATTCTGTTTTTTCTTGATCAAGGTGGTTTTCAAAGGCTGTTTTTAAATGTTTTCGGCTATTATCTAGGACCCAATTTGTAGACAAAAAATTGGCACTGATGGGCCCAGAACAATTTAAAAAATCCAAAACCGATATGTGTAGTCAATTTCAAAATACCCATTTTGTAGTAAACCCAACATGCACCAAGAACCCGGATTGAAGGGAATAAAACCACACAGAAGGGTTTGCTGCATTTTTTCCGTCTCAATACTAAAACAATGAGGAAGCAAATTAGCAAGTAATCATGTTGTTCTCTGTGTGTGTGTCTGTGTTTTTCGGAAGGAACCACATGATGGGTGTCAAGAACCAAAACAGTTTTGTCAAGTTGCACGTTTGAAAAAGAAAAAGATAACGCGCCAGGGCGGAAAGGAAAATAATTGCAGGCTGAAACTATGAAACGCAGAAAAAAATCCACCAACATGCGGTCAAATGTGCCACATTGGTAGTGCTTTCAGACACAGCCTACACACGTTTGTCTATGTCTGAAATATCCGGATGTAAAACGGTCTAACCTGTGATGTCCAGGTGCCACGTAAAGATTGGAACACATTTGATGGGAACAGTTCTTTGATTGCTGATCCATGTGTAAATTGGGGGTGGAACCTGGGTAGCTGCCATTTTATAATGCTAAAATGGTTTGTCAGGGGGGTACTCCCTCTATAAAGTACTCCTTGGGGCACACTTGTAGAATCACAGGCCTGTAAACTGGAAGGTATCCAGGTTTCATTTTTGCAAACCACACTTCTCAGCAAGGCTTCCAAAATCATCTCTATAAAATGCTCCTTGCCCAAGCCAGTCGCAAAAACCATTTTCCAGCTTGA
>Ga0126342_10017372_pt1 | contig 12446 bp, 13 predicted proteins | sample Cyp1metagenome_FD_92528 | JGI IMG/M metagenome (GOLD analysis project Ga0126342, IMG submission 92528) | Coral microbial communities from Lord Howe Island, Old Settlement Bay, Australia - Cyphastrea 1 metagenome | ecosystem: Host-associated > Invertebrates > Cnidaria > Coral ... | reverse complement strand
GATGACGATGACGATGACGATGACGATGATGATGATGATGATACCAATAATGATGACTTTGATATCTTCTTGAAACCCTTATGACTGTATGGTATATTGTTCCATAAAAACCTTATGACTGTATGGCAAATTGTTTCATGGGGCCGGGGGATTTTGAAATCTTCTTGAAAACCTAAAAGAATCCCGAATGACTGTATGGTTAATTCCATATGGTTTTAAATTATTTTAAATTGAGGTCCCAAAACAAAGCCAGAAAACCACCAAAATAACAGCTGAAGCTTGAAGGTACCAAATATTTGGCTAACTGATTTCCAATATTTAGGGATGTAACTGGTTTGAAGCCCTGACCGACTAGGGCCGGCATTCTTGCTGTATCGAATTGCAGCGTCCAGATCAGATGTGTGTACTATGCACTAAAAAAACACTAGTCGGGTGTGTATGTCTTTATCTGCAAGCCACATAAACCATGGTCACTTGGGGAATATAATCTCAAATAAGCAATATGGCTGAAAATTCTTGTCAAGCACAGCAACCCACTAGTATGTACGAATATGCAGATAGTTCCGGAATGTGTGCTCAAATAAGTACCAACATCCTCATCCTCATCATCCTCATCATCCTCATCATCCTCCACATCCTTCTCCTCCTCCTAATCCTCATCCTCTTCTTCCTCCTCATCATCATCTGCATCTATTGCTAGAATGTTGGATTTAATAGTTGTTTCTTGAAGTTGGAATCCCAGTCGGTTTTTACCGTTGTGGGAAGTCACACCCTTTCGGCAATCCACATGCGAGTAGCATCTATCATGTCATGTCTCTGTTTTGAATATTTGAAGTGGGGTTCCATGGTGATTGAGTGGGTGAAAGGTTGGTGGCCACATGGACTTTTTTTGTCATAACTGATCAGTTATCATCCCCATAGGTCCTTGTGATCCTATCACAGGGAGTAGTTACACCCTCACGTTCTGTTCATTTTTACCTTCCAGGATTGTCCAGACCCTATCTGTATACTGGTTGGTTGCTGATAGGTATTCGGATACTTATTGCTAATAATCTTCCCAATAAACCGGATAGTATAACATAGCATGACCCCCGGCATAACCAATGTTATAACCAATGTTCACCAGCATTTCTCAACTACATTCCCATATCCTTGATCGAAAAAAAAAAACATAAGATGTTGAACTTAAAAATCCCCAAAAAACATCTACAGTATATCAAAATTCAGAAATCAGACATCGCCCATCGACATCGACCATGGATGGATTGATTGAAATGGGCCTGTGGTGTTACATTGAAATGGCAGGCCATCGAAGACCCACTTCAACATCACCTCGGTCCCAGGAAGACCCAGGAACCCAGGGGCGTCCGGGCCGCCATGGCGACGAGAAATCCCCAAGGTTCACCGTGAACACAGTTTTCACCAAGAACCGGTTGAAGCAAGTCAGCTAAGTCAGCTATTTAGGGCTCACAACTTGTTTTTTTGACCCATCTAACTCGTTTTTTGGCGTCCTAGTTACTGGAGTTTCTTGAGTTTCTTTTAACAAACTTAGCTATGGCCACCTTGTACTGAATGATTCCATGAGTGGTGGTTTTCCGTATGTTCTTTTTGCAGAGGGATGCAGAGGGTATCTCTGAGCTGTTCTTTAAAGGCTTTCTGATCAAAGGCAGCCTGGGAATCTGGCCAGTGTGGCACGTTCCAATTCGGGTACCCGCCAGTCAACTAACAGAGCTATGGAAAATGGCCACTAATGGCCACTACTACTAGCTAAATTATGGAACCAAGTGGTTTATAGCATAGCTATGCTATAGATACTTGAGCAAATGACAGAAGCTAACCACTGGGGATGCTAACCTTGGGCATCCATGGAAAATCCCGCTGTGGCCGCGACTAACATGCCGAAAAAGATATGTTTTCTGCTTCAGTAGAGAAACATGGAGGTTTCCTGAAATGGGGGTAGCCCCAGGATTGAGAGTCTATGCCATAAACCATCCAGCTAGAATGGGGTAGCTCCATGGATCCAGTGGTGACTTTCGTCACCAAACGGCACCCAAAAAAAAAAACTACTGCAACGTTAATGGTGGTGAATGGATCTTGATTCTCCCATTAGATCATTTCAAAGGGTAACTTGACCCATTCCCACATTCTTTTTTGTTCACCATAGACGGTATCTGGTTGGTGGTTGAGCCTACCCCTCTGAAAAATGATGGACTTCGTCAGTTGGGATGATGAAATTCCCAAGATGATGGGAAAAATAAACATGTTCCAAACCACCAACCAGGTATCCACAATGATCTTCATCTCTGTAGTTCTTTCCATATGTTCAATGGATGGGAATGAATTCTCATCAAGCGATTGGTAACACCCCAAAAAGGGGGTCTTTTCCTACGAGGCGATCCCGCTATATATTGTTTTCCCATTTAGATTGAAGGTAAAGAAACATAGGTTATGATGTTCCACTGGTAAAACAACTCCAGTATCTACTGACAAAACCCATCAAAAACCATCGTTTGTACATATTTCTAACAGGATAAACCATCAAAGAACAATCAAACAACTATCAAAAACCAACATTTTTCGCAGGATAAACATGGATAAACCGATAGTTTCACCATGATTTCCATCGTGCCACCCGGCCCAACCCTGGCTTTTTTTGGGGGCTAACCATCGCCGCGTAGCATCCACTGCCAGGTCCACCTGGAGGAAGCTGAAGGTGTGCGACACCCGCTGCGCCAAATCCACGGAGCGACCGGTGGAACGAAGCTTCTCCTGGTAGGGGTGATGTGCCTAAAATAAACAAGTACATATCTGATCTTTACATATTGTATAAGTTGTGAATATGTATATGTGTATATTAATATGTATATATGTGTATACCTACATATATATATATATAAGCTAGCCATTGTTTTGACGCAGCCGATTTGGGTACTCAAGGTTGGGGTGAACCAGGGTTATAAAATCATATCCCAAAAGTTCTTTACAGTTTAGGGGTTTCACCCCATGGACCACACCCAAAGGTGGACATGCCATGGCATGTTTATGTCCCCAACCTGCCCAATCAGCTGTTATGAAAAATTGGGACCAACCAACAAAGTCAACAAAAGAAAAGAAAAGGAAAGGGGGCCCCGTTACTTGCTCAAGAGCAAACAGGGCCCGGGCAGTGAGCTCAAGAGCCACCCAACCTGCCCAATTTTTTTCACATTGGCGTAGCTATTTGTTTAGCAGGCGTGGCCAGAATGTTCTGTAGCGCCACAATGCCTGCTGTAAACCTTCAGGAAGGTTCATTTTGAGGAGGGATGCCCGTGCATCGTCGAGATACACACGTGCGGTTCTTTGGTCTCTCCACCTCCCTTGAACTACAACTAAGTCAAGGCTACGGGAACAAACGTAGGCGTGAGTTGCTCCGCCACGTCTCAAACTGTACACAGTGAAACAACAGACTGTTGCTCGACAGTGGTCTAAGATAGCGCTAAAGCACATCCGGAATCCCCTTGGGGAGTAGCGCCAAATTGGACCCGGCGCCAGGTGCTGGAGCAGAAGCACCAAAATTTTTGCCAGACCGGAGTGCTGCATTGCCACTGTCTGAGCATGATTTCGTGCAGTCTTGGTCTTCGCCAAGGTTAAGACCACCATATCTGAACGCCTGTCAATGTGGACGTCAGTTGTTTTGAGTGTGATGAGTTCCATGGTGCGTAGGTAGAAAGCAAAACCCACCAAGATGAGGAAGGCTAGGTCGTAATGACCACCCTCAAATGCTGCAGCGGCCAGCGTCTTTGCCACGGCCCAGGGCATAGGGACGGCTCTGAGCGGGATGTGGTCTCGCACCCGATTGTTGTAGAATTGTTGGGCGGTGACCAACTCTCGCCGTAGCGATGGCAAAAAACGTTTGAACCCGCTCAGGAGCCATCCTGCGTGTGAAACGGCCTCACCTTCTTGGTAAAGCTCATTGATAAATTCTCCCATGCATTCATCAAGCTCGATAACTGTTCGTGGCAGTCGGCCCAGTTCAGCCGTTGCATAGTCTAAAAATCTGCGAACCTCACGTCTGTAGAGCGCTGCTGTCTTTGGTGTGATCCCTTTGAATCGGAGATGGAGCTTTGGGGGCATCAGGGCGGCGACTTCGCCTCGTACTTTCGCGAGGCCCCATCCGAAAAGTTCCATTTTGAAAGGGTCCACACCACCAACGGCCGGAGCGAAGTGGCCATCTCGACAGCCATGATCCGGCGCAGCACTCGATTCAGACGTGTTGATCCTGACCGCCCCTTACTGAGGGCGTAGTAGCACACCATGCTATCGATGATGTTGATGTACCTCTTGCAAAAGCTGCCACTGGTTCTCGAGCGCCTTCTCAGTTCAGCCAAAATGGCTGTCATTTCGAGCACGTTGATGTGCTGAGGGGCGGCCCAGCGATACGCCATCACGTTGCGCCAGAACCACTTGAAGGCCGGGTAGGGCGTCATGACCTCACGTCCACTGCGCTCCTCCTTTGTAAAGGTGAGGCGGATATCTGTTCCTTTGAGCCCCACGTTCCGCGCCAGGCTCGCGAGATGTTCCCTTTCACGGCCCACCTCCATCGTGCCGAGCATCTTTTCAACATCCACCACTAGCTGATAGACTAGATCCTCACTTTGCAATCCTCTGGTTGAGCCAAGGATCTGGTTGTAGAGGGCATGGCTGGTGTCCAGCTTGGCCGTACCCACTGGCGGGATCATGAGGTCTTTCAAGTCGGCCACAATTGCCTCAGCGTAGGCCAGACACATCCTCCACGGATACTCCGCCTCCTCGGCGGTGTCAAACTCCAGCCCACCTGATGTGGCCCTCACCTCATACCCCACTTGGTGTGTACAGCGGCACTCTGGTCGGTGTAACGCCAGGTGGACTCTTCTTGAGTTGTTGAGAAGTGACGTCCACTTTGTTCGGCGTCCGCCAAAGCAGCACTGCGACCACGTGGTGGTGTGGAATCCCGGTCGTGACCGGATGGCTTCGGCTTCCTCTGAGTACCATAGGAGGGAATCATATGGGTGCTCGAGGCCGGCAAATCCACCCTGACGGTCGGCCTCCTCCAAGCTCCTGAGGCTCCTCTTTGCCATTTTGTTGTCCTGCCTTACTTTGACTTGGTCATCTCTGCTCATCCGGTCAAGGCCCCAAGGTTGAGTTTCCGACCTGACCCGGGCAGGCCCTCTTATTTTTCCCTTCCCTTTCACATGGATGGGGCGGCCCCTCGCTCTTGAGAACGTCCGGCAATTCGGTCCCCAATGACGCCATCGGAGGGCCGGATCTTCCTCGAGGTGTTCCAACGCATTGCGACCTGGATCGGAGAAGAAGTCCCATGAATTGTCCTTCACCTTGATGTCAAGAGGGCGCTGCACTGCGCCTCCCATCAACGCCACCGCCTTGGTGAGGGGGTAATTCGGCCCAGAAAATCTCTCGCCAAATCGCGGGACGGCGAATCCCATCCTACGGCATGGCCCAAACTCAAAGTGCGATTGAGCGCACCGCACTGAGCAACCATAGGCGCCACATGCTCTTGGGCAAGGGTACTTGGCCCTGTCAGGCGAGGCCTCCAAGGTTTCTGAGCACATGACGCACTTGCCGTCACACTCCACCTGTGGCGCCAACTCCAAAGTCTTATCCTTGAATGTTGTGGCTGTTGCACAGCCCCCGCCCGTGGGCGATGCGTCAGTGCAAGATACCGTCTCGGAGATCTGGCACCTCAGGTTCGCCTCCGCATGAATCGATAAAATCATAAAGCCCAAAACCTCCTCTGCTTCTTTCCAGCCTGGGCGCACATCTGCCTTTGTACTTTCAACAATCTTCGGGAACACCGACTCCAAGATGGAGAAAAGAGGTCTTCTGAATGCTGCCATAAAAGCCGCTTTTCCTGTCCAATGACGGATATGGAATTCTTTCCAGTGGTCGGACTGGAGAAGTCCCAAGGATAAAGCCACAAAGTTGAGGAGCTTATCCTTTGCCACCTTAAGCACTCCTGTCTTTCCATCCAATTCACCTCCTTGAATCCCCCCCGTAAGGGACATGATGAGTTGCTTGGCGCTGTTCCTGGAGAGGCCCAACTCGTCACAAACCTCATTGAATCTCTGGTGGGCCGGTGAAGACTTTCCCAGTTCTACTTCAGCACCAAACTTCCTTATCTTCCTCAATTCATCGAAGTTGTCCAAGTAGACGACCGTCATTTCGTCAGTGCTCGGGAGTGGCAAGCCTTTCTCCACCGATGTAGCTCTGGGCACCCTGCATCTTGTGAAAACAATATTTCGCACGGCTGCTTGAACCAGGGCCACCGCCGAATGCCAACCCATGGGAATTACGGCAAGTGCCGGCCGCACCTCATGGCCTTTGGTTCCGCCAAATGCACTGGCGCAGACCTTTTTTGAGAAGGCGAAGTGCGGAAGCCACGACTCCGGCACTGCAAACAGGTTAAAGGCCGAGGTAAAGTCCTCTGACTCCATGTAGAGGTCTGCCTCCTCTTCCAAGACAATGCCCGTGAGCTGTCCAACGTACGGCAAGGAATCCTGCTCCCCTGTCAATTGAACTGAATGTTCGTTCGTGGGCACCAGGATGGAGATGAAACATTGTACGTCAATCACCTTGCCGTTCACCTCCTTTCGCTTTCCGACAGCACCAGCGCCATTGGTAATGAAATGGCCATTGCGGTCCTTGTGCAGCTCGCTGTCCATCACCGGCTTCATCATGTTCCTTGCATGAGCCGCTTTGCATATCTTGTACCAGACTTCATCAGTCGCTCGAACTCTTGATCTAGTTCGTCTGAGCGGCATCCTGTCATCCTGGAGCCACCACCCCTTAGGGTTTTCAACTGCCTTCAGAACGTCTCCTTCCAGGAAGTCGGTGATACATCTGACTCCAGCTGCACCTTCGGCTGGCCACGCTGCTATCACCTTGTCGGCGTCCAGGTCCAGCATGTGCTCAATTGGGTTACCCATATAGTCGAAGCGTTTGCTGTTGAGCATCTCCTTGACCTTCGGGGTTGGCGGCAATGGATCGGCGACCACGATGTTTCGATCGATGGTTTGGGCCAAGATCTCAATCGCATCCTCCTGGTTCGGCGTGAGCCGGGGGTCAATTGGGACACAAATGGGCTTCGTCCACCCGCAGCAGTAGTAGAAGTCGAGCATCATGACTGTGGCCTGGACCCAATGCAAATTGTCGGCACTGACACCTTTCAAGGCCGTGGACACTGAAGACGGATGGATGGGCAATACATCTCCTCGCCTCTCAGCGCTTGACCTCACGGTCGGGGGCGGCTGCGTCGATGCATAGCGACGGGCAAAATCGCCCATTGCCCCATCCATTGTCAAGATCAAGTCCAGCAGGTGCCGGCCGACACTCCCGTAGGAGATTTGCTGCGTCAGCATCCTCTTGACCTGGCCCTGCCACCTCTCGATGCTGTAGGGTTCCACCTTACCAGATTCCGCCTTGGGCTTCAAGTGGACCAGCCCGTCGTCGTCCGACCCACCAATCCCATCAAGTTCCTCCTTTGCCCAATCTTCAGCCTCTCGCAATATCACGCCACCGGGGCCTTTTCTTTTGATGGGGGATCGGCTCCTTTCCCTTTGCCTCGATCTCCCTTGCGGCCCCCTTTCCACTTTCCTTTCCCCGTCAGGGCTCTTCCGTCCTCGGTCGCCACCGCGTCGTTCTTCGCGGCCCCTCTCTGCCCTTGAAGCCACTTCCTCATTTTTGCTTCCATCAGCTGCTCCTTCGACGCCATCCTCTGCTCTTCCGCATCCGCCAGTCCTGCTGACTCCAGGGGGATGAGCTCCAAAAATTGTGCGCGTGACCACCCTTGGTCGTGTATTGTCAGTTCCAGCGCTTTTAACCTCTGCGCTATCAGGTCCGCACACCTCTCTGGCTCCCCCGGACCCAGGTAGTCCAGAGCCTGGGATAGGGTCCTCAGTTCCCTTTGAAGCCGCAGCGGCATCTTTTCTTTGTGCTGCGGATAGAGCACCGTGAGGTAATATTGGACAGCTGCCTGAGGGGTCTTTGTCGCTTTTGCGGCCAGGGCGCTGTTCAAGGGGGTCCCCGACCGGCTGGCCAGCTGTGCCATCTTCTGAAGAAGGCGAGCCGCCAATCGGCCTGGCTTTTGGTCCGCGTACTCCATGAGCACCAGTTGTTGGGACCTCTTCTCGGGAACCCCCGCCTGAAAAGACGACTCCTCAGAGTCTTCATAGCTGTCGCTGCTATCCCTCTTGGGGGCCTCCGTCCCGTAGGACACCTTACGCCCAGCCCCAAAAGGGCCTCGATCGGCCTTCTTTTTGCGCCTCTTCTGAGAGGGCTTCGAGGCTTTGGCTTTCTTGTCCTTTTTCTTCTTTTCACGCTGATCCTCTTCCGTCTCCTCGGAATCCTCTTCTTCCTCCGAGTCATCAGCCTCTGCTCGGCCAAACCAGACCGGTTCCTCTGCGATCGTCACCCGTGGGTGTTTTGGCTTTCTAGCCTCTGGTTTTCTTTCGCCTCCCGACCGAATCGCAGCCTTGCGCTTCTCAGGCTTCTGGCCTTGATCCTTTCGATTCGATCGCCTCTGCGCCGCTTCTTCCCATGAACAGCCGGCTCAGTCTCCCTCTTGAGGGATGCCAACTTCTCGGCCAGCGTTCTAGGCCCGTCCAGCGCCGACAAACCCGCCTGACCCCGGTCTTCACCGAAGTCATCCTCACTCGGGTCAAACTCCAGTGGATCTCGCACTGGACCGGCCGTGGCCTTCTTTGCAGACTCCTTCACACAAGCGGCTCGGAAGGACTCGAAGTCTCCTTTGGCCGGATCGACCAACCACCAGGCCGCCACTCGGTTCTTGATATCCAACAAGGATATCGTGCGCAGGGTGTCCGTGTGGAACTGGGATATGTCCTTCTTGGTGATCCTCTTGCACTTAGTCACCACCTCATGGCACAGGTGAAGCTGGAACTTACCTTTGAACTTGGCTCCAGGGCCTTCGCCAAGCCACCACACAAGGTGCTCATCCTCCACGCACCTCACCTGTATCGACAACCAGCACCCGTCCCCATCCCGGTCAATTGTATCCTCGACCGAGGCAAGGACTCGCCCTTGAGCAGCTGGTTTGTCGTCGTAAGCGTAAAACTCAATTACGCTTCCAGCCTGATAAGGCTGATCTGCCAGATACCCAGGGTTGTGAGCACTCACAATCCAAGGGCCTGGCATCGGCCCCGTAGGGCACCGTCCCCTTAGGGAGTTTTCAGCCCGATTTGGGCCTGAGAGAAAAGGAGCTGCGGAACAATTACGCATAAACCGTCGTGCAACTGGTCAAGACCATTTGTCAACTCCTCTTTATATACATATTATATATGATATGTAAACAATTCATGTTTCGTAGATCCAAGAGATCTGGGTAAAGGCCATAAGATTTCACGAACCTGAAATAAGGTCGGCCATTATTTAAGGGGATGATTTCCTAACAGAAACCATGATGAACCAGGGCTAGAACGACGTTAATGATGAACCATCCCCAAACGGATTCACCTCCTGCATGGTTGACACCTTTTATCATGTAACCTTTTCAGATCGAAACGTCCAAAATATGTGCTTAAGCTCATATGAGTGACCTGAAAATGTATTACCCTCCCCAAATAAAAATACGTGGCTGGGAAATCATCCCCTATGAATGAAGCCATTAATTCATTCAAATAGATATTCTCATTAAAAACTCCATTCATAGGGGATTATTTCCCATATCAAATGAAATAATCCCCATTTTGGATATCTACAAATGCTGGATTTTCCATTGCCATGTGAGTGATTGCCAGAGGGTATACCGCCAGAAATGACCATGTCGGAAAAGAATGACTCACCGGATGGAATGGGGCAGCCTTTTATTTTCAGACAAACCCAGACTCAGTAGCTCGAAAAGACTTTGGCGGCCAACAGCTAATGAAGGATCAACCGAACCAGTTGGGAAGGCGAGCCTACAGAGCCCTTGTGGGCCCACATGGGCCCACATGGGCCCAAATGCCATCCAAAGTGACCTCAACACCCACCACTGAACTATTTAGTTATATATCTGCCGCCTAAATCCCAAGGATCTCATTCTCTTCTCTCAGCCAGCTTGCGATTTTGCGATTGCTGACAAGCTAAACGGCCAATTTGGCTAAGAAGACATGATCTGCAACGTATCCAAACATTCTGACTGCGGCATGTTTCCCTGCACATCGTTGAAGCGACACTGGTGACCAATTACGTGCAGTGGTAGCCAGTAACTAGGGCTTAAAATCCCATGGCCCATTTGTATCCATTTGTAGAGGATATTCATTGAAAACTCGGGGATTGGCCAGTACCAGGTATTTCATTTGATTCACCCTGCCCAACGGTCGTCGCTCCTCCAGCATGAAGACGAACTGCATCAGCAAGAGCATCTCACCTGACGCCAGCCAGGACAGCTAAATGCATGCTCTTCCGGGAATCAAACAGGGCAATGGAACATAGTAAATAAATATATATAGTACTATATATTACGATATCTTGAATCGGAAAATCATCTATAATATATAGCATGGGCCTTAGCATGGGAAAATCAGCTATAGAATTCCACAATATAAACAGTGTGAGGATTTTCCTTTGCCAGGTTCGCTTAGATTTCCAAAGGGTAGTAGGGATATCTTAGCGATTTTAGAGGCTTGTATTCCAGGTAAGCACTTAACACACTCCGTCGTTGGCCTTGGCTCAAGTTGTTGGTGTTTTTTTTCACCACGACTTCGGTTGATTCACATTTCTTAATTAACCAAAAGGTCATACTTCAACCGCCAAAATGGGAACAGCAGGACCTACACAATCAACGGAAGGATTTTGACCAGCACCTTAGCTAGGGGCAGTCTGGGTAGCCCCGCACCAGCTGATTTTGGGAAATAAGGAGATGGAGAGAAGTCATAACCATCTATACCATGGCTATGTTAGTCATAGCCAGAGGGTATATCAAATCATGGTCAAACCTAAGATCAATGGGAATTCCAGGATCCTAAAATGAAGGTACCGTACCATATAAGGCCATATTTTGGGGGGATATCCCCTTATAGGCCTGAAAAATAGGCCTTATATATGGTAGGTACCTCCATTTTAGGATCCTGGAATGGCCATTGACAATAAGTGATACGTATCCTCCAGTAGATCTGGAAACTCCACCATGTGCAGGTCGAGTTTCACCTCTCGGTTCGGGTTTTTTGGAACACGGGATTGGTGGGTTATTGTGCATATATAGAGGATAGATAGATCTATACTCTAAAAATGATATGATCTTGACATGTGAAATGATGTGTATATATATAATGTTATATATATACATAATATATATATATGTATAATTATATATATATATGTACATAACTATATATATATAAGTATATAATAGTATATAATGGTACATATTTAAAACCTTCTAAACTATCAACAATAATGTGGTAAACCCAATTTCATAAACCATCCCCACATCATCACCGGTGACGTCCCCACCTGGCGAAATGGCATCAACGTAGACCAACTGGTCACCGCTCGCGCCAAGCACCTTGCGACCCACCTGAGACCGCGTCCGTGGCCCGTCCGTGGCTCCACTGGGAATGGTGATCCAATTGGGATGTCATGGTGATCCAATGGATGTTCATGGGGATATTTACCATCTGGTTATTCAACATAGCTATGGAAAATCCATTGTAAATGGGTCATTTGCCATAGCTATGTTAAATAACCAGAGGGTAATGTTTAATGAAATTTAATTGGATATAGTATGGTATAGTGTGGATTATAGAAAAACTTGGAACTAGGGTTTTAACCAATTATCCACTAGTTATATATGTGTACCCCACTAGTTATATATGTATACCGTATACCCATGTAGAATTAGGAATTGAAGCACTTGTTGATACAATACTGTATTATATAGACAATGTGGGCCGCACAAATTAGCAAAGCTGGTGAACACAATTCCAATAACACCGCTTTTCATGATATTTACAACTACAGTTGATTTGTTCCATTCACTTACATACCATAAAGTAATTGGGCTACCCTCTGGTAATTTAACAGTTTTCTATGGAAAATGGCACAGTCGAAATAGTTGATTTGCTCAGCTCTAAAATGGTGAATCTTTCCATCCTTTTTTGGATGTTTCCCAGGCCGGGTAATTTTAGTGGAGTATTGACGGGCCACCGTCGGCTACCGTACTATGACGGGGCGGATGGTGTTTCCAAAGCAGCTGAGTTTACCACATGATTTGGACATAGCTATGGAAAATGGTGTGAACTTTCATGCATGTATCCATGCCTGCCTTGATGTGACTTACCTGGCATGTGCCCAAAGCCCAGTTTTGCCGGTCCCATGACTGCTCAAGCACCAGCGGAGGGTTGTGGTTGCGGCATTAGGTGTTGGACACCTTGCGGTGCGGATTTGCCATAGTGTTTCGGGGAAACATTGCGGTG
>Ga0126342_10017371_pt1 | contig 12446 bp, 12 predicted proteins | sample Cyp1metagenome_FD_92528 | JGI IMG/M metagenome (GOLD analysis project Ga0126342, IMG submission 92528) | Coral microbial communities from Lord Howe Island, Old Settlement Bay, Australia - Cyphastrea 1 metagenome | ecosystem: Host-associated > Invertebrates > Cnidaria > Coral ... | reverse complement strand
TGGCTGTACATATCGGGGATATCTACTTTGGGCATGATGGACTCATAGCTAAGGCATACCTCTACTAGACCTACCTGCACATGCTATACATGGTGGGGCTCAGGGGTCGATATATTTCAACTAGGATACCATAGGTATCCTTATCCATAGGTTCATTTACAAATTCCACAGCTCCAAACACATTCATCACTCCCTTAACTCCTTTAGCTCCAGCAATGCGCCCCGAACCAAGCCCCGAACCAAGGTGGTGGGCGATCGCAAGCGAAGAGAGAAGGCCTTGCGTCGGCAACCGGGTCTTTTCCGTCCCGGAGTTCAGCAAAGATATGGAGATTTCAACCAAAACATGGAGATTTCTCAGCCAAAAATCTGAGTTGATTGGAAAAGTCAAACTGAAGATTTTCATAGATTTTCCAGCAATTTTTGTTGATTTGACCTGCAAAAACCCCTAAACAATTGGACCACAGCCGACAGCTGAAACCCCTGGGCATCCCGGACCGGGAGTCGCGCTCCGCCGTTGCGGACCTCTTGTGTGGCATCTGCCGGGTCGGCATTGGAATAGTACCATTCGTTCATCACCTGGCCGAAAAACCAGTGGTTAGGAGAGCAACAAACTGCAACACATGGCGATTTCATGGCTAGTTCATGTTATTTTGAGATATTTTGAATGTAAGACATCAGTGTCTTATAGTGTCTTAAGTCTTTTTGTTGGGTGGGTACTCTTGACCATGTCCATTTAATGTGCAAATGGTTCTTTAGCTCGCAGCGACCACAAACCTATCACCACCTTTCTGCTGGATCGTGTCTTGGTGATCCATATGGAACGAAGGAGTTACGCAAATAATCTCAAATGAACTCTATCCCTTCAGAAGGGGTATGGATCGGGGCTTAAATATTGGGCCGAATACTTGCTTTTCATTCAACTAGATGTGTACCGAATACTTGTTTTTCATTAAACTAGAAGTGTACACATTGGAATGAGCAAGATGTTTGGGATAGTTCCCCGTATAAAGACGACCATAACAAAATTACACATATCAGATAATATCACATTGTAACAACACATTTTTCCATGGTATTCCAAGAATATTGTGTTTTTTCTTCGTCACGGCTCCGAAAAAAATGGACAAAATTGCCCCCATGGCCGCCTCATTCAGACGGAAGCCCTCGATGTGCGAGGAGTCTAAGGATCCTCCGTTGGCCTTGGCCGAAAACGATGGATGTGTGATGGAAACCTACGGAAACCTACATGGCTTGGTTTGGATATTTGTATATAGACTATTATATATATATAGATATAATATTACATATATATGTATATATATATATAAGAGCAACAAAGATTTCCTGGAAATCATATGGAATGACTTTGGTTTGGTTTGGATGTTTTGATAATCGAAACTTTCTGTAAGTTTCAAACTATACAGTAGCATGCTGAAAAAACATTCCAAGAACATTGGATTTTCTACATCATGTCTGTTCAAAACAATTGTGGAATTAGAGCAATTGTTTAAGAATGGTGAATATGGGTTTGTAGATTCGAAACCCCCGACCAAGAGGACAGAACCTTTAGCAGTTGTGAGATGTGATGGCTGTACTGTATACGCTAAACTGTGCATGCATACATCAACCACCCCATATTATGACAATACCATCAATACCATGCAAAACATGAACGTCCGTGAAGTCAGGAATACAGTACCACATTGGTTGGTGAAACTCCCTTTTTTCCCGATCCGCACACATTGCCCTGCTTGGCAGGGTCGCGGTTCTGGTGACCGCGACATGAGAATAGAGGATGCAAATGGCTTGGGAAATCTCCATGCCAAACAGCTCTGGTTGAAAAGCATCCCTTGCTGCTTAAGGTTGTAGCTATGCCAAACAGTATGAACATGAGACCAGCAAGCTGTCCATTCTTAGTCAAGAGACCCACTAGTACAGTACTCACTAGTAGGTGGTCATTATTTTTCGGGTCCATGTTGAATCTCCCATAGTAGGTACAATCATTACCCATAGGATCCATGGTGCTGGTATATATGCTAACATGACTGGGGTATATTGATGGGATCCATGTTACCATATTTAGCATACATGGATCCTATGGGTTATATTAGATATATAATATACATATCAACGACTAATTTCACGAAATATCTGATTTGAACCTGAATAGCTACCTCAAAACCAGAATCAGTACCAAAAAAAGATAGATCTGGTCATATATCAATGATATTCAATAGATACATAGATACATACTGTAATCAATGTAGGTACATAATATATCAATGCTGCTGATCATTGCTGTTGGGACGATCCAACTCATGGCAGGGCTATTCCATTGGAGTCAAACACCCTGGCCTGTCATGGAATCCCAAAAAGCCTATCCCAAAGTGACAACAAGATGTGCTGCACTACGGCTGAACGGCTCATCATTGTAGGGACGGAAAGTGACCCACAAAGCATAAAGTAGCCCAATGTCTCCAAATGTGATAAAAACACACAAGGATAAGAAACATTAAGAAACAGTGTCTGTCAGTTTTGCATCCACCCTTCACCACCCGAAATTTCCGGCGCCAGCGCCTATCAAAAGAGGTGCCGGCGTAAACACGTGGCAACCGCGTCAAGGTGGGCAGACGGACCACCCACCTGTGACCCGACCCCGGCAATGTGCATGTAAGTCGGACATAGGAAGCACATCCAGCATGTGTTTGACTATCGCTTCGGGAAAAAAAATATATATGGACATATTATATCAATCCATATTTGGCAATAGAAAGGGTCAATATCCATGGCAAAAATCATAGGATGTCAAACAATGAAGGTCATGTCCGCCCCCAGTTGATAGGTTTTTGTTGGGTGGTTTCAACCGTCCATCGGGAAATGATATTGCCAACCTGGAGTATCTGTACTGCACGTGCTTTAAGAAAAAAATAATGGCATAAATGAAGCCTGTTCCAGAACCAAAATCGGGGCATATATATATATACATACACACATATTATATTATGTGTATATATATATAATTAATTATAATTATGTATATATATTTAATTATGTGTGTATATATATATATTATATATGTATACTTATAATGTGTATATATATATATATATATATATATATATATTACATTATGTGTATATATTTATACATTTTATTATTATACATTATATATACGTATGTATTTATGCATTATATATTATATATATTGGGCACATAACCAACCTTCAGAAATTGATAGACATTGAACGTAACTCTGGACATGGACTGGCGATTGCAAGGATCTTGCTTCACAATCCGCATATGCACCGCCTCTTGTAGGCTTAAAATGGGACACAACCCAAATAAAAACGCGACCGTTCGGTCCTATCACTCGTGGAAGGACGAACAACAACAGTGCAATTAACACAGAGGTTTAAGACTCGGTAAACCAAGTGAAAGAACCTGAAGCATAGATGATACAAGTGGAATTGTCTGAGTTTGCCGGTTTTGGAAACATGAAAATTCATCATCCACACTTTAAATAATGTCAGCCAAAGCTGGATGGTTTTGCCGCGGTTGCTGCCCTTAGGGCAGCCCTTTGAGAACCGCAGCTGGTGCACAAGCGGTGTTGAACCAACCCAGCATGGGAATCTATGGGGTGTTGAACCATTTCAGTATGGCAGTATCGGGTGGAAAGAAATATCCCAAAATATCCAAAAATCACACAGTCAATCATTGACACTATATATAATAGGGTGGCATATCAAAGATTTACAGGTTATTACACATGGATACACATGGACAATATCCAAATATCACAAAGATACACCTGTAGTAACTTTGGTGGGATATCAAACATAATATAAAAGATTCCTTCTTATTCACTGCTAAACATCAAACCATTGACCTAGCAAACCAAGGCTTACACTAGACAAGAAGACTTTTGACGTTGGGTAGTTCATTCACTCTTTGATCAATCACTCTGAAGAAGTTTTCTTGTAGAAAATGATGTTCTTCACTCGAGTCTTAAATCTTGGGATATACAGTGCATTCCTCGAAAAGACAATGAATAATTTATCCGAAGTGTCCATGAAGCGTGCTGTTTTGTGTCCAACAAACATATTCAACAGCTCGCTTGCACACGATTCTGACGTCAAGTGTCGTTGGCAAATTGCGTCTCACAGCCGCTCCATGCGTTTGTCACCAGTGTCCACGAGATGGTTTCTCCACAACTACCATCTGGCAATCTAAAGTAGTTTCCCCGCTTTTGTAGATTGATCTTCAGATGGGTGTTCCTTTTTTCCCCCATTCAACATTGAGATTTCCCGTTGCCATGTTTCATTACCGGATCACAGTGGATCCTGCGGAGACCCACAGGATCCACTTGACAGAGTTGGACTTGCTAGCAATGATTGATGTGAGTAGCCGCAGTACTGACTGTAGGGCCAACCTAAAGTATCCTATCTGAATCTCATTGACTCTACGATTTTCACGGACGGATACTCATGTTAAATCATGTTAAATCCATTGTGATTCCATTTCAACAGGGGCTCATTTCTTTCTACAAAAAAACATAACCCCTTGATCCCTTGATTGAGCGGCAAACCCAGCATTTTATCTGATCCCCAGAGAGTTACAGGCCCAGTTATAAGATGTTATAAGTTGATTTATAACCCCATCAACCATAGATTTATGTACCAAAAGTCCTAGTTACCTAGTTATGAGAGTTATAAAATGGTATAGATATTACTCTACCAAAAGTATCCCAAAGTCCTATAGTTATCAGAGTTATAACATGGAATTAAGTTGGTATAAACCAACCACTAGCTGTTTCCTTTCTTCACCACCAAACCTGCCTGCATCAACTCCCTGGTGTCCCTATCCGTTTCCAACATATGGAGCCGCCGGGACCGTGGAGGGGAACCCACCAAAAAAAACCCTAGGCAGTTGACTCCTCAGTGCCATCGGATGGCAGGCCCTGAACGGCTTTGCCCGTGGCGGCAATTGAGGACAACCTGGGCGAACCGTGGCGAACCGTGGGGATGGATGGCTAACCTGATGGCTCCAAACTTACGGACCACTTAACTGGGATTGCTTAGGGAATGTGGATCGATTATGTTTGAGAGTATCTCAGTCAGTTGGAGTTTGTTATCTAAGTTGATGTTATGCAAGTTGTTGTTTAGTTTTCCAAGTTCCGTTCATGTTAGTTGAAGTAGTAAACCATCTCACTTTTAAGTATACCCCAAAACATGAACCGCATGTCACTCCATTTTCGGGGTCGACACCTGCAGTGAATGTGGTATGGAATTCACGAAAACACTGCTGGTGCTGGATTGCTCATGATTGCTCCATTTTCATGCTTCTCAAAAAAAGGGGGGTACCTCTTTTTCTCCCCATTGGTTTCCATATCAACCATCAATGACTTCAATGATTTCGCCATCCATCTTAATAACCCCTCGTATAGGTGATGTAGAAGGCGGTCCAGTCATAAGAGGGGGATGGTGTATACCCAAAGAAAAGAAGACACGCATGAGAGACCAACACCCACCGAGGAGTTTCTGGTATCAACACATCAATGGCCATTTCAGGAACCTAAATTGGAGGTACCTACCATATCTAAGGCCTATTTTTCAGGCCTATGTAAGGGAATATCCCTAGAAGATATGCCCTTATATAGTACAGTACCTCCATTTTAGGATCCTGACATTCCCATGGAACACATATCCCAATGACCAAACAAGGCTACACATGATCGCTTCCGAGGTCCCACACATTTTGACCGTTTCGAGTTTCGGGGTCCAAGAAACAAATTTGGCACATCCACATGAGCCACAGCTGGTGCTTGCCGATACTTGGCCTTGGAGAAAATCCTTCCCAAATGGATCCCAGCTGGGAGAAGCAAACTCAACAAGCGGATCTGGCCAAAGATGATAAATTTGGGGATTTCATAAGCAATAAAATGGAGATGTCGTGATTTTTTTCCAGTGGGGTTCCGCCGGTTCTGCAATGAAGAAATTGGGATCTGGATCACCACCCCGCTGTGTCCACTGCAAACCACCTTTTACCAGTTTTTTTTAACATGACTGGTTGGTGGTTGAGCCTACCCCTCTGAAAAATATGAGTTCGTCAGTTGGGATTATTCTTTCCAATATATGGAAAAAAACATGCTCCAAACCACCAACCAGAAGAGGTTTTGGATGGGGGTTATGTCGATTTCAATAGATACAAAAGGTGGTCATCTCCCCAACTCCATCTCCAAAGTGCCAATTCTTCTCTCAACTTCATCGTCTCGTCCATGAGCCTCAGTAAGCTCGTCAGAGATTTGAAAGAAAAGACAGGGCTGATACGAATGGAAGGCTACAATGGCTACACTTGGCTACAATCATCTTTTTCAGAAACACGTGGCTTTGTAAAGAGTCATTCCTACTAATAATTTTCACTCCAAAAGTCCACCTTTTTTGACCAGAACGGACACGAATTACAGATGGCGACCCGCAACCACACGCACCGGATTTCTACCGATGTCATCATCCTGACAATCCTGATAGGTCTTTACCCTCGCAAATCTGAAAAACGATGATAAACCCGAGCATCTTGCCTATCAAATGCTGTCATACCATCAAACTCCAGATCTTCAATGATCTTCAACATGATTTCATCCTATGCTGTTCTCCTTTTTCTATTCTTTTCTATAGTTTTTCCGGTCTGACCAAGTGACAGCTGATTTCGCTCCCCCAATTCCTCTATGAGCTGCGCCTTCCGAAATCATGTGAAGGAAAGGGAACGCGTATCAACCTAGGTAACCTATGTATATATCATCTATATAGATATTATATGAATATATGTATGTATATATATATATATATGTAGAATTCACATGGAAATATATGGAATATAACCATGAATCATATGTATAGGTGATAGCGAAACAAAACATCATCCGATTGGTCGGATTGCTTTCCGATAGAACTTTTACACCTGGAACCAGACTTCAACAAAGCGATTCATGGTTAAATCACGTTAGATCGCAAAAAAAACTGTTTTGAACAAAGGATTGACCTATATATATATATATATATCTGGAGCTTCAAACCATCATAAACCATCCAAAGAGTCAGTAGTACTCAGGCTTGTCAACTGGGCTTGTCATTCCAGGGTCATTCCAGGGATGACCCAATGCCAGGTGCATGTGAAACCACCCCATGGCCCCATGGCTCTTGGCCACCTTAAAGGCCCACATCGACCTACCGTAGGAGTTGAACATTGCGGACCCAGAGATTCTTGTCAAGTCTGATACCCTCTGGTTATGTCAAAATAGCTATTGAACATGGCCATAGAAATAGTGGATTTACCCATGAAAAATGGTGGATCTTTCCATAGTTATGTAAACGTTTACCAGAGGGTACTAAACCAGCTCATCAATCAGCTGAATGGGGCAATGCTTGGAAACTGGTGCTTCTTGTCTAACGATCTCATTTTTTCACTCCATGTAACGATGAAGCCCAATCACCTATAAACATATATTTTCCACATTAGTGTTCCAATCACTGAAACTTCAAACTCGGAAACAACAAAACTCTCAAGTCACCTGCTCGTCGATCTTCTCTTCCAGTTCTTCTCTCATTTCGTTTAACTGGTCCGTCAGATTCACATATCCTGATGAGAGGGGAACAGTTTGCAACATGTGAAAGCCGCAGGGGAGAAAATAAGTCCATGCTATATGGTGAAAGGATGTTAAAAATGCGAAATATCCATAAAACCCAGGAAAAACACATACTATACATTCATAGTGTAGGTTTCTGCACGTGGATTCAATACAACCAGCTAATAATAAGGGTTGAAACCAGCTGGAAATTGTTGACATCAATTCATCGTCACCAGTTGGTTGCCACAGTGAAAAAACGTCTGCAGTTGTGACCTGGGAGAGGTTGCAGAAGCTTAGGATTAGGACTCAACAAACATGTCAGCAACAAATTTTGGATATCTGGTTGGTGGTTGAGCCTACCCCTCTGAAAAATATGAGTTCGCCAGTTGGGATTATTGTTCCCAATATATTGGAAAAATAGAACATGTTCCAAACCACCAACAAGATGTACATACATGGCAGCTTACCCAGGAAACATCTGGGTATCTGATGCTGCACTTGAAGATCTTCAAAAATTGTCTGTCTTGTAACTTGTGTGTTTAACAATGGTACTCATATTCGACCCTCCAGCAAACTATAACATTGATATTGAACATCCATCATGACTCACTCATTTTCCATGATTTTCTATCGTATATGTGTACTTGATTTTCCATATCTAAACAGGAAAGCAATGGATTTCCATCATTTTTTGGGTCGGAGTAGTGCCATCCCTGATTTCCCCACCTTGATTGGTGTCCATCAACTGATCTTCCTGACGGATTGGCGGATTGGCTTTCGTGGAAGATAGAAACAGGAAGCCTCCCATATTTCATGGGAAAGTATGGGAAAATATGGGAAAACCCATAGAACATATCGGAAAACCAGTAGGAGTCCATAGTAGATTGTTTGTCTTTTTCACAAATCTATGGAATCAGTGGCAAGGTTTGATGCTGAAAATGCATATGAATCATATGAGTCATCTGCTTATGGGTCAAACCCTGGCACCCTAGATACCTAGAGTACAATAGGTACCCTAAAATGACTGGAAATTGTGGATGTCTATTCCACAAATGTGGTAATCATAGGTTTTGACATCCCCATATGAGCTTTGCAGCACAGTTCTGCGATTGGATATTGCATGATATTCCATATATAATACAGTATATAAATGGGTCTAACAATCGTGGGAATATCATAAGTCATAGTTCCCTTTATTTCATGGCCATGGCCAGGACTTCCAAAACGGCAGGACGGGTGGTAGATCTGTTCCGTCTTTTTGGGGCACACTTCTGCTACAATGTCTCTGATCAGGGCTACGAGCTGCTACCAGTATGTCGCCATCTACTGGACATATAAAAGTACAGTCAGCTAGTCCTTCTATTGTTTGTACACCGATGGGTCAGTATATATTCACCCATAGTCATGACTCACTTCCCAATCATTTGCTTACTTAAACGGTAGTAAAGACCCTGAGAAGGAAGTTTAAGAGAGACATCTAATATCATCTAAATCTTATCAATCATGAGCCATCCAATCATGGGATATATGGATATATATGGGATATTATCGCTTCATGTCAGACTGAAACTAAGGATTCCAAGGATCCAGGCCTTAGCCCCATCCAGGCCTTCTCATTGAGAAGTTCCCACAGTTCTTCCTCTGAATCCTCGGAAAAAATCCACGACCGACCGAGCAATTCAGACCTGCTGGTGCTTGGTGTTGGGACCGCAAGGACCGTAATCAGTTTCTGCTGATTTATAATCCCTCAGCTAGAAGGGATACCCTCTGGTAAACTAACATAACTATGGAAAATCACCATTTTTAATAGGAAAATCCACTATAACACTATAAATGGTCATTTTCAACAGCTATGTTAGTTTACCAGAGGGTAACCAGGATCGATAGTGGAGATTATATGAGATTATGACATGCTACAAGTTGGATGAGTAAAACTAAACCAACAAAAACACAATTTCTATAACTGCGGGGGCCCACTTTGTACGAACTTGCGCGGTAACACCACAAAAGTCTTACGGTGCAAATAGATGTCCACTTCCAACGGGATACATATGTGAGTTTGATTGTGTCGATTTTATAATCTACTAAACCCAAATGGTCCATGTATGGTACATCTACCTATATTTGGGTGATATTGCTGGAACATGTTGATAAATATGATTAAATATGCCATCCGTGTGAGCATATGGGACGCCATGACATGCCCCAAAAGGACAAAACCATGATTTCATGATGGCCAAGTTGCGCGTGCCAAATCTCGTTCTTCCGTCAGCACACTCAGCTGTTGCTGCAAGTCCTGTAGACGCCAATGTGACATGTTGAAAAAATGCGATGTGGTCCAGAGCAATGGCATTGGCTCATGATTGACGCCCATTGACGCCTACATTGCTCTGGGCAAGTACCTAAAATTGTCAGAATTTGTCCATTGGCCATCGATTTTGAGCAGCACATGTCACCAATTTGAGCAGCACTGACAAATGCTACACATCAAAATCCTCAAAGTACATATTTGTGAGATGATATAATATACATATATGTATTGTCCTCTGTACACATATATGTATAATATTGTAACGAACAAATCGGTGAGACGCGCCACGCCTGCACAGTGCTTTGCATCTCTTCGGTTTTGTCCTGTCGACAAAAAACTTGTAAGGATAACCATCTCGATGATCTGAAAGGACATCAACAACGTGGGGTCCTGTAGTAGCAAGTACAATGTGTAACATATGCTGCATGTGTATATGTAATATAAGTAGGTGTATGTGTACATATATATATATTTACGTATATATTATACATATTTGTGTATAGAATTGTTTGTATATATTGCATGGTGCAAAATATTTTCTCATCTCAACAGTTCTGGCCAACCATCTTTTCTACTCATAGGTGGAACTGGGCATCTGGGAATTCATCCTGTGTCTGGTGAGGGTTTCCTAGTCAACGCGTCAACTGGCCCTTTCGTAGTCTGATGTAGGAGCTGCTAGTTTTAGTGGCCATTTTAAAATACCAGATTTTTTTATCAATGATATTTCCCCATCAAAACACCTATAAACATTGTAAACTGAAGTCATGAACCAACCATTCAGGCAAACTAAGCCTGTTGTCAGGTTTGAGATTGAATTTACAACCAACTCGAGAGTTCAAGTCATCTACCATAAATGTTGTGAAAAAGGAGTCAACTCAATATTAATCAACACAAATGGTAGGAAAAGGACATCATAGAATCTACATTGTTGGTTTTGCATACCATATTGTACCGCCTTTCGTATTTAACATAGTCATGGAAAACTACTTGATCGTAGATAATTTACCGATGAAACATGGCCATTTTCCATGGCAAACTGTTGGATTAGCATAGGGTATAGCCTAATAACATGGTGTAACAATCGTCAACAGTGCATTCATCTTATTGATTGCTATCCCCAATGATACCCATTGTTGTTGGTGGTGAAACCCACATTTGTTGTCGATTCAAATCTACTAGCATCATGTCGATGGGAAAGTGGTAGAACTGGTAGTAGCTCCTTGGCTTCCGATTTAGCTTCGAACTGCCCGCTCTGAACTACCACTTAGATGAAGCCACCCTTTTTCAGACCCATTGGAACAGTGTTCAAAAACCATCCGTCATTCCATTGTACTGGGTGGTACTGGGTGGTTAAGAACTGGATTCCCATGGTAGAGTATGATAAACATCATCATCATCATCATGATCATCACCATCATCATCATCACCATCATCACCATCATCACCATCATCATCATCATCGTCGTCATCATCATCATCATGATCATCACCATCATCATCATCACCATCATCACCATCATCACCATCATCATCATCGTCGTCATCATCATCACCATCATCATCATCATCATCATCATATATAAATGTATAAGTATATATATATATATATTGTTTAAATAAATGAATAAATAAATCAATAAATCAACAAATAAAAAACAATAAATCAATAAATAAATCAATAAATCAATAAACAAATAAAACACAATAAATAACTATATATATATATATACATACATAGTATAATCCCGGAACTAATCATCAACCAACAGTGGTAGATCGCAGCCACAGCCCATTTGGATTCCACTTCCCCAAGCTGCTGACCTCCAGCTCCCTGACTTTGCCAGTGGCTTCATGGACATTTTCACCTCGAACCGCAACAAACTCCATGGGGCAGTGCCATGGAAGAGCAGCGCCCAAGTTTTATAACTTTGTTTTGGTAGATCGGGAAGGGTATTATACGGGTTGCGAGTCATGTATATAATGTTGTGATTTTTCAGTCATTCCAAGTGGGGCCGCTATGGTGCCGCCATGTTGCTGCTGTTTGTCAATTTGTCTTCCAAAGCTTTCACCTGCGACAGCCAAGGCAGAACTGCTTTCCCCCAATGAGATAGACAACCAACACCTATGGGGTTGAACGTGTTTTCACGAAACATTGAACTGTTTGGATCTTAGTTGCATACCCAACCGTCTAGGTGCAGTGTACAGCAAATGGTAACGTTTGAACCTTTTGGTGCTGGCATTGGCAGTTTACATTCCCAGCTGTTTTCTGGCATACAAAGGTAGCACGCACTTGGGCATGTATTTACACAGAGAAAAACATGGTGACGGCGCCTGTAAGAGGCCGTGTTTTTATGCTCATTGCATTTGCACCGATGAAATCAATTGCTCCAAAAACCCAAGGTTTTTGCACATTCTGATTGAAGTCCATCATGAATCTAGAGAATAAAACACTGTAAGGCTGACCGAGGACATGCGTTTTTGGAACCCCTCGCAGCATTTTCATCACTTTTT
>Ga0126342_10017370_pt1 | contig 12446 bp, 7 predicted proteins | sample Cyp1metagenome_FD_92528 | JGI IMG/M metagenome (GOLD analysis project Ga0126342, IMG submission 92528) | Coral microbial communities from Lord Howe Island, Old Settlement Bay, Australia - Cyphastrea 1 metagenome | ecosystem: Host-associated > Invertebrates > Cnidaria > Coral ... | reverse complement strand
GGGGAAACCCTGGGAAGCCTATTTTCAGACACAGAAACTAGTTCTGCCACCCTAAACTGCCAAACTATGATCCCTGGAAGATGAGATCTCTCTTTTTGAGGGGTTTCTCAAAAAAGCATTTCAATCATTTCACGGTTTGGTGACTCTGTGTTCCTGGAGGTTTCTTGGTTCAAAAAAAACAAAGCATATCGGAGATGTGTGGATTTGTGGATCACCATTTTTGGACTACAGATATTTTTCGCATGGGTCCATGGTGTTTGGAGGGGGACCAGCCCAGCAGATTCGGGCAGGAGTTGTTTTTGCATCAGTGTAAGCTCTACGGGGAATCTTGGGCGCTCAGAAAAAAGTTATAACTGTAGTAGTCTGTACAGTGTAGTATGTTACAGTTTTCTGAGTCTTCTGTATATGAACCTCGAATTAAAGAATGGACGGCAGGACAACACACGGACCTAGTTCTGACATGACATGTCCATGATGGGATGGTGAAACCACCTCATTGCCATGACAAACTTCTTCCCAGTTGAACTGTCTGAACTGTCTGAAGTGTCTTTTCAGGCCAGCATGAATGTGACCTTGGGAGTTCCGCGAATCAAGGAGATGAGCGGGTCACTTCAGCAGGATTCAGCAGTCTCACATTGGAATCATGGACCGACATGACCCCTTTTTCTAGTATATGAATGATATTATTTTGGGAGGATGGTTCCCCTTTTTATTATCCACAAAACATGTATATTGATGGTACAGCAACTATGCTTTTTGATGCGTCCGTAAGTATTACTGTAATTCAGACTCCATCAAGACACACACAATTGCATAATATCTATACGGACATTATATATACTGTAACGTATACAAAGACGCGGATGTATATGGATATATGTATATAGATATATGTATATATGTATATGTATATATGTATATTTATATGGTATATGGATTGTATATTGTATATTGTATATGGTATATGGTATATGGTATATGCATATGCATATGCATATTGTATACATGTATTATGTAATAGACTGATACATATGAGTAACCAACAAAATTATTGTAATCAGTACATATTATCTGGGTAAATTATAACGACCTCACTGGTCTCCCTCACTGGAATCATGGTTTTCATATGGGAAATCATTTCCAAATGGCCCAACAATTCAGGTTAGTGAAATATTATAATTTACCCAGATATTATGAATTTCATCCCTATTGATCACCATTAATACCCATTAATCCCTATTGATCACCATTAATCCTTATTGGTCACATATTATCATATTAATGCTAATTTAGTTTTGCTTCGCCTTAGCCTTGGGGTTTTTTCCTCAGTCACCAGGAGATCATCAACGCGGCCAAGGGCATCTCAACGCCCATCATCACTTGCACCTTGCAGGAGGAATACAACGAGGCCTGGAGAAAGGCATCGGAGAAGCGGAGAAGCTATGTCTACCCTCTGGTAAACGTTTACATAGCTATTGAAAATCACCATTTTTAATGGGAAAATCCACTATTAATGGGCATTTTCAATAGCTAATTATATTAAATTACCAGAGGGTAAATTTTCTAAATGTAATTTTTCATGTTGTAGTAACCGTAGTGTATGATCATGTTTAACGAAATTATCATAGATATCTAATATATCTATATTTTCTGTATGTACATGTGTGTATTTTTATTTCTACACAGTGATTTGATTCTGTATGCACATCAATATATCATTCTATCTATTGCATTAAGCATGTGTATATTATATATATACATATATCACTGGGATTCACTGGGAATATCCCATGTAAGAAGGTGAACTATGGGACATTATGGGACACTATCACATCCGCTATGATTAAATGGAATACGGTATGGATGAACCATGCTTCTGTGCGTCAGTTTCACCACCATCGTCACATCCAAGGGCCTGGTAGAGGGAAACCCATTGGAAAATCTCGAGCCACACATGGAGGGGCCGTTTGCACTACCTTGACCTATGAAAATTTCGTTGGTAACCCATCATTTCATAGGTAAAGTCTCACATTGGGAAATGAGCAATTTAACCCATGGGTGAATTGAGGGTAGCAAAGTATCCACTATAGATGCCCCAATGAGGTGACTGCGCGCATCGTCAAGGGCCGCATTGAGCGGACCAACCTGGGAGACGTCTGTGCCATGGCGCCGCAGAAAATGTGGCAGATGACGGTTACGGTAAATCATTGGGAAAACCAAGATAAGCAAAAAAAAAACAAGCCCAACTTGAAGGATTGAATTGTGTTGTTAAACCATGTGAAATCTTTCAACACATCTCTGTATTTCGGATGGTCTCTAAAGGGTCTTGAAACGACCCCCACTGGCGCTGGATCAAAGCAAGGACCGGCACTTCGAATCGCGTTCCCCTAATATGTGATTCCCCCCTTTTTGGCTTTCCCATAGAGGGTACTCGATATTTGGGGGAAGTGGTTAATCATATTAATCTGGTGAAGATTCAGTCATGAACCGGGATGATTTAAAGCAGGACCCATTCATACCAATGTAACTTACCATCGGAGGGTAAAACCTGACGCTGGTTTTGGTGAGGGTGCAACCAATGGAGTTGGGACGACATGAAAAACCTAGCTACAGAAGCAATTTCAGAAATTGCTGACAACTTGGAATGGAAATTGCTGGCTTTGGAAGATGTTAGTGTATTTATTGGGAAACCAACATTTGCATAGATATTGACCAATAACAATGAACATTTGAACCACAACATTGTGGGATTAGGAAAATCATCACACTGCAATTTCACAGCGTGAGTCACACGCCGGCTTGAAGAACCTCAACTCCAGAGTCCAGCTTGGCTTGTCTGAAAATGGGGTACCCCCAATTGCAATCAATTTGTGTATCCATTTTTAAGCATGAAACTTGCAAGTTTGGGGTATTTCGGTATGTTTTTTGACAACCCCATATCATCCCTATCATTTTGTTGGTTGCATCTCCACACTGATTGGTCAACAAAAAACCTGTTGTTGTTGGGCAAACTGTCAGTCCGCTCAGCCCAATGTCCGGCTGGGGGAATCTGAACCGTTGACAGGATTAAACAACCTTTCTATTTTTTCTCTGTTGGATTTACCCCCTTCAACTAAGACCATTAAGACCTGGCTCTCTGATCTGGCTTTCGTTCCCAGATTCTCTAAACGAAACGGTGAGTTTTCGAAGCTCTGGGCGCCCAGGCCGCTACTTCAAGGAGGTCTATGACCCCGCATATGGATGTTTCATCAGTGTCAAGGTGGGCGCCAGCGTGGCTGGTGGCTGGCTGTTTTTTTAGTTGGACCAAGAAGCAGGAAGCGGTGAAGCGGTGGGCGTCTCAATCATCAACAATCATCCTGTCAATTTATGGAATATGTATGAATATGTATGAATATCTTATCAATATGTTCCAATATTCTGTCAATTGATGGAATATGTTACCAATATTGATGATTCCATGATGTAGTTTGTGAACAGTGTTCGCACCGATCCTGATATCAAGGGCCTTTTGAATCACGCCAGCCAAGAACCACCACGAAATGGGTGAATCTCAAGCATCGATGGTCCCGTGAATGGAAAATCCTATGGAAAATCCCCATTTGAGAGTCTTAGTTTGAGGCATCCAGGGTAAGATTGTGCTTTCCCATTGCCATGTTTACGGGAGGGTATATGTTAGACATTCTTATATATATATATATATGTATATATATATAATTATTTTATTGCAGGGCTGCCGCCCTGCCGCCCTGCCGCCGACCCTGGAAAGAAAGAAAAGTATGCCAAGAGTGGCGTTGCGATATGCCAGGACATAGGTCCTTGGAACTACAAATATGTGTAATTATATATTATGTAGTTGTACAATTATAATATGTATAATATATAGATATACAGTATAAATATATATATATACAATACATACAGTATATATATATAGATAGATAGGGAGACAGAGAGACAAATAGACAGATAATTAGGTAGATAGATCGAAAGATGCTTAAACTTCTAGTTTCCAGGGCCACCCAGGACAGGAGACCGTGACTAGTCTGCCGAACAGGCAGCGTCTCGAACACAGGGACACTCTTTTTTGGTGATTGCAAGGTTGACATGCGCATGGTGCAACGTAGCAAAAACATTGTTCCTTTTAGCATCCAGTTGCAAACTTTTGGAGACCTAAAGGAAAGAAAGCAGTGCTGGCTGTTGGCTGCTGGTGCCGGGGTCAACTTTGGCTGCTTTGGACCTGCTGTTTTCAAAAGGTGTGTAGACGGGAAGGGTGCTTAACATGACTTTTTTGGAAGCGCAAGAACAACATAGGCTGGTGCTGGTGGTTGCTGCTTGCTGGCTGCTCATGCTGTTTTGGAAAGGTGTGTAGACGGGAAAGGTGCTTAACGTGGCTTTTGAAACCCTACAGTAAGCAGCAATAAACCGCAGCTAATTTTCTGGAAAGGTGTGTAGACAGGAAAGGCGTGTAGACGGCAAAGGCGCGTAACGTGGCTTTGGAAGCACAATAGATTTAAAAAATAATATAAAAGAGCTGGGTTTGGTGCTGGTTTTGGTGTTGTTTCTGTTGTGTCTGCTGCTGGTGGCTGTTGATTTTGTTCTCTTGTTCTTGTTCTTCTTGTTCTTCTTGTTCTTCTTCTTGTTGTTGTTGCTGGTGCTGCTGCTGCTACTGCTGCTGTTGTTGTTGCTATCCGTTTTTGCTCTTATTCTTGTATTTTTGTTATGTTTTTTTTGCCGCTTTAAAGACACAAGTCCCCACTGTCTGTGCGCGCTCCTGCTGTCGGCCGGAGTCGCGGATATGCCCGGAACTCAGTTGATAGGATCAATCCCGTGACTTGTGAGGTAGATTTGAAGACCGTAGAACGCTTGCAGTTGGAGCTCAAGATTGAGGCAGGGGTGCAGAGACTCACACATTCCACATTTTGCAACAGCTGGTTAAAAAACAAGATCAGATATCAAGGAAAATGCCCAAGGGCAAGGTCCGCGAAGCTCTAGTTGCACACCAAGTCTGGCAGTTTAGGTCAGGCCGCATACTGATCAACATCCTATATGCACCACTTGATACATCGGGTGAAAACTGAAAACATTACTGTGGTGAGCCAAGGATCCACGGATGATGTACCCGGTTCAACTCCCCTGTTTTACCATGTTTTTCCCCATTGAACTAGCCGTGAAAAAAGGGGGTCAGTTCCCCACGGCGAGCCAAGTTTTAATCTCGAACATTCTCGAGCAGTTGGCCTGGCTTCTGAAACACCGAACTCGACACCCAGGGTTGCGGGTTGCTACCCATAGGTGAATCAGTTTGCTTCTATGATTTACCCTCTGGTAAACATACACACAACTATGGAAAATCACCATGCTATTAATGGGTAAATCCACTATTTCTATGGCCATTTTCAATAGCTTTTTGTTAGTTTACGGGTACTGTACCCAGTTTTGCTCCTTGCATATCTTGCATCTGGGGTGGGAACAACCGAGGATATCAAGACTGCCTTGATGGACACCAAGAATTTGGCAGCTGAGCGAAAAAAAATAGCTGGACGACTCTGTACATCTCATGAATGAGCCTCTCGTAATTTAATGTAGCTAGGAAAAATATGGGAAAATCACGTTTTTAAATAGGTGAATCATCATGTTTATCATCTACTTACAGGGTCATGTCCCAAAGCTATGTCAAATCACTAAAAAATCAAGGGTATCATGGATTATCCCTCGAAATTAGTATGAATTCATCATAAATTATCTGTAGAAATTAAGTAAAATTATCGCCAAGGTTGGCAAAGTTGGCTTTACCCATGTTTACGGCTACTTCCTGGCTCTGGCTAGTCTTTGGGCTTGGAAATTGACCTGCCTACCAGGTGTTCATCATTTCATCCACTTTTACAAGACTAGAGCATATCACACGACGATGTCATTGCTTCACCACACAGAATTGAATTCCATTGTGATGTTGGTGTATCTTGCTTTATTCATCTCTATTCCATTCCAAGGGGCATTGTTGTGATTTGCCTTAAACCGATTCTAAAACAACACAAAAAAATTACCTGGTTTTTGGAGGATCTGATCTGATTTCAATTGGCAACGCTCTAGTCGTTCCCCATGCGCTGCCATTTAGCTGGTGATCCTCTCAGATCCTCTCAGGCTGGAATTCGCCTTAGCAACAATGATATCGACATCGTGACCAAGGTCAGGGTGACACCAAGTCACTGCAGTGAAAAAAAACAGCATTAATAGTCGCGGAGGGCCATGATGCGACTACACTAAGTGTAATAATAAGACAGCTTGCCATAGTTGTTACGTATATGTTGTTATAAGAAGTTATAATAAGTTATAATAAGTTATGATGGATGTACTTCGATATCACCGATATCGTTGTGCCATAAGGTGGTTCTCTGCCACAGGATAAGCTCCGGGTGAAGCCGCCAAAAATGACCGCCAGCAACAAGATGCTATATTTTTCTTTGCAGGCGCCAGGGTAGCTCGTAGTTCACGGCCTGGGCTGCTGGGGTGGGAATCATGACTGTTGGTTTCCAAACCGGCGGGTAGAGGGTGTGACGGATGCCGTCACACGATATCCAACTTGCATCAAACTGCACACGACACCCGGACACCCTGACCCAAAGCTCGAGTCGGGTATGATGAGTTGGAAAATTAGAGATACCTTCAGTGTTACAAACACGTTCATTGAAACCCAAGCACTCCAGATGCCACTTGTGGACCTTGTGACATTCAGAGTATTTCAGGGTCCTCAACTGCTTGGGTCCCACTGGGTTTCGCTTGTGATCCTAGCTGTTACATCCAGTAGAGGTTGAACAGGAAAAAACATGAACACATGAAAAAAAAAACATTGCGCAGCTGATGGCAATTAATTAATGCATCTGAAGCGATCTAGACAGATGTTTCTCTAAATAATTACTCGAATGATGGACGTCTACGCCCATGCCCAAGGATGCTAATGGTATAGTCCATCCTTGAACCGACTGGCCATTGACTGTCTAAGCTGACACTGGCAGGGTCTCTCAACTATCTCGTGTTCTCAATAGGATAATAAGTAAATCATCGTGCATTATCTTAACAAGTGGATGTTCCATTGTCAGGTTCTATACATTGCAGAAGGGAGTATCCCACCCACACTAGCTCCAGCATCTCGCAGACCCTGAAAGCGGCCTTGCCCAACGCGGTGGTGAAGGTGCAAGTGTCCGTTTGATAACAACAGGTAGAGTCTTAGAGGTTGTATACTACCTATTATTGCCTAGTTATATAGGGATGATCATGACATATTATGACCCATGAAGAGGGAAGCCTAAAATAACAGCTTAGTAGAATGGGATGATACGATGATACCAGTAAAAGGGGGCAAATGACGTTTCTGATTTTTCGGATGGACACAGTGCCAGGTTGATAACAGCGGAGACACTTCCATGTCACAAGATGTAAAGTGAATGATTGTGTACAGCACATCATGTCACATCATCACATCACATTGTATCATGAGTCCAAGGTTGGACACCCCCAAACGCAACCCATCCACTTCCAGGGAATTCCTTCCACCAAACGCGCGGTGTTGAACAAGAAGGAGACGGGGCAGAAGGCCGCAACCTCAGTTGGCAATGGATTCTCGTCATGTTTACATGTCTCACTTCGGTAAAAAATCCATTTACCTCTGTATTTCATGTCTCATTGTTTCCCCCTTGATCTTTTTCTTGGAAAACCCCATATGATATATGTAGGTTTCCTAAGTCATGTGGCTACCCCCAGTTTGACTCATTCATTTTAGTAGTAGGATTTTCCAGCTATTGGGATACCCACATGACTCATGGTTTAACCCCACAGCATTTGCTCCGCCAGGTGGCCTATTCACTGCTGGTGGAGGGCTACGGCCTGCGAGAGGCGATCTAATCATCGAATTTAAATGGGTCATGTTCATTTATTTTCCACATCTATGTTAACTCACCAGAGGGTTTTTTTGGTTCTTATGTTTTTGGATTTGTATATGTGTAACTGTCTATGATACAGTATACAGTATATGGTATAATGTATAGACATATTACAATTCTTAATGGTCTTAATGCTGACCAAATGATTTTTCCCGTCTTTACTGAAAGGCTGGTCGACAAATTGTTTCATGCCCGATCCTTAATTGGTGAGCAGAATCCCTGGGGAGTTAGACCCCTGCTATCCACGGAGGTACGAAGAGATGATTTATGTACATGAAATATCATGAAATGTAGACATGATACATACATACCATTACATTACATTACATTACATTGCATTCCATTGCATTACATTACATTGCATTGCATTACATTACATTACATTACAGACATGCATACATAAATAGACATAGTTACATACACATACTTATGTGTACAATGTATATATATATATATATTTACACGAATTGCACGTGACACTGCAAAATACACCTAGGTCATGCTCCAAGCCCCGAGCGCCGAGCGCTAGGTCATGGGCACACCTGGCATAGATCCCAGCAAGACCAGTTCCAACCACGTGGTGGAAGTCGAGAAGGTGGGGGAAAAAAGGGGGGGGATTCCGGGGATCGGCGCCTGATATCCCTGGGGGGATCCAGCCGGTGGGAATCAACTGGCTGGTATGATATCCCTGGGGATCCTTGGTGGGAATTTTGGGTGGTATGTAATGGGATAGATCACGATCAACATAATTTTATCTTCATCATCTTCATCGTCTTCATCATCATGACCATGTAAAAATGCTTTTGACTAAGAATTGGAAAAATGCGGAAACACCAGTAGCCCAATGGTTTGGATGATTCATGCTAAAAACTGACCAACACATTGATACAAAAATTGCCGTTTTCAGGGTCTCACAGTTTGACTCGTCCCCAGATTAGCAAGGCCCACCCCTAGTTGTTTTTCTTCAGTTGTTTGATAAAAATCAGAGTGGTGAGATCACAAAGACACCTGGTTTGTCTGGAAATAAAATCTATTCTGGTTGGTGGTTTGGAACATGTTTTATTTTTCCATATACTGTATTAGGAATAATCACCCCAACTGACCGATATTTTTCAGAGGGTTGAAACCACCAACCAGTATTGGTTAGCAATCATGTTCCCTATTCAACTTGCCATTTTGCAAGTATCCCCCATTTTCCGACAGCCGCATGAAGATTCAGCCCTCGGAAACACAGCTGTTCCAGCTCTTGAGACTTGGACTCGCCATGGCCCATACTCCGGTTAAAAATCACAGCTGACAATGGAAAGTCCACAATGAATGGATGATTTTCCCAGCTATAAACGTTATAACATGTTATAACTTCCTTGTTGAATGGGTTTTCCCATTGTTATTTATATACATATATATATATCCCATACTTCTCCCAGCTGTAAACCTCCCAGCCATGTTTTATGGGGATTTCCTGGCCATCATTGCCCAGGTTCTAGGCATCGAAGCGGCCCGACGCACCATCATGCAGGAGATCAAAGTCACGTCACCTGGCGACAACGTTTTGGGTCGAGGTCATGGCGTCATGGGGATGCAAAAATCGTGGGTTTTTTTATAGTGATTTATAGTGATTTCATGGACTTTTAATAGTGATTTCTAGTGATTTATGGTGATTTATAGTGATTTCATGTGACTTTTATAGTGATTTCTAGTGATTTCTAGTGATTTATAGTGATTTATAGTGATTTATAGTGATTTCATGGACTTTTAGAGTGATTTATACTGATTTATAATGATTTATGGTGATTTATGGTGATTTCATGGACTTTTAGAGTGATTTCTAGTGATTTATGGTGATTTATGGTGATTTCTTAGACTTTTAGAGTGATTTACTCGAAGATTAATTGGATATACACCCTCTGGTAATTGTAAACGTGGCTGGACCACGTTTGATTACCGAAGGGTAACTGGTTAGTATATTGGGATTCAGACACCAACTTAGCGTTCCAGGGCGCTCCGCCTTGTGGTAAGTTTAGAAGGGACATTGATGATATGATGATCAACCCACAGATTTTCACCATGTTTGACATGACATGGGTATACAACGTTCGTTCTTGTTATGTTGTGGTTAATATGTCAACCCCCTTCATAAACATCAGGTTGCTGAATCAGGGGATCATCCCCAAAAAGTGCTACTGAAATGGTACACCCCAATTAAGCAGCCCAGAGGTTACTCAAGGGTTGACATTACACTATGTGATACATGGTAATACCATGTCTTGCAAATCTTTACCAACTGGCAAATGGCGTTGATGGGGATTTGTGTAATTGATTCTGAGAATCCCTTTCAATCAGTCGAAATAGGACCTGTTTCAGGAACTTGTGGTCTCAACTGTTGATTGCTCATTTCCTCGAATACTTTTTGGGAAATGTTCCTAACTTGCTAAGCATTGCTAAGTTTTTCGGTTGGGTAGCTCAACCACCAACAAGAATATTGATAAGCTTTTGGAACCCAAGTGTGACACATGTTGAAAGCGTTTAAAAGTGCTGTTGGTTTTGCACATCAGGCACTAGTTGAGATGCATGAGTGGAGAAGCTCAAAAAATCTCACGCCTCAAAACTGGAGTTGCCGCTGCCAAGTGTGGCAGTTAATACATGCTAATGTTCTGCCGATGGCTGAGGTTTTCTGCGTGCGCCAAAGTTGACGTTTAGCTCTGTAGTTTGATCCATTCTATTCATTCTATTCCCCATCTTGTTGATCTAAATCTAGATTTCCGGTACAGCCCCCCGGTGACATGTTGGTGAATTCCCATTGATTTTAGCTTTATCTCTACCATCCAAATCATTCCAAATCCATCCAACATATTCAACCTAGTGGGATGGTTGCGAAATCCTGCACCACCAGCTTGGATGGTTAAAACTCCTATGAATAATGGGATAAACCACCTATGAACTGGTGCAGGATTTCCTCCATCCACCGTAGGATTACATAGTTATATATAATTATAGTTAATTATAGTTATAGTTGTATATCTTCCAGTATTGTCACGAGTATATACAAGTATCTACCATGAATAATCGTTTGCCAGTTGTATATCTACCACCAGTCTGGGCCATTAGGCTGGGCGCCCACGGCATCGCCGTAGACGTGTGGGCCCTTGGGGCCCTTGGAGGGCCGGAGGAGTTTTGGAGGGAACATGGAGCCGAAAACGTAGGCTAAGTAGGGTTGATAGGGGGTAGTATAACTATAGTCTATAGTACCCATGGGTTTATAATGCTTTATAAACCAACTATAACATGATATAACTAGAGTTATACAATGGATTTATAAACCAACAAACATAAGTGGGGAACCTCACCTAGTAGGAATTATTGAGGTATGGGTATTATAACTATGTTTTTAGGGGAGCAATGTGCTACCCTCGAAATGATCCATGTATGGAATATGTTAACCGAATGTTTACGAACATTTACGCGTAGGTAAATATACCACAATGTTCTAGAATTAAACATACCCAACCTGGTTATGACTAACAGTTCGCCATGGAAAATCACCATTTTATAGCTAGGTAAACCTCTATTTCGATTAGGGCCATCTATTTCTTTGGCGATGTTTTTGTGGCTGGAGATGAAGCAGCATTGCGCTGGGGATGATGGGATGATCAAAGTTGGGCACATCATGGGACTGATGAATCCCATCCTATGTTGTATTTAACTACAGTAATCATTCGGTAATCCTTATATATACAATTGACAGTTGCAGCTCTAACATCTATTGTATATCAATTTATACAGTAATCATCATCATATATATATATAATATAGAGAGAGATAGAATTGACAGTTGCAGCTCTAACAGTTGTGACTTCCTTGGGTTTCTGAAAAAGTTGTGTCTTTTTTTTGTAGCAGCCGGGCGTTCGTGTGTTCGTAGAACGCATAAATCTTGGTGGGGTTGAAGTACTTCATGTCCACGTGGTTTAGCATACCTAGCTGTGGTCTGCTGTAGCCAGGACAAGTTATCAAGCACCTTCCTGACTAGGATAAGCTATATATCTTAATGGTGAAGGGGACACGCCAATGGGTTCACCGTTGAGCAAATACATCAGTGGAGTACAATAGGCTATCTATTGACTAGCGGTTAGCTACTATTTGAAATGTGTAAGTTCGTCTGAAAATTGAGGGGCGCCGCAATTCCAATAGATTCATCATTTTCCCATATTACCTTCTGGTTGGTGGTTTCAAACACTTTTTATTTAGCCCTTGGATCGAGTACCTGCCAGCGGTGGGGCTGCGCTTGCGGAATCTCGATTGTTTCTGATCACCCTGTTTGTTTCTTTGCAATGGCGTTGTGGGGGACACCCGGACCACCGGTTCATTTTGGTTTTCATGAAGGAGTTGGAATTGGGGACAAGATCGACATTGTGGCAACCATTGATTCTGTTGCTGGACCTGTGGCATTTGTTACCTTGTACCCTGGACGCCAACATGGCAGAATTGTTGGAATTCCTGACATCCCGGCAGAAT
>Ga0126342_10017369_pt1 | contig 12447 bp, 11 predicted proteins | sample Cyp1metagenome_FD_92528 | JGI IMG/M metagenome (GOLD analysis project Ga0126342, IMG submission 92528) | Coral microbial communities from Lord Howe Island, Old Settlement Bay, Australia - Cyphastrea 1 metagenome | ecosystem: Host-associated > Invertebrates > Cnidaria > Coral ... | reverse complement strand
TCAACACCAGCTTTACCAGGTATTCTTGGGGGAAAAAACATCCCCAGATCGCAGGTCCTCTGCACGTGGACACCTATCATGTGGGTCCTATGGAGGTGGACCACCAGCCCTTCGCGATGATTCGAGCTGCTCAGCCGCACTGGTTTTTTTGGGTCGATAAACCCAACTATAAATGGATGATGGTTGAAGTATGGTTCAAATATGCCATCATCATCATCATCATCATCATCATCATCATCAAAACTGACAGAAGTATGATGGAAGTGGGAGTGGTGTCACCTTTTTTTACCCTTCGATTTTTGCTGGTCGCTCCGTCTGAGGAGATGTCGGGTGAAGTCTTTGCATCCTTCCCCTTTGAAGGCTGGGCGGCTGGACCTAAGGCACTGCCGCATTGCAGTTGTGTTATATCATGTTATATCTATGATTATCTATGTAATTATTAATTGATTGTGTATATATATATATAATTATATATATATATAAATTATATGTGTATATATATATCATATATATATATATCATATATATATATATCATATATATATCATATATATATATATATAAATTGACACATGTATATATGAGAAGCAGCACCAAATTGTGCTCTTTCAAAGTCTTGACAGGAAAATCACACAGTCTCTTGATCTTCCTTGTTGACCCTTGCAACAGTCGTATTCGTCGAAACAGATCAGTAGATGGTGGCCCTAGCTCACCGGGGCTGTGAGGCATCTTGGGTTTGGCCTTCCCTTCACTGTCCTTCGGTGGTATCACGCCATTCTTTGAGACTGGGTGGCATTGTGACATTTTCTTGTACCAGTTGTTACGGCAAGTCCGGCAAGTGGGGCTAGCTTCCTCAACTGACGGTGAGCGTCAAACAAGTGCAGATGGAAGATGATGATGAGGATGATGAATATGAATTGAGTAAGAGTAGGAGCACCAGTGCCAGTACCAATACGAGTATGAGGAGGAGGAGGAGGTGGAGGAGGTGGAGGAGGAGGAGTATTGTGATGATGATGATGATGATGATGATGATGATGATGATGACCACGATGATGTTAAGCCCAAAGACTCACCGTACTTATAAGGTCATTGTCACACGTAGGCCAGAGATGCATCATTGCTCATACAACCTTCGCTGTTCCTTTCAAGACAAGAGGGTGCATTTGGTCACCATCAGGCAACGTTGGCATGCTGTCAACTTACCGTGAACAAACGAGTCTTCATGAAAAGGTAAAGACAGAAACGAGCCTTCAGACGTCTCCACAATGTGTTGGAGTTGCGCGCTTTGTTTCAGGAAAGGGTCATTGAAAAAAAGCGGGGCTGACGTGTTTGCCTGGAACAAGTGATGTTGGAGGCTATTATACACATTGTACATACTGTTATGTATATATAAATCTGTATGTACGCCACAAAACACACACACACAAGTTGACTTTTGTGTCCTCTCCGCCCACAAGAAGTCTTTGGCAGAAATTGTTGCTATCAAAAAATCAGTTGGCAGGCTCTTGAAAAGGAATGAATTTGCCTTCTACCTCAACGCAGATAGCCACAGACCTCAGCGATTCATGTGCCTGTGTTCCTCTTGCTACTTTGTCTACCGAAGAAGATGTTGATAATGTTCGATTGAGCCCAAGACAATGTTGGACCAGGAAAACTTGACTGACTTTTGTTTTTGGGCAAAAATTCAACATGTGTGATTTCCCTCCAGGACCGGACCGCCACCAATTCAATAATCCAGGTGTTTATTTGTCTCAAAATATCTTCAGGAAAGCTGCAAGATGCGAAGTCACATGACCTGAGACAGTGGTCATGGTGCCAAATTTCAATTCCAACAGGCCCACGACTCAAACTTAACCCTAAAAGTTGACTTTCCAGAATTATCAACAGCAAATAGACCATATTCTCCACAAGGTCCACAACAAAAGTTTACTTTCCACAGTTACACTGTCCAGTGCTACTGAGGCAGCCGCCCCAGCGCCTTACTTTGGGGTGGTGTCGATAAGGTGCCCCTGTCGATGTACCATGGGAGATCTTGATGGGGATATTGCTGTCCTCAGAAAAAAGCAGTGGGTTTAAGCGTTTAATCAGGAAAATGGGTGAACATGGGGATTTGAAGATATTTGAAGCGGGTTTTCTATCACACTTGGCCTTTTGATGGCCTTGGCTCCAGGACCTGTATGAAGGTGACATCCTGATGTTCCCCGTGAAGAAAGCGCACTACTGGGCACTGGAGTTGGTCGACTTCAGGACCACGGGGGGACCACGGTAGTTTCTTGGTCATGAAATGTTTGATATGTGGGTATGGATCAATACCTATTATTACCATTTTTAGGGGAATGAACATCCATTTACCAGCTATTTTGATGTTCACCAGGGGTACAAGGTTTTGACACACTGCCATCTCTTAAAATGGATATAGCTCAAAATGGAAACGTCAATGTGGAAATTTGATGATCAATCATCAAAATTTGGGGTACTTATTATACTTCCAAACAACTCTATTTTAAACATAAATTGAAAAATCATCGAGTTTGGGTGGTTGATCATTCTTGTCCTTTTTACCTTTGCAGGATTGGAAACCGATCTCTAATGGAGGATGAGAAGCACTCAAAGACGAAGTATTTGATCGTGGACACTGGTGATGACCTTACCGCCTCCTTATCTGCTGACATTCAGCATTCCCGTTGAAGCATTGCCTGTGGTTGACCTGTGCTGGGTGAACTGGGGACATTTGTGAGGCTAAACATTTGGTGTTTGAGATCAGCACGGGTATGCAGTCATTTTATGCTCAGGTACAACTTACTTCACGGCCCCTGGATCAATCTACGATGAGATCATTGCTACCTTGCAAGAGGAATTGCTGGCACATTTCAGTCCTCGCCCTTTCATGCTCAGAGGATAGTTGGACCGTTGGAAAAGATGTCTCACTTCACTTTGGATCCAACCAGCCAGAATGAACATTGCAGGGATGCAAGAAACAACAATGACAGTGTTTATAGATGTCCATGTTTAGAGCATTTTAATGTATTTAATGTATTTCATATAATATAACATAAGTGTTATAAGTTATTTGTTACAAGTGGTTGGTGCTTCGATTTTTTCAAGCCAGGCACCCTGCCCTCAAGTGGATTCCTATGTGCCTTTGACCTATGTCCTTCGAAGTCCGGCCTCTCAGGAGTCCCAGGCAAGGTGCCACATGCCACTGGCAGCAACTCAGGTGGTTCCGGTGACACCTTCAACCTGGAGGTGACTCAGGAAACGTGCGCTGGGGCCATCCCTTGGAACATGATTGGCACAATTGCCACAGGTCCAGCACGACTTTCATCAATTTCCATACCCAGGGGTATCCTCAGTGAAACTCCAAGCAGTTCCCAGCTTCATAGGATTTCATAGGTACATGGTGGCGGATGACTCGGAGGACTGCCAGCCGGCCTTCATGAAGTTGGACCTCAAGAAACAGCTTCTTGGCTGATGGGGGCCCCAAGGAGGCCCATGGGATCCAAGCTGCCCTGAGGTATGGTCCTGCAATGATCCTGGGGGAGGCTGGGGCTTGGGGCTGAAGTGATGGTATTTTTGAGTCATCCTGGATCTAGGATGCATGTATTCATACTCAGATGGAACCAAACCAGTGCAGGTTCATTGCGAGCAGGCATTTGTGTTGATGGTGTTGTTTTTTTTTGACTGTCAGTCATAGCCATAGCAGGCACAGATGCTTAAACAATCATGCGTTTAATGATCGTGATTTCACAGTAGCAGTGCTGGCTGTTTGCGCAATGGGGCGATATGTTTGTTTGCTGTCAGTGTATATCATAGACTCACCAGAAGCATCCCACATCCATGTTCCGCTCAGAGGCTTGCTTGAAAACAAGGAATGCTGTTAGGGTGTACCAGAAAACTCTCCCAGAATCGGGTACCGCCCAAATCATCCAAACTCCATCAAGGATCGAAATTTCTGGGTTCCATCCCTATTTTTAATGTATTTTAATGGGTCACATCCTGATTTTGTTCAGTTGAACCATCCACGTTTTCAGCAGGTCTTCATGCGCCACTTCTTCACCGTCTTCAGCCGTGGCAATGGCGACCTCACAGAGGTCGTGGCGAATGGAAATCAAGAACTCAAGCCCCAGGAAGTTAACGTTGATGATCAATCAAAAGATCCAGCACATATACACACATACATGTATATAATGTGTATATATATATACATGTACATGTACATGTACATGTATATGATATATGATATATGATATATATATATATATAATATTATATATATATATCAACCTATGTCTTCGTGTTTTTTGATGGGATGTTGCTGATATCATCATTTTGAGTGGGGTCATATCCCTATCCTGCAAATGGTCGAAAACTCATTATACAAAACATGCTGCAAACAAAAGACTCCAAAAATGATATACTGCGAAACTAATCCTGCACAAGAAAAATAGATGAACCTTGAGACCCATATTTTCTCGTAAGTTCACATAACTTCATAACTATGGAACATGATCCGTTTATATACATATATACATATATATATATATATATGATATTTCCATTAAGACCTTCATGAACCAAGGATTTCCCAAGGGTCAAAATCCTCTGACCTGGCCATCTGTTCATCCAGCAGTTGATCGAGGCCAAGGTGGGCTTTGCCAAGGCGAAGTTGGGAGCCATGCCCAAGGTGTGGCCCAGTTCAGACAGAAATGCGAGGTTTCCTAAAATGGGTTACCCTTTACCCTCTGGTAAATTAATGGTGATTTAATGGTGATTTAATGGTGATTTAATGGGATTTAATGGGATTTAATGGGAATTAGATGGGATTGATATGGATATTATACCCTCTGGTAATAATTGGATGGTTAATAGTGGTTAATAGTGGTTAATGGTGGTTAATGGTGGTTAATGGTGGTTAATGGATATTATTAGCCTCTGGTAAATTTTCACATAGACCCTGATTTTAGCGAAACAAAAACTGCAGGTTTTTGTGCAGGACAGAATGCAGGTGTGATGGGGTGCCATTTTGGCTCAAGAAACCCCACACACCTGCAAAATGAACCTTTTTTGCCTAGTTTTGCTTGGGTGTGCGGGCTGCAATGTTTCCTTCTCAGACAGCTGCCATGCAGTTCACCACCGTGACGGCGGTGAGGGAGCACTACCAACTTCCGGACCAAGTTTGGCGGTCGTTCATCGAAGTATGTGGCGACCCCAACGACGACCTCAAGCTGTTGGCGGTGCTTCCTCCAAGGATAGTGGCAGCTTCGTTGGAACGAGCTCAACTACCAGATGGGGGATATCTTTCGGCAATCCAAGCATCCCATGTGGGCCTTGTATACAACCTTGCACGTCGTATAGTGCACACCCGAGGAGGAGGCGACTGGGACAGTTGGAAGGAATCCTCCCCCTTTGGAGATCAAGTTGCACCAGGACCCGAAGGATCCAATTCACAAGGACCAGATGCGCAGGCCACCTCAAAAGCCGAGAGGAAGCTGAAGATGAACAACATCATCGACCAGGCAGACGATGGAGAATTCACAGTGCAGAACGAAGACACGAAGGCTGCCTGGTATCAAAGATACCTCGAGGTTGTTGGAGGATGGCCCCAAGGAGGAAGAACCCACAATGGAACAATTGTCAGGGGTGCAAAGGAGGCTGCAAATACAGGACACAGCCCCATATGTGGACTTCGCCATCTTCGTCCCCTACGGCTCGAAGGCGCTGAGAGCAAGCAAATTCAGGAACTACACACTGACGGCAAGCGGTTACACCACCAAAGATCTGCCGGGTCCATCGGGCTTCATACAGTGGAGGGCGTGCTTCCGAATTCTACGCACGACGCTCATCATGTTGGATGCGGTGACGTTGGCAGCCCTCCACAACTACGAAGCTCATGTGGAGAGGCTCACCCGAACCTTTCCCACGGCGTGGCACCTCGTATACAGTGCCGACGAGTTGGCGAGGTCGAGCCATTCGAACAGACTGAGATCACAGCTCCTCATGGACCTGAAGGGTGGAAGGACGGCCCCGAGAAACTGGGATCATGCCAGACCATGGGATTGGGTCTTTCAACAACTGGTCCTGGACGACGCCTTCTGGCAGACGCAGGTGGTGGGACCAGCCCTCACATGGCTGGCAGCAGGGAGCCGGGGCACCCCAAAGACCCCTTCGGAACAACTTGCGATGAGCTACATGGAAGGGGGCCTCAAGGCAATCACTCCAGCGGCGGACACGAAGAGACAACATTCGAGGTCCACTTCAAGAACGTGGCGAAGGAAGAAAAGAAAGAACAGACAAACAGAAGACCGAGGCTCCCCAGAGCCAAAAGGCACAGGAGACGGAGGAGGAAAGAAAGGAAAGAAGGGCAAAGGAAAGGGCGGCACAAAACAAAAGTGCTTCAGTTGGAACAATGGTACACCACCTTGTGGAGGTTTATCACCTGGACAAACGTGTGCGGGAAAAGTTCAACGCTTGCACCGTTGCACGGTCTGCAATTCACCAGGCCACCCATCGAAGTCCTGCCCAAATCGAATGCAGGAGTGAACAACCACGGAGAAGGGCATGACGGCGAAGGACAAAAGAAGGAAGAAGCGGTAGCAAAGGCGGCGACTCCGACTACAGCTACACCTACGAGACTGAAGAGGAGGATGACCAGAAGGATGAAAAGCGAGGAGACGAAGAGGACAAAGACAAGAAGAAGGACGGTGATGGGGGCGAGAACAAAGAAGAACCCATAGATGCCGATTCACTGGAGGATTACTTTAGGAGAAGAAGATTCATCTTTGTCCACCACTTCGCAGGCCCTGAGGATCCACTCACAGAAGCCATGCTGATCGAAGCATCGAAGAGAAAGGTGCTCCTCAAGACCTTCAGCATCGAGAAGGACAAGGGCACGGGGGACCTTCTCAAAGATGAGCCCTACGGCACTCACCTTAGATGGGCGAAGCGGGGCTACATTGACGCTTATCACAGCGGTTTCCCCTGTGCCACCTTCAGCAGATTGAAGTTCAGGGAGGTGGAGGGCCTACCTGGTCCAATCCGCACCAAAGAGGAGCCCTATGGGAGGAGGTCCAACACAGGGCGAGAACAACAATCATGCGACGATGGAACAATCATGGCATGCAGATCCATAAACATAGCAGATGCGGTGGCGGACAAGAAGACCGTGACGAAGGTCAGACCCATCGCAACCTTAGAAAATCCTCCCGAATCAGATCACCCTCAACATTTGTCTGCTTGGGAGCTCCCCGAGATGAAGGAGTTCACAAAGAAGAGTGGCAGGAGGGTAGCTCTGTTCAACACCTGTGCCTATCAAAATCAAACACCCGTTGGGCACAGGCACTTCAAACCTCAAAAGTTCGTCGGCACCCTCATGGGCATCGAGCAACTCTGCAAACGTTGTGGGTGCGGTGAATTTGCAACGCACGATGCTATAATAGGCCCCCAAAAGTCGAAGGAGTCTGGGAGGTATCCAGACGAGTTCTGCGAGGCCTATGCAAAGCTCGCCATTCAACATTTGATACTCATGGGCAAGGAGGAGTACCTGAAGGAGCGCATGACGAAGCTAGGGGACACCATAAGAAAGAGGAAAGCAGAAGTGGTCGAGTACAACACCCTACGACGGCCAAGCCGCAGCCCTCTGACGAGAAGGAGGAGAGAAGCAGAGGAGAAAACAAGGAGAGACGCAGATGAAGATCGTAGCAACTCCCCAGCAAGACCTGCGGGACACAACAGCCCGCCACCTATGAGGTTGAGGTCAAGATCACCAAGAAACAAGAAGGCGGAGCTGAAACCGAACCAGGACAAAGGCTGGGTCGAGGGAGAAGGCAAATACGGCTCACTCAAAGCCCAAAAGTCCAAGGCAGAACTGAGAGACCCTGCCGAGTTCGTTGGGGGCATGCGTAACCCCTATGAGACGGTTGTTGCGATGTCCAACCTACTCTCCTTGGGCATCCGAGTCAAAGCGGCCTGGGAAGCCTTCTACAGGCAGAACAAGGGCGCGACAACCGTGGCAGAGCAGTACGGCACGAAGGAATGCTGGAAGGATAACAGGCTGCTACAAAACTGGAAGGGACACCTCAAGAAGGTGTTGGGCGCCAATGCACCTCCAGCGGTCAAGATGACTCCACGGTGGGGCTACGTCTCACCTCTTGACCCGGAGATCTTTGAGGCGTGGGTGACCCGTGGCAATGACCCAGAGGTGCATGTCAGCGACTGGATTCGGCGGGGAGCCCCTCTGGGAATAGAGTCACCGATACCCACGGCCGGAATCTTCCCTCCAGCAGAAGCAAACAACATGGATTACCCGGGGCAACAAGAACTTGAAGATGCTGCGGGCCAACTCAGCAAAGGACACCTCACCAACTATTCGAGCGTCCAGGAGAACACGGAAGAAGCGAAGGTGGAGCTCGACAGATACCGCAAAGCAGGCTTCATGGTCGATGTCAAGAAGGAAGTGGTGACCGAGGAGATGAAGCACGGCACCATTAGCAAGCTGGGGCTGATCATCAAGCACAAAGCGGAAGGCATCAAACGACGAATAATACTGGACCTCCGCCGGTCGGGAGGCAACAAGAAGGCCACCCTGCCGGAAAAGTTGGTGTTGCCACGCCCCAGAGACTTCCTCAACTCCATCCGGTGTACGCCATGCAACGAGCCCATGGTCGAGACGAAGGCTACGCTCGGGAGCTTGCAGTCATCGACGTCAGCGATGCCTTCATGTCACTGGCCGTGGAGGAGAGGGAGTTGCCGCACACCTTGGCGCCGAACATAGAGAGCGAAGACTTCTACATGTTCGTAGCCTTGCTGTTTGGCTACAAGACGGCGCCACTCTTGTGGAGCAGGGTAGCGGCTTTGCTATCCAGACTCGTCCAGTCAGCAGTGCCAGGTTCAATGGGACAACACCAAACCTACTTGGACGATGCGGCCTTCATCTTGTACACGATGGCAGCCTTAGGTTTCCGCATCTCCCTACAGAAAGGGATGCGGTCCACCCAAGTCACATGGGTGGGAGTGCGGTTCACGGTCACCCCGGACCACGTCATCATCGGCTTGCCGGAAAAGTTCGTGACAGAACTGGTCGAGCTACTGGAAAGCTGGCACAACAAAGGCATGGTGGCCATCAAAGAGCTTAGACAGGCGGCAGGGAGGGTTTCATGGATGTCAGGGATCCTGCCGAGAACCCGATGGGTGGTGGCCACATTTTACAAGGTTTTGCATGAGAGGCTCAACGATGTGGCCACCGGAACAGAGGCCATCAGGCGTTCGAACCGCCAAGACACAAGGCCGAAAGACCATTTGTTCACGGTCAAACAGCTGGAACAACCGAGACAATGGCTGGTGACCTATTTGAGGGCCGCGCTGTTGAAGCCAACGCGCAAATACAAGCTGGACATCGAGAAGTACCCGAAGGCCACCATTGTGACGGATGCCAGTCCACTTGGACTGGGAGCCATCCTCCTCGTCAACAACAAGGCGACGAGAGCTCTGGCCTTCAAGGTGACGGAGACAGACGCCCACCAGCTAGGCTTCAAGGACTGCTGGAAAGAAGCCGGCTCCCAAGGCATCGTCGAAACTCTGGCGGTGCTGGTGGCGATCAAGACATGGATGAAAGAGCTGGCCTCATGCCAAGTGGAGCTCAAGGTCCAGAGCGATAGCATGGTGGCGTTAGCCGTCACCCAGAGGCTTTCAAACTCCACTTCTTCCTTGAATTTCTTGGGGGCGGAGATCGCTGTGCAGTGCGAGATTGCGGGTGTGGAGAACTTGAAGGCCTCACACATCCCAGGGGCCGCAAACGTGGCAGCCGACTGGCTGAGCAGGCCACAGAAAGAGGCCACCACTGCAATGCCCCCGGAACTCGAGGGAGTTCCGATCAGCAGGGATGAGGAGCTGCGGGTGGCAGACTATTACAAGCTGCCGACGCCTGCCAGCGCCCCTGCACTTTGGTTTTCCGGCGCTGCGGCCCATGATATCTGGGCCAGCATGCGCTGAAGTCGGCACAGGGCCGAGACTGATTCTCCCCACTTGTTCGCAAAAGGATAAACGCGACGGTGGGGTGTATCAAACACCGTGCATATGGCACAAAGGACTCACATTTCACTTATTTAATTTTAAGTTTATCCGCCTCTAGGCTCAAAACATGGAGCTGGTGCTCAGCTCACACCCGCCGCCGCCAGTGGCGACCATTGTGCCATGGACCCCAGCATATGGCTGGGTAGAGATCGGGGTCGTGTTGAGCGGCCTCTGCCTCTTGCTGACCACCCTGCTCTACTACATGAAGGGCTGCGGTCGTTTTTGTGCACGGGCAGCACAGACCCATCCGAGAGGACAGAGGGGTTGCTCAAGTTCCTCAAGACCCCTTCCAATCGCGCGGTTCCCCATGGAGGAGACAGACCTGGCGACGTTTGTAACGAGGAGAACATCGATCTGGAGAAGGCATCAGCTGGCTGGGAACGACGTTTTCCTCATGCTGGATTGAAGAACAGCACAACAAGTAGTCGGTCTCAACCCATTTTGTCACAAGGGCCAGCACCAACCGAGTTGTCGGACACAGAGGAGAACTTGACGTTTGGGCCTTTTCCTGCAGCCTATCAAGGGTACGAAGGTTTTGCCACAGGGTCATTTCCGAAGTTTCCTCCATCGCCACCACACCAGCTACGCGCCGAGGACAAAGCCACAATTGACTCCACACCCGAGAAGGGTGAGAAAGGCCCATGGTGGAGAGAACTCTTGGCTTCACCGGTAAAGCGGCTGAGACTAACAGGTTGGACTTCGCCATGGAAAGATCAGCCACCAGTGCTCGACCTACCACCTGCAAATCTTGAGATTCCCATCACAGAGGACACGAAGGTTCCATCGGCCCGAAAGCCCCGTGCAATGAGAAACAACGTCAAGCACAAGTTGGCACCGCACAGGCTTGATTTAGCACCGAGGGTGACAGGACTGGGTCGAAAGAAGTGCAACAGGGGCCAAGCGGTCGGGCTAGCCAAGAACAAGGCCCTTCGTAGCCGAGCCGTAGCCAACATAGTGGCCTCCTACTATTCCAACTCCTCCATCGCTGCCAAGAACTCCAAACGGAAGATGGTGGACAAACTGCTCAAGGCCGCAAACCTTAGCTTTCCTTTGACCCCACTGCACATCAAGACCGTTGCAGGTGCGCTCAAGGAGGCAGGATACAAATCCACCTTCTCCTACTTGATCGAAATGAAAACGATGCACATCGAGCTGGACTACCAATGGACCTCTCTTCTGGACAGACACTTCAAACTGTGCATGGCCGCTGCAAAGAGAAACATGGGCCCCAGAAAGAAAGCTCCGGAGGTCCCTGAAGACGCCTGGGCCAATCGATCACTCCTGGAGGACCCCAGCGACTTCGACACGAAGGTTTGCCTGGCAGCACATTTGTTCGCCTGCGGAGTTCACTGGATGATGCGTGAGATCGAGATTGCCAATTTGTCTGCAAAGGACATCAAGTTCGACTCGCGCAACAGATTGGTGACGGTTCTCTTCGTCAACTCAAAAGGAGATCAAGAAGCCCGAGGTGTATCCAGGACGTTGCAATGCATCTGCAAAGAAGGGTGCACACTCAAGTGCCCATATGCAGTACTGGAAGTACTGGTCAACTACGCCGGACTCAAGGGATCACCAGACGCTATGATATCGACAACGGCGAACGGCAAACAACGAGCCACAAAGAAAGACCTGGTCGACTCCTGGCGCGCCTTGTACGGCCAGGACATCGCTGGCCACTCAGCCAGGCGATCGGGTGCCTTGCAGTACATCCGGAAAGGCTGGGCAGTCAGCCAGGTTGGATACCTTGGGCGGTGGAAAAGCAACATCATATTGGAATATGCCCAGGAGGCCTTAGAATCGATGGCGGTGAATGCGGGCATAGCCTTCGGGCACTGCGACTACCTGAAGGACCCCTCGACGGTAGAGAAGGAAATCACCTCCATCAACAACCGCCAACCGATAGCGCCAGAAGCTCACAGTCACGAAGGTCACGAAGACAAACGTGTCATCGTCTCCAAGCTAGCAGCAGAACTCAGGTTATTCAAAACGGAGTCCAAGGATGCTGTCAAGGGATTAGGAAATGCGATCAAGGAACTGGAGGTAAAGCTGGGCAACAACACGAAGTATTTGCCACCAATGGTGAGATCAGGGAGATATCAAGTCATCCACCGAAATACCAAAACCCTGGTCTATGCTCACTCCGCGATGTGGAAGACGACATGCGGCTGGAACTATTATGGCTCCACCTACGAGTTTGTCGAAGGTGACGTGACGATGGTGACATGCACCAAATGCCAAGCGACCGCGCTGAGCAAGGAGGAATGTGTGTCGGTCGAAAGAGACAAATGACACATGGGTGTTGCAGCTGCCAAACCTAACAGCTGCAAATTCAAGGACACAGCAGCTGAGGCAATCCAACACCACTCAAAAGGCAGCGCC
>Ga0126342_10017368_pt1 | contig 12448 bp, 10 predicted proteins | sample Cyp1metagenome_FD_92528 | JGI IMG/M metagenome (GOLD analysis project Ga0126342, IMG submission 92528) | Coral microbial communities from Lord Howe Island, Old Settlement Bay, Australia - Cyphastrea 1 metagenome | ecosystem: Host-associated > Invertebrates > Cnidaria > Coral ... | reverse complement strand
TCAAAAACCTTCTCCACCTTTCTTTGAGTAAAGCTGGTCCATTTACTTTAGAAAGCCATATTTGTGTAAAATCTTTAAAATGCAAGGTTTTCCAAATAATTAGATGCCTTATTAAACCCTTTTAAAAAAACAGCATCCAAACTATTTTTCAAGGTGGTACCCCATGAGTGGCTCAGTTACTCAATAAGTAGTCAATATGTCTTTGCTTCTGAGAGCCTGAACCCTTAGACTCTCTGACTCACTACCTGTGACCTGTGCGACGGTGTGCCACATAGGCTTCCCTGTTGGGAACTGACACCGTGTCAGTGTCTTGGGCTGGCATCAGGTGTGCAAGTACAAAGCGACCTCCGGCAAAATCTGGCAGTTCAACGGCTGATGAGATTGTATCACAGCATGTCACAGCATACTACAGCATGTCACAGTCACAGCATGTCACATCATATCTGCCTAAATCCCCCTTGAAGGTTCCGTGCTCATGAGAACGCAATTCCAGAAACCGTGAAGGTGTGGTGTGGGGGCAAGGGACATTGACCAGGTCATCCTTTTTGACCAGCAGGGAGGGGGAAAACGCATTAAACAACGTGTATCATGTGTATCTATAGATAATTCATGATAATTCATCATGATAGACATACAGTTCCGTGCTCAAAAGTGCAGCATCACTGACTCAAACTACAAGTTGTCATGTGGAACATGCTCGGAACCAGTGGAGATCTCCGGAAAGAATCGAAAGGAATCTGTGCACACCACGCAGTGGCCGGAACAAGTGAAGTCCGCCAATACCGTTTTACTCCAGCCATCTGCAGCTGGAGCAATGCAACGTAGGAAAAGGATGGAAAAGGTCTGGTCGATCCAGCGCGTCCAGTGCGTTCAGATGCGTTCAGTCCGTTCCAGTATTTCAGCTTTTTGGAACCAGCCAGTGGCGCCAGTGGGCACCAACGAGCATCTCGAATATTTTGAGGGCGCAGGATCGCTGCACCACATGGCGATTATGCGATTGCACAGATTCCTTGCAATGGAGTTCCGCAAAAGTGAAAATCCCATTGGGGAAAGCTCTGCCAGCTTGTCCCACTGCCACAACGCAGACTATGTTAATAATACGCAATAAAGATTTCTTCCAAACGAAAAGCTACAAGAAAGGCAGCAATGCTTGGCACCGCTACGGAAATTTGTCGGCTGGTATGCATGTAATCGATGCATAACGCAGGGGATGCAGCATCGCCCAGTGAATCTCTCCAGCACTTTTACGTTGCACATCTATATAAGTTTAATTAAGTTTATCTATAGTCAACCTAGATCAACCTAGTCTGATTATATCTCGTTTTGGCCCGCCTGGACATTACCATCACAATCATTCCGACAACTGGTTAGAATCTGAGCCCTCCAAATGAGTGAAATCATACTATGATGCATCGGCTCCAAGCTTGCGCTTTTGAAATCATTCCTCCTCCGCTGAGGCAAATATGCGGCAGCTCACCGAAAAACCATGTCATCTACGCCAAAGCCGGGGGCAATTGCTCAAGCCAACTCACCAATTCAGTGCTGAATATTGCACCAACCTCTGATGCCTGCGCGCGTTTGTCACCAAGCCGAAAACTGAGTTCTCCAAATATCTTCAGCATTCATGGGGAACATTTAGGCCATCAATCATCAAGCTCTAATTGTTATCTTTTCGGATCTTGTCAGTTTCTTGACATCCTTTCTTCTGATTTATTTCTTCTGCACATCTTGACACATGACTTATCTGGCCTTGCAGTCAGTGACAACTCGTGCGCTGGATCCAAAGATTTGGCCCAGTGCTTCCGCAGAACTCGCGGGGTGAATGGGGTCATCCCGAGCAGTGACGATAAGAACCTCTGTTCGGAACAGGTATGACTGGCAAAATATACGCCACCAAATGCACACACACACATATATATATATGTTTTGTGTCTATTATATTTATTATGCACATTGAATAGAATTGCATATAATTATATATATATACACTAGTACATAACCATACATAACCATGCACAGAAAAATCATAGGCAAACTTACAGCAGTCTCACTCAGTAGCAATGCCACCACAAACCTAGTGGGTATGTGTTTGCACATGTTTGCACCAGCCCATCCGAGCCCATCCATAGGTTAGATGCAGTCGCAATTCACACTCAGAAAGGATCATTCCAATACAAGTAACAGCACACTAACTTCTCTGATACCATTTGATCATGATTGTTCCTGACGTTCATACACTTGACTTTGTTCTGGAAAATGAAAAATACATAGGATTAGAACACACCTGAAGATACTGAACCTGAAAATATCTGGGCTCAAACAAAACCTGATGAGACCCAAACTAAGTCGAAGAACGCGATGAAACATGATAACACATGATAAAACTATCTGATTCAAAATATTGAAAAATATTGAAACTACTTTCAAAGTATTTCAGTAAGTCAGGAAGCTGGGATGCCAGTTGCAGCCAACCTTTCCAGGTCTTCCCTGGGCGGGAAATCTGCTCGTGCAGCTCCTGTCATGACTTCAGCTCGATTTGGTTCCGACGCACGGAGGGCGTCCGCCTTGGCTTCCAGGGCTCCGCGTCGCGCTTGACGCGTTGCCCACATGGTGGGAACCATGAAAAGCACAAGGCCAGCCACGCGGCGTGGGTACATCACAGCAGCCCAAACCTCAGAGAAAACAAGAAAAACATATATTAAAAAAACAAAAACAGAAACAATCAGAGCACCAAAACATACCAAAATATATCTCTTAACTGACCCATGAGTAACTGAGTACCAATCAAATCCAATAAACGATATCAACATCATTGCATCTCCACTAATTATATATATAATTATATAATACTATATATATGTGTGTGTGTGTGCGTGTGTAATCATACGATTTCATACCTTGCCATTTCTTTCAGTGGTGTATATTGAATCCTCTTGATGTACGGACTAGGCACAGCTGCCGCGGCACCCATGCTGCAACCACCGAAGATATAGTTTGGTTCCAACGGCTGTGACAGACATGGCCTGTAGGCCGCTGCCACTTGCAGCATGTCAAGGCCCAGGTACTTCCAATGAAATTGTTCAGGTCCTTTCCCTTCCCAACCAGAGCTGTTTCCATGGCCGCGTCCATCAAAGAGGATGATGCTTGGAATATTTGCTGGCGGCAGGGATCCCTTGCCCAGAACCTTGGCGTGATCTGAAACAGGAGATTTCGGAACTCTAGAGGACAGTCATGACAGTACGAAAAGAAACACGTTATTCTCTTGGAACATTTGATATAGATTTTTGCAGTTTTAGAGTCTATGAATATCCCTACGGTATTATATAACCCCCTTTTTCGAGGTGTTGCAGTATCTTCGTGTGCACTTGGCAGTTCAAAAGTGGGGTACAATACAACAGTGAAAGCACGAACCGGCTTGGTAGACGAATCTGTTGAGAGAGCTCAAGCATTGGCCCTATCAAATATACACAGGAACACAGAGTCGAACCGCTTGCGGCATTGGATTTGTAATCATATGTAATCATATTAATTTCAGTATACTTTGTTCTTCTCTTTCTCCACGACTTCTATGCGTAAATTCATGCGCTCCATCGTTCTTCCGTCAACGTCTACCTGCTTGATTCCTGCTTGAACATCATCTTGAACATGCCTATGGAGCCAGTGAATCAAAGCGACGTAAGCCTCGTGTAAGAACGAGCGAATGATATGGAGCTGGGGGCAACTGTCAATTGAGTTATGCAGCTGTGCCTTGAAGATCCTTTACGATCCTGAATGCAACAAACAGGAAGCGCATATTAATGCGGCATAGTTAACCAATCGCTACTCTGGTGCTTGCGCGACTTAAAACATAATATCTATATATATATATATCAATCTTAAATATATATTTTTATCATAATCATCACCAAATTGTACCAATTATCTTGCAAGCTGCGTTCTGCAAGTTCACCGAGGTAGACGTATCATCGTAGTCGCTCATCCTGCGAGAGAGGGGTTCCCATCAACTTCTTCTCTGCTCAGGTGGGGGACAACACTGGCTGACCCCGTTGAACTTCAAGTAACAGAAACCGACTCGCTGCAGCTAATGTGATGAGATGTGATGACACCTGTATATATAATATATCCTGTATGTGGGAATGGCAGTCTCCTTTCGCCCAGGCCGTGCAAGAAAACGAGCAGACTTGCTGATTCTGACTGGAAAGTCTCCTCGCAAAACCGTCACACGTCAAAACCGTCACACCTCTGCAAATACCTTGAATTCAAGAGGGAAACCTTCGAAGCCTTCCAAAGGTTCAGCCAAATTATGTAAGGCCAATCTCAGGCCTGCAATAGGCCTGCAACACGACAGTATGCAACAAACATCATTAATAGATTCCAAAGTATTATCCAATCGAAGTGAGATTGGCCAACCAAGGTCGTGCACAGTCTTTTGCAGCTACGCAATTATGGCATATTATGGCTACAGTGGCTCCAGGCTGCAATATGAGTGCAACATGTAAGGCTGGCTGACAACTCGCCTGGCTGACAAGCAGGCGCTTGCTTGGAAGCTCAGTGCCATCCCACGTTGTAACTGTGCTCTGCTCAACCAAGGGTACAATGCTGGACACCGCAGATCCCATGGCAGCAGAATATGCACAAGGAATCACAAGAGATCAAATCTTGGAACAAATGACACTAAGATGCGCTAAGTATGTAGTTAATCGATGTTAATCGGCTGTGCACACATCTACCCAGCATGTTCTTTTGCTCTCTTTGGGTTGAGTTCGTTTTTTTTTCAACTGTCACCATTCAAAAACCAGCTATCTTTGGCTCGCCTGTTCTTGCTTTAACAAATGCAACATCTCTTACAGTAGCTGCATGAAATTGTATGATGCTGTGGCCAAAAGCTGCTTTCCAAATAAACTAAAGGGCTACTGTATCTTCTCATTGAATGTCCAGCATCCACACTGACCGCGAAATTACAGCAAAGTTTAGCATCTTTGCGCCAACTCTGGGCAATGCAACTTTCTAATCAAGATATTGTAAACTGCCCACAGCAAACTGCCATTTGGATCCATTTGGTGTACGTCCCACCTCCCATGTACGGTTTACTAATCATCAAGCTGCAGGATCAACTGGAATGCTTGAAAGTGGAACTCTTGAGCAAAACCTGACCTCTAAACAACATAATTAGTCCTCGCTGCGTGTGGAGTTTCAACGCTTCGCAAGAGCACGCAATTCAGAGCGGCAAATGCTGAGTTACTGATCATTGTCATCATACTACATACGTTGAATGTGGATCTTCATCACACAATCTCTGCAAGATGCCTTTGGCCTTCGTGATCTTCATTGGTCTCATGTGAACCTTGAAGCAGCAAATGAAAATGGATGACACGAAGCTGCGCATCCCTTGCCCTGGGACTGGCCAAAATGCACTTTAATTTGCAGACACAAAACAGGGTGTAGTGGCCGCCGTAGTCCGCAGGCCTTAACAGTGCTGGTGTAAATTTTATGAGCTGTCTCAATGCTTCAAAACCTTGACTGCTGTCCGCATTTGCCAAACCACGCTTCAACTCCATGTCAAACTGGCTGCTATTGTTCAATACTCTAAAATACTTGCGCCCACTGGCCAAGAAACCATGTTAACCCGCTCTTTTTGAGCATCTTCCTTAACACTGTTGACACATGTTAACATATGTTAACACTATGTACATATATGTAGATAATCCTGTCTTTGTCTTGAGAGCCTGGCCCAGGAGAGGTCTCTCTGGTCTCTTTCCCTCGTCCGGGCATGGAGAAGCCCTTAGCACGCATCTTTGCACAAACAGCAACAGGCAGAATGACAAAAAAAGTGACAAACACATCAAACGCCAGGAGCAACGCTTTCTTATGCTTTGCCACTCCAAGAGAGGCTCAATGGCATGTACTGATGCCTCTGCATCTTGGCGAACACGATTTATCAAACAAAACCCATTGACACCCTTTGGATATTTGAATGTCTTTGATTGGCTTGAGTTGAGATTGGCGGCAGGAGGATGGTTACCAAAAACTACAAAAGCAAGGGCGGGCAAGGGTACTCCGGGCAAAAACGGATGGCGCGAATTCTTGACCTGTGCCGTGTATACAATAGCTGAAAGTAAGGACCTTTGTACTTTGTATAGATCTTTGTACCATCTATAGCTCCGCCAACACATTGATGCCCTGGGATGGGATTGGGGAAGGGTTGAAGTTGCCATTGGGAGGTCATAATAAAAATATGTGCTGTACCAATGTGTTGCGTAGATGGCCCAAAGTGGGCTGGTGGCTAGTGATGCTGATGATGCTATGCATTTTGCAATCTACATGGTTTGCTTGTAGTTCTCCGGGCAACGCCAGGTGGCACCGGCGACGGCTATAATATACAATGCCCTGCGGCCAGAAAACAATAGAAAACAGCACTTCTGAAGGCAGTTCTCGAAATTTAGTTTTTTTTGGAGGAATGATGTTTCCCCCAAAGCTGCTCCCATATGGAAAATCCAGGAATCCTGAGGCTCCTGCAGGCATACGTTTTTTCGTGCTCCTTGTTGCAGGAACTGTGTCATAGTAAGCTGGGCCTGGAGTTGTCGCACCTTGCATGACAAAGCACTTGACGCTTGGAATGACTTCGCTGACAAACTCACCATCCGTTGGCTAGTCTCAACACGTTCAGTGACACGCACTATTCTGAATCTTCATTCATTCAGCATCGTTTATTGAATTGTCATACTGGAATTATGACATGTTAAGACTTTAAGAATATCATCGACTACCACATAGACTGCCAAGTCGTGCCCGGCACGCGCCGGGGCGGAAATTTCGAAAATAGGACATTACCATAGGAAAGAACATTTTTTTACACGAAATTGCTGGAAATTCTGATGCGTTGGAAGAATTTTGAAATGAGGCGCTCAGCCAAAGAAATCCTGAACAAAAGACTGAATGAATGAACGAAGGAACGAATGAATCAATCACTGACTGACTGAGATTTACTGGCTGATTGATGCTGATTGATGCTGATTGAATGATTGAATGAATGAATGAATGAACGAATGAATGAATCAATGAATGAATCAATGAATGAATCAATGAATCAATGAATCAATGAATCAATGAATGGATGGATGGATGAATGAATGAATGGATGAATGCATGACTGAGTCAATGAATGAGTGAGTGAATGAATGCATGCATGCATGAATGCATGACTGAGTCAATGAATGAATGGATGAATGCATGCATGCATGCATGCATGAATGCATGGCTGAGTCAATGAATGAATGGATGAATGCATGCATACATGAATGAATGCATGCATGCATGCATAAACGAATGAATGAATGAGTGAATGAATGAATGAATGAATGAATGAAAGAATGAAATAATGAAGGAAACAGTGGAAGAATGCAAGAATGGAAGAAAAAGAAATGAGGAAGGGAAGAAACCAATGAATACATAACACAAAGAGAAGAATTGATTGAATTGAGTCCATCACTCGGAAGCTTGACTGTTGCATCGCCGAACATACATGGTTAGGTCGGAAAAAACAGAAACCCCTTCTGCGACAAATGTGGCTTCAGGCGGGAGGAGGACGGAGGTGCACGTGAGTTTCCTCGCACTCTCGCTACAGTCTCGTGCACATTTTGCCGACCTCATCTTCCAAAAGTGCCTAAAAGTGCTCCGAGCATGAACTCCGAGCATGCCATTTTTTTGTGACATAATTTTGAAGTGCATATGAGCTCTCGCTACAGTCCTGCGCACTTTTTGTCTACGATTTTCCCAGATCGATGCCCGCATCCGCGGAAACAGAGACCCCCCTTCGGCGACCATGGAAGCAACTTTACCCAAAAAAACGCAAGGCTTTTCGCCCCAGAGTGTTTTCACCCGTGAATTCACACGTTCCTGAACTGTTACACTTCCCAACTACTTGATGATGGTTGGTTGACATGATGATGTCGTTGCCATGATGGTGGGAATGCTGGCCATGACAATCGTCCGTAACTCGGAAGTTTTCTAACATTTTCTAACAGTAAACTTCCTTATTTGATCATATACGCGTATCATAGACTATCATGCACTTCCTTTGATCATAGACTACGCCTACGCGTATCATAGACAATCCATAGACTATCATGCGCTCACACTTTATCATGTTTATATGTTTATATATCTCACTTACGGCAATAGAGCTATCCAGGCCTGGTTTTGTCGAGCTGGCATCGACGATGCTGTTCCTGGAGCATTGATGGTTGCAGCGGCACAGCAGGCCGAGTATTTGCTGCCTACTTAACTTGAGATGTCTTTGGAAAAAAAACAGTTGTGCATTGTGCTCATAGCTTGTTTGCCCTGGAGCTTGTTCAGGTTCATGAGGACAACACGAAGAGTTTATCCCATGTCGTTTCTATAAATCCCATTCATCTGCAGTCCCCGGAACCCTCTGTCATCTTCTGTCATCACCCTGTACTGGTTCGATATATACAAATAAAAAAGGAACTCATTAATCAAAACCATCAACCATCATCAATCTCTGTTCCATTCTGTTCCAAACAACAGCAAGTCTGGGCTATCTGGCCTTGAAACTACGCTGTTCCCGAACTGGTGACCCTTCGTAAGGCCTTCCGCAAGCGAGTGGAAGATCAGATTGGCTCGAACAACAAACCGGCGAATATCAATGAGCATGTCATGCAAGCTTGGTAAAGCTCCAGGACTATCACCTCCGAGACATTACAAATCTACAAGCCATCAAGATCATCAAGATTGATTAAGAGTGAAGTGCCATCAATAGGGCAAACGAATGTCTGGCACACGACTTTGTGCTCTACTAGTAGTGCATATGATGGGTGGCAAGAGCAATCTTTGGGCTTCGTGTGTCTCGAATGGAAGACTCCGAGAGATACGAGTATGATAGCATACTGTTTGGGAGTCTGAGGTGAACAACAAATATCGAATAAATAATATGAAGAAATGACATGATGGAAAAACATGGAGCCCTGAAAACTGGAAATACGCCCGGGCTGAAATCCGAAAACACCCAGCTGAGTACCAGTACTCTTCTTGGTGTTCTCATACCTCACTGGCAGCAAGTGATCCAAAGTGACCACTTGCAAGCAGTCTAGTTATGTCTAGTTGAGAATGCACGGATACAACATGATACTTATACAACAATAAGATACAATAAGATGCCTGGGCCTTCGATTCTTGCTCGAATTTACGACTCTTCTCCTTGGTGTTTAATTACAGTGTTTCATTTGTTTCGATATTTTTTTCTAGATTTGGTCTGACTTGGTCCCTAAACTCCAAATCCAAGCGGGAAAATGTATTTCAAACATTTGTATGCATGTTTGAGAGATTTGCGGGCCGGACAACGGAACACAAGAAACCAATTTTTGTTTGAGTGCGACACTAGCGCAACAACCCGCAAACGAGAACAAAAACCAAAAGTCACTCTTGATTGGAATCACAGGGGTCCGAGATCTCGATTCGAGGAACATGTTTGACCGTTTCTGGAACTTGCACCCCAAGATTCCAAGAATATTGTTGCCAAAGTTTAAGTACCAATGCAGGTCGAGGTGCACATGATCTGATAATGAAGAATATCAAAGGACTAGTGAGATCTTGATAGATCTTGTAAGTCATGAGCTCTCAACAGTGCTCCCCCACGCCCAGTAAAGCACGTATCATCTCATCACATGATGCGTATCATATTTCCTCTGAGAAGGATACGATCCAGGGCCCGGAGCGCCTGTCCTTCATGGCAACTCACAGTTTGGTGAACTGCACTACTATAAGTGACGATAAGCAATACGTGGGACATGGGAAGACCATGGAAGACCTCTTCATAGTTCATCATAGATCTTCAAAACTTGTGAGAAATATCTGATGCATGGAACATCATGGAACTTAGGTTTTCGAGCGACGTGCCTTTCTGGTGGAGAGAACCGATGACATGCACCGAACCTTGTGGCTTGATAGCTGACATTAAGGCTAATGGGTCGGCAGCTGTTTGTCAACTAATTTCAGCTGACCCGTGAAAGAAACAATTCTTTAACAATATCGGCAAACGTGTTGGAAATTGCATCAGTGGTTGCATCATACCCCTCGCATCATCTTAGCGATGGAGCATGTGTTCAAAAATTCTCTAGTCGTTTAACATCATTTAACATGTTCAACACTGATTTATATATCATTGATATTCATATTATTCATTGATAATGGTTATATTATAATGTTATAATATATATGCAGCATGTATATTATTATATTACTATTATTACTATTATTATTATAATTAAAATTATAATTATATATTATAAAAACACAGATTCGTGTGATTCGTGTGACTTTGAGGATGAGGTCTGGGCCGTGCTCCTGCTGCCCGCGCCAAGGAGAGCTTGTCGGCATTGTATGTCCCTGGCCTCAACCGACGAGAACAGAAACCCAGCAGTTCATTTCATTGTTGCATAGTGTTGCATATTGTTGCGATTTGTTGCACTGGCAGCCAGCACTTACAGCAATTGATGAATTGCTCGCTCAAAGCTCAGAGTGGGCAGGAATGAAGCTGATGGTCTTTGATGATGTTCGTGTCAGGAGCAACGGGCTCATCACAGCTGCAAAGCTATTGAAAAAACATGAACAGTACGAGCAACAGCAAGCCGGCGATCGAAAGCTAACTTTCTCGCAGCTATGGGAGGAACATAGAGAAACCCTTGAGAGACCTGGAGAGTATGGCTCGCTTGCAGAGATTGGCTATTATGGCCCCATGGACCCCCACGGTTTGTGGTGAGCATCCCAAAAGGAGGCAACACAGCATTGGAGCGGCAAGAACAGCAAGGCCGCAAACAGGAAAATGCATCCCCCATCCAAAACACAAACCACCCAAGCAGCAGTGCCGCACGCAGCAAGGGGCACAAAATGATGGACCACATCACCAGCCAAGCTTAGCAAACTCTGTGAGTGGACCAAACCTTATCAAACATGCAAAAGAAAGGACAAACTGTGCAAAGCATATATATATGTGAACGCCAAACGAAAAAAGGCTTCAGGAAAACGGCTTCAAACCCTGCACGTGCACACTGTTGCAAACACCGTGTGGCAGAGTTTTGTGACACTCTGGTATCAGGTGTGAATGAGGAGCTGGAAAAAGCTTCACATCTCAACAGCATCCTTAAACTTCATGCGAAACTTGCAGCAATATGCAATGATGTCGGTTACAAGTTGTACTAACACCTATAGATACCCATAGTCATCCATAGTCTGAGTCTAGTTTTTGCCGGGTTTTACGAATCCGCTCTCATATGATTAGGAGACCTTCGCAAAGCTTGAGCCATGCCAAAACACATGAAACCACAACATGTCAGCAGGTTGGGAGCAAACTTGGCAGGATGAGGCAAGCATTTTGATATATGATTGGTCATGCAGCTAGCATCACACATCAAATGCGTGCAGCGCAACTCCAAACTCGTCTGACCTTGAGGCCAGGCCCCTACATCACCTGGGGTTCCAGTATTCCAAGTGGACCTGTCATGGCCGTGACTTGTTGTCATGGTTGTTTATTGGAACTTGCAAACACCGAACTGTTCCTAGCATTTCCAATGCATTTCCTAGCTAATTACATCTAATATCTCTACCTCACTCGCAACCTCAACATGGCATGACCTGTTCTTTTTTTCCAGAGGTCATCCGGATGAATGTGACTCACTACGATGCCATAGAATGCCATTTGAATTTGGTTGGCAGATTTGTGTTTCCGGTATTTTTTGGCTATAATATGCTATAATCATTTTTGTTGGGATTGGATGTGATTGGGAGCTTCCTGAGGCTGTTGCGAAGGCTTTGTGCTTTGAACTGATGCGCTTGGAGACAATCTCCGAGGACCTTAGAGGAGTTCATTTGCATTAGCCAAAGGCAACAGTGGCAAAGCATGGCAAAACTATACCATGCACAAGTGCATGCAACAAATCACAACAAATCTATTCTAAGACCACTATCACCAAGCCACATTTCTCACGAAAATCTCAGTGCCCAGCTTGCAATTTTACGCGCCTCAATGTCAATAACTCATTATCAGTGCAAAAATGTGCAACGTGCAAAGTATGTATATGCTGTCATATCATGACATCTCTGTAATATTCTGTAATCAAATATAATAACACCACTTCTGACACTTCTCAAAGGATTTCCTGCACACTGTATGAGGAACAAAACTTAGCCCCTCACAGTTGAGGAACCAAAACCTGAACTTGCTTGTGTGGAGACATCTCAATTTGATCATTTTGCCAGCTCCACAATGATCGAACCTGCATATATATAGTGAATTATTATGAATTATTAGCACAAAACCTCGAATCCCTAGGCACGCTCCATGCGAGCCTCTTTTTCTTTGAAGCACAAAAGGGCTACGTCGATGCCCAAGGTAAATGAATGTGACACTTTATGATTTGTGCGTGTCATCCAG
>Ga0126342_10017367_pt1 | contig 12448 bp, 8 predicted proteins | sample Cyp1metagenome_FD_92528 | JGI IMG/M metagenome (GOLD analysis project Ga0126342, IMG submission 92528) | Coral microbial communities from Lord Howe Island, Old Settlement Bay, Australia - Cyphastrea 1 metagenome | ecosystem: Host-associated > Invertebrates > Cnidaria > Coral ... | reverse complement strand
AGAATTCCATGAATTGCACGGGCTGGCCCCCCAATACCCCCTAAGCTTGTGCTGAAGCACGGAGAACTCAGGTAGCTGACGCTACCTTTCGTGATTTGGTGGGAACAAAACTCCACATTTTGCATCGCTGAACTTCCTCTGTCTGTGTTTGCTAAATCCACCACTTTGCTGGTCATTGCTGGTGTGAATTTTCCATCCATCCTCTATGGTGGGTTCAAGGCCATTTTTACCGCAAAATTCCAAATGAGCAGGAAAAATGCCCCCCTTGAAATGGGATGGTGAGTGAACTCAAAATAACCAAAATCATCCAAAATCTGTCATTTTTCTAGGGGCCGACCCAAATCAAACCTTGGGGTTGGAAAAAAAATATGTGGATCCAGCAACAATGGTTCGGCTGGGCACCCTTACCTTTGGTCAATCGCAAACTCCGAGGTGAGGGTTGTCCCCGGGCCTCGAGAAAAACATCGAAAAACAACGAAAAACTCTTAGCCGATTGAAATACTTGGGGGAAATACTTGGGGTTTTGTTCCAGAACTATTTCAAACATTGTGTTGGTGACTTGGATGGAATGGGTGGTTGGGTGGTTGGGTCACCACGGCGATGGTGTCCAAGGGTCCCAGGCACTTGATACGCTGATATTTTTGATATCCGACGAAGACCTGCACCACTTAGATTTTTTGCGATGCTTTCAAACATTTCAAGAAATCACCTGCTGAACATGTGTGAAGGAACACCTGAACATGCAGAAATATGTAGAAATAATTTGACAATGCGAATGTAAACAGTGCATAGTCAAAGATTGTGGGCCTACACTTGTTGGAACCAGCACACGGCTGGTTTCAATCACCAATCTACACTGCGTTTTATCTTCAACCCATGGCACAACCAAAATCTTCACCAGTAAGAAGTATGTCTTCATATGCCGGCACCATTTCAACACGGCATAAGACGGAACCATTTCAACACGCGTGCATGATCTTGCATGGTCATGTCCAAAAATAGGATAGCCTTAGAAAGGGAATCCGTTCTAGGAGCTCTGGAGAACCATTCTGGGTGTAGTCCCATTTCAGACATGACATACTACACATTGACACATGACCACAACTTCTGGGTTCCAGACTCTTATTTCTTGATCCCTACTCAGCTGACTCTCCACACTTTTTGGGTGACATCCATCCAGGAAACCTCCCTGAGCACCCTGCAGACTTGAACTGCACAGGCGAGAGGGTCGTGCCAACATCACCAGACCTGGCATGCTATCCTTCCCCCCCGAAATTAAAGTGGGATGGAAAGTCAAACGCTGGCACCTGACTGGCCTCAGCCGGCCTCAGAGACGCCCTAAAAAGTATTTCCGTGTTGACGTGAAGGATTTCTTAATTAACATGTTTTATCCCCGCCTGCCAGGTGAGGGTCTCTCGATTTTATCAGAGGTGCATCCCGCCCTTCTTCTCCTTCTCCTCGTCCCTCAACTGCGGGTGCCAGATCGCAGTGGGCACCGCCGGACCTCAACTACGAGCTCCAGATGTCAGTCGGCACTGTCGGGCCTCAACTGCGAGCGCCAGATCTCAGCGGGCACTGCTGGACTTGAACTGCGAGGCCAGATCTCAGTGGGCGCCGCCAGACTCCAACTGCAAGGGCCAGGTTTCAGTAGGCGCTGCCGGACCTCAACCGCGAGCTCCAAATCTCAATGGGCACTGCCGGGCCTCAATCGCGAGCTCCAGATCTCACTGGACATTGCTGGACTGAACCGCGAGCGCCAGATCTCAGCAGGGATTGCTGGACCCCAACTAGGAGGGCCAGATGTCAGCGGGACTGCCAGACCTCAACCGCGAGGGCCGGATTTTAGTGGGCACTGCCGGACTCCAACTGCGAGAGCCAGATCTCAGTGACAGTGGGCACTGCGGGACCTCAATTGCGAGTGCGACATGTCAGATAGAATGTCAGATAGAATGCCTGATAGAATGTCAGAGAGAATGACAGAACAGATCTCAGATAGAATGCCAGATAGAATGTCAGAGTATATGTCAGATAGAATGTCATGGTGGGGATCACTCGAAGATTTCTTTCTTTAAAATGAACCCGGTCACCAATCATTTGGCGAGGTTTATCCAGACACATTTTTGAAGACAATATCGACGGAACGTGGTCAGTAAATACCAGATGATTTGCGTCACACATGGGAATATGTTGGAATGAAAGTTCACTAAAGACATCTAAAGTCAGGTTCACCATGCTTCACCAAGAACCAGCTTTAGCCAGCCTTTAAACTAGTGGAGTGCGAACAATGATGGGACCCCATTCCCAGTCACTAATCCCATAATCCCAGTCACTACTCTCATAAGAACCCCCATATGCGAAGATTATGGGGGAGTCCCATCATCCAGGTACCTATACCCTCTGGTTATTTAACATAGCCATGGGAAATGGCCCATTTATAGATGGCTTACCTATTAAAAATGGTGATTTTCCATGGCTATGTTAAATAACCAGATGGCAATTTTCATGGATTCAAATCCAGCATCTTCCGCAGTGCCCACAGGGCCTTGAACTAAGTGGGCTAGGGCTGAAACGAGACGGACTCCTCGTGGAACACATGGGTTTTTTAATCAGCCAACATGTTGAATGTATCAAACCAACCATCTAGGGGATACTCTCCAGTAAATTAAAATATATCTTGAAAATAGTCAATTTTTAGTGGAAGCCCATCTTCCAATTTCCTGTTTGGCAGGGTCTATCTATCAATTTGGGAGAGGGGAAGAGAGATATCATGTGTACCCTGAGATAGGGGATGCACAAATGGATACGTCCGTATATGAGAGAGATATAATGAGAATATCATGGACCATCGTTCATTCAGATGTCTATTTTTGAACAAACGCCAGCTGATTTGCTAAAACAGTACTTTATTCAGTAATAAGGACTGAACCAAGAATGGATGGGAATCTACACCAACAAGACATAGGGGATGAACCAGAAGAATAGAGATTTTCTGGAACAAATGAAAGCGTCAAATGGCAGGAAATTCATTGACATCTCCACCAACTATAGTGCCTAAATACTTTGGCTCAAAGAATCTTGCTTTGAGCAGCTTTGGTGACGGGTCAAATTTGAGATGCTGCAGCCCCTGATTTTGTGTCATTGAACCGTCCAGTCTACCGGGTACCTAAATCTGACTCTGACCCATTCCCACTTATCACTAAGGCTTATATCATCACTTGGGCCATAATTAAGATTAATTAAGTGGGTAAATGGCCATCCTTCCTCCAAGTGTAACATGCCATGTGCTACATTGGATTGGGAGTCAGAGACCCCGTGGAAAGTTTGGGCCGATTCTGCCAGACTCCATGCGGCATGTCCTGACATCAATCCTTACATGTGACCGTGCGGGGCTTGCCTGACGCTGTCTAACGAGGGATGGAACCCTGGAAACTGGCAATGGCCACATCTTATCATGAGAAACTCATAGCATCTAAATCTTTCCCAAAGAAAAGTACCCTATGATACTCTATGACCCTATGTGAATAGAAGAAAATCCAAGCATCAAAAGATCTGCAATCTTCGTGGGGTATAGTTGGGGATATCGCCGACATCGGCGAATGATTGTTTCGCCTGCTTGGTTTTTTTCTACGAGTGCTTTATTTGAAACATCCGGGGATACCTCCCGGAAACTGTGCCAAAAAAAGGGAACATTATCTTGGCCCAACTCTCCGACCGTGTGTTGTTCCCAGCTCCACTGCCTCGTTTTGCCTTGCTCAACTGCTAACGACCAACAAATCATGTGGTGATACCCAAGCCTAAACCATCGCAATAACAACAACCGTTTGGTTCATCATTTTACATAATCCCATGCAGAGTAATGCATTCCTTGTTTTTGGGAGGGCTTGTTGTTGGACTTCCGAATCTATGATTCTACCCCCACGAGATGTCGTCGTCTTGTCAAATCAGACACGGCAAAAATCACCTGAGAAAAATCTACGTGAGGATAGCCTTTTTCTGGGTCAATGACCCATGATATTTTTTGGGCTAAAGAAACCCAATTCCCCTTTTTTACATCAACATGTCTGATCTTTTGTTGCTTGATGTTGCTTGGCATCCCCATATTTTTCATGGTTTTTCATGGCTTACCAGGCCTGGTAAACATACAAAAAGCGATTGAACATGGCCATTGAAATAGTGGATTTTACCATAAAAAATGGTGATTTTCCATAGTTATGTTAGTTTACCAGAGGGTATACTCTAAAAAACTCTTGTTATGCCCAATTCTGCCCACATTGGTACAGTACTCAACCGCCTCCACTTGCTGACGCGGAGGGCACACCCCGTCAATGCTGTTCGCCTCAGCGTGGGGCGTGGTGATTTGGCTGCTCAATCCTTGGCATTAGACGTTTTTCCGTATAGAAGTAAACCATGTTGAACCATCCAGTTGCATAATATTACATATATATATATACATATATATATTTACAATATATATATAAATAATACTAATATCTTAATCATCCACTTTCTTGGCTGATTTTGAGCCCCATTTACCTTTCACCATCCATGTCATCCATGTCTTTTAAAGGGGTCCCCAGGTGGTACTTCGTCTCCGGGTACTTCGCCCGGGTTCCCCCAACGAGACTTTGCTCCGTGCAACGGGCCATCGGCTGCGCCTCAAGCGTTGCAATGGGAACAGAATCACTTGGATTGGATCAAGGATTCATTGAATCTGAGGTTAAAACAATGCCATAAACTAGCCATTTGGTTGTGGTGCAAATACCACCTATTTATTTATGGTGATTTTTCTGGGGGATGGTAAACATAGCATTGACTGGCATTGTTTTAACCACATTATAATTGGATTTGCCAATGAAATTGGGGTCATCAAGGAATCAGGATTGATTGGATTACGACCATGAGACCGTGACATGCTGCAACTAATCCACTGGTGGTCTCCCGCATCGCATCGTTGATGCTTTCAGAATTGTCATTTTTCATTGAACTGGTGATCATTGTGCAAAAAATCTGGTTATATAAAAGCAAATGCTATTGAAGTTGATTTCGTCCCCATATTCCCCATTCATTATAGTCTTATCATGTACCCTCTGGTAAACGTTTACATAACTATGGGAAATCACCATTTTTAATGGGTAAATCCACGAAATAAATGGCCATTTTCAATAGCTATGTTAGTTTACCAGATGGTAAACAATCACCATTTTCTACTGATGTATGGCACATCTGGGTTCAGTCGCACCCATCCTCTTGGTCCCGTACACACGATTTGTCGTGGGCATCCGGCCGTTTTGGGAATTCGAGCAGTCGTCTTTCACGGACGGAACGGACGCTTGGTATGGGTAGATTACACTCATCAGCATTGTTACAGTTGTTGTTGGGTTATGGCTGATGAAACAAGACATGAATGATGTAACATCGAAGCCTGCACTCTGAAGCTCGTGTAGCATCATCTATCTTTCAGATCCTAGAATGATCAGAATGTAGGTTCCCCCGTTCAATTTGGAATACAGATTATTTCATGATATTTCCAGAAATGTCCTGCATTTCTCCTGACTTCTGCCCCTTGATGATGCACTTAGATTCCCTCCCTGAATAGCTATTTCCCGGCTGGAATCCAGCTTAAATGCTCATCATTGGTCCTGAAAATTTGCACATCTTAGAAATTCTTAGAATCTTTACATATCTTTACCACAACTGGATAACATTGCAACGTGAACCATGGCTACTCTGGTCCTGAAACCTGGCTTGTTTTTCAACCCGCCAGCATTCCCAGGATGGCAATCTCTCCAGGATTTTCCCCCAAAATCAACAGATTTTGCGGAATCTCCCAGGATTTCACTTGGATCATTTTCTGGTAATTTAACATAGCTATGGAAAATAGTAATAATAATAATAATAATGGTCAATTTTTTGATAATAATGGTGATAATAATGGTGATAATAATGGTTACCTGGTTGGTGGTTGACCTACCCATCTTGAAAAATGATGGACTTCGTCAATGGGTTTCGGATGACATCCCATATTAATGACATGGAAAATAAAAGTCATGTTTGAAAACCGCCAACCAGTTTTGGAGAAAAACCAATGCCCGCAGATTTCTGCATTTGGTGTGTCGGAAAATGAGGTCTCAAAAAACGTTGGGAAGCTGATGATTATATGATTCACCAATGGAAGCATCCCAAAAAATCAGATCAACCATTCTGGCTTCGCCATAGCTGATTCTCCCCTTGGGACAGTGATGATAAGGTAACCCCAATTAGGAACACAATGATAACCAGTGGCAGCCTATGTGAAGAAAAATTGGGTGTTCAAGTGGGTCGCTATCAGATAAACATCGCGAGAATCACGGAGCGATCGTCCCTCTCCTGGTTCGACCCAGTGAACTGATGGGCATGGTGGTTGCCTGGTTCTCAGTATATGTCAGTATGTGACAATCAAACATATCACATACCCTCTGGTAAATTAACATAGACCCTGAAAATGACCAATTTGTAGTGGTTTTACTAGTCTTCCAACCCCGATGACTGGCAGGGTCGAACTGTTAATTTACTGGAGGGTATCACATCAAATCATATCACATCACGTAACATGATCTGGTTGAGCCACCCATATCAACTCTTTGTAAAAATTGGGATACCCTCTGGTAAACTAACATAACTATGGAAAATCACATTTTTTTTATGGGAAAATACACTATCAATGGCCATTTTCAATAGCTTTTTGTATGTTTAACAGAGGGTAAGCATCAATTCAACATGCCTTTGAAAAAACATGATGAATCACATTCCTTTAACCTGTGGCTAACCATACCAACAATACCAAGGGATCATGCGATTTGAAAGGTTTAAAACCTCACGCGCCACTTTACGGAGTCCTGGGATGATCCGGCTCAAGATATCGGGGTCAAACATCTGAACTCAGTGACCCATATTGGACCCTAGAGGCCCTAGTTTTTTCTCCCCGGTTTGGTGACATCTTTGTGGCCAACAAAAATGTGAAGAAACCAATGCCGGGTATTTTTCTGATCAAGTCACTGGGTAGCGACTTGAAGTGTTGCCTTCGATGCTGAAGTTTCTTTTAACACCAACCTTCCAATGTGGTTGATCTTTATGAAACGATTGATGGGAGGCACATCTCGTGAGGTCTCTGAGCTTGGATTTTTTCCCTTTCTTGGACTCTCATTCCCACCGCAACGCAAGTGCGGGAGAGGACTGCCCTTGTACGTCTAACATCGGCTAAGAACAAGGCTTTTGGATGCTGCGGTATACCCTCTGGTAATTTAACATAGCTATGGAAAGATCCACCATTTTTCATGGGAAAATCCACTATTTCTATGGTGATTTTCCATAGCTTTTTGTATGTTTACCAGAGGGTACCTTCAGGTGGGTCCCAGTGAGTTGCAACAATCCAACGAGTTGCAACGTATCCAGCTGTTGGTTAAAGCGGCTCCCAAAAATCAGGAGGAAAACCTGGAAACCATCCCCGATCTCCACCCCTCTCCTCCTGGTCCATGCATAGCGGCATGCATAGCGCTGATGAATGAGTCTTTCTCTGTAAGCTGCAACGGATTCAACCAGTAAAACCTGTCATTTCTTGGCCGTGAGTTTGGAACATCTGTTCAGCTAGAGACCTGACTTCACGGATGATTGTTTTTGCTGACCATTGCCCTACAAAAAGAGATGCCAGGGCAATGTTGTTGGAGACTTACGACTGATTTGTCCAGAACTTGAAGTCGTTGATTGTTGACTTGATCCAAATTGTTTGTGTCGCTTGAATCCCACAGAATTGAATCTAGCAGTTTATATCAGTGATAAATTGTGAGTTCCGAGGTCCAATATGAATGAAACAATTGAAGACCAATTTTTCATTTGTTTTTTCTCCATTGTCAGGGTCAAACTGTGTCAAACCTCACTTTAATCAGAATGCATTGGTCCAAGCTGAGATGTGATGTGAATCTTCCAAATGGATCAGCTGGCGAGCTGGGCATCCCAGTTCTACGAGTTAAGTCGCCCTTTTTGCCCATCCTCTATGGGCTTATCCACCATTTTCATGGTGAAAACCTATCCTTCACGACCCTGAGGAAATCGTCGTCCCCTGGGCCCATGGCATCCTCCACGGCTTTGATCTCCTTGGTCTGCAACTGCTTCAAACGCAGGCGGTTTGCCTCACTTGTCAGGGGTTGAATTCATCCCATCCGGTCATTTTTTCAACCCCATAAACCGTTAGTGTTTGGTAGGGGGCTTACAGATATTTGATGATATTTGGGACCCCCTTGGGTAGGGAGTAGGGAGTGTTACTGAATGGATAAGGCTGGAGCATGCTGGACCAGTTTCGGGCAAGCACAAAACATGAGGATTCATGTGTCACCTGGGACCCCCAAGGGGGGTCGCGCGCCTTGCGCTTCAGCAGTGCCGGATGGGTCTCAAAGTAGCCGGCCACATCAAAATCCTGGCATGATGACCTTGGATATCCTTAGATGCTACAAATGGCTAACTAGAAGAACCACACTTTAGATGTTTAGATACTGAAGGCAAACACATTTTTAGCCCTCAGATGGACTTAGTCACCCTGTCAAAGATCACGGTTAATGATAGCCTTGCCTGCGAATCCCTCACGACAATGGAGGTTAGAAGCATGATATGGTCATGGCCATAACTCCTTACCTGACCTTGAAATCAAATACCCATTATACAAGTTGAGGCCCCCCAAATAGCTAACTTCTTTTATAATGGTTTACAATTAACTAGCTTGACTATGGTTGATGGTAGATAATTATATCTATAGTTAGTGGCTTGAGAAACCAACTTAGTTAACCATAGTCAACATTGACTTATGACTATAATGATAGTGAAACCAACTAACTATAGATATTTCATCAAAGTCAAGCCATAGTCTTGTTACAATGTTGCGAAACCAACTAACATCACTGGAGGGCCTCAAAAAATGTAGTTTCCTTAGATTGATCACTTGGTCAAATCGAGCGGGGTCTCAGGATCACCTTGGGGTGTTTTGGGATGGACATGCCATGGCTTTTCTACAACACTTGATGGATATATTATCTGGTTGGTGGTTGACCGACCCCTCTACATGACATGTGTAATATGGACACATATGAAAAATGATATATGAAAACTATATTCTTAAACAAAAAAAATAATGGACGATAAACTCATTTTTTGAAACCGCATTTTTCAGACAAGCAAACTCAGGAAAAGGCTATATGACCATCCATCCGTTAAGAAATCTCAAGTATTGCACCGACTGTGACATCGCTGCACCAACCAAGCGCTCACCTTGAGCTTCTTGGGAGTTGAAGAACTGGAAGATCCCCCTGAGCGAAGCATTGGATGATTGGATGGTACTTGGAGAATCGCTGGATCCATTGGATATTCAATGACCAACTGTCTAATCATCCAAAATTCATGGACACTTTTGGAAGTTGCAATGTCCCCATCAGATTTTTTCAGATGTTTTCAGGAGACGCTGGTCACTTCGTCGGCATCCACCATGCATCCACGATTGACCGCGCCTGGTTTCTGAGGTTCTTCCAAGTCATCCTGGAAAACGGTTGGGCAATGCGGCAATCCCAACACCAGACTAGGTGACTAGGTCAAGATTTTCCGCTTTTATTGAAACCATTTAAGGCCTAAGGTAGCTATCATGCCAAATCAGCAACCCAGAAAATGGGTTGCAAGTGACTTCTACATTCGCAACTTCATCGCCAATCAGTAAAAATCCCACCAGCACCTTTAGCAAGTTCTGAGTATATACCCCAATTTATGTTCATCTTACTTGATAAACATCACCTCTCATGATTTAGAAGCAGTCAATTTACTGTATTCATTTGAACAAAATATGGTACAAAGTGAGGCCCCTCAGTTATCAGTTGGTCTAAACACCCATTAACTAGTTCAATATATCTACCATACACCGTAGTTTTCATCTAGTTATAGACCAATTTAGCTATCTGGGGGCCATCCAGACCATGAGATTTTAAGACCCTCCTTCACATCGGCACCTCGTCCACAAAGATCGTATGTCGGTTGGGCTTCTCTGCCTCCAAAAAATGAAGCCTTAGTGTGCAGCACAGGACATCCATACCAGACGTTTGATCCGTTTGATCCATTTGATCCTATGCTAGCATAAAAGAATCAATCGAATCAATCTTTGGGTGCATGGTGAAACATCATTTTGACCAGCCTGGCACCCTTATACCGGTTCTGATTTCTCTACTGCAGAAGGCTGCAATTTCAGGGTGCAGGAGAATGATGGAGAATGTGTCAATCGCAATTGCCACAGCGAGCAGAAGAAGTGCTGATTGGCAAAGTTGGCATAGACTGATGAGGGCTCTGACAAAAATAATTTCAGCATCAACGTGAACATCTGTGTGAGCCCCAAGCAAACTGTTTCTCCGAGCAACCATTACTGACTTGGTACAAAAAATATCTTTCACTGACGTAGCGAAAGTTGATTCTGTGGAGTTTTCCATGATCTGTTTATGGCTGAACAGTCCATGGAACTACCATAAAAACCTATAAAAACCAAGGTTCACCCACAAGATCCCATAACTATACCATCAAGGAATGGTTCTCCGACCCCGGCTTTTTCCCTGTGACCCCCAAAACTCCAGTGGTGAAAAATCCTCATTTTCCATCTTCAAACGGCCGCAAGAACTTGGGAGACCCCAGCTGTTCGCTGCGTTTCTGGATCGCCTTCTTATCGATCTGTTCGCGCATGTTCACATAGAGGGCATCCTGAGGGAAAGGGGAAAGAAAATCACTGGGACCGACTGGGAAAAATGGTAGGCGACCCTTGATCCTTTATCCATTGGGAGACCACTCTAAGCAAGCAAACATATGGATACATATGGTATATCAAAAAACACTTGTGTGTGTATATATATATACACATACATATATGTATGTATATACTGTATATATATACATACATATATGTATAATATATATATATAATAATAGATTTGGATTTTGAATCAATCCAAGCCGGAAGATCACCACTGAAAACGGTTTTTTTTACAACCAACTTAGTCCGCATCCGTGGTCAGTCAGCCGCACCGTCCCTTGCCTGCGACTCTGAGAGCTGTTGCTCCTCCTGCGTTTGGGGCCCCCATGGACGATGTCAACTGTCAACCAACAAAACTCGGGTTTCAACCAACAAAAACCATGTGGCAGTGGGTCAAAACCTTGTACCCCTGGTGAACATCAAAATAGCTGGTAAATGGATGTTCATCCCTCTAAAAATGGTATTAATAGGTATTGATCCATAGCCATCTGTGCTTGGCTAGTTAGCAAACATTTGCTAACTAGTCAAACCAGGATATGGTGAACCCATAACCCAACGATGCAACATCTCAGCGGCAAAATTTAGGAATGGGTCAAGCCTCTAAACCATTTATGTTACCAAAAACTGTACATTTATGGTAAACCCAGTATAAACCCATTTCCAACATTACGGTTTATGGGTGGCATAAAGCATCCCCAAACCGGGATGGTGTACCGATTTTTGGTCGCTCCAACCTAGCGGCGTCTGTTGGTGAATTCCTCATTTTGATGGTGACATACCCATCTCGCAGATCATCTGGGCAAATTACCAACATCTTAACTGCAAATAAACAATCCTCGGTCATCTACAGTAAGGTTGTTGTGAGGTCTCTAGTCTCTTGCGATTGCAAGCATGAGATATGTCCGAACATGGATACAAAGTAGGCCAGTCCCAAACACAATGATGGAAGCCGATGAATCCATCCATGATAAACCATCGTTTTTTATTTCCAGACGAGTGCATCAGAGATGGATCTCCAGGGTTTCTGGATGTTTCAGTGACTGAGTTTTCCTGAGGCTTATGATAAAACATCATCCCATTTCTAGGGCTATTTTCAATTTCATAAACCTCGGTTGGGGATTTTACAATTTTCGGGTTTCCAGTCTTAACCATTGTCATACACCGCTATTGACCTTAAGCATAAAGTTGCCATCACCATTTTTCCACGATATTCCCACTATATGTCCACTTATTCATCCAGATTTTCGGTTCAATCTCTATTACTCCCTACTAATCACCATTAATCACCATTAATCACCATTCATCGCCATTAAACCAGGATATTCCCAACCCCTCTTCCCCCGTTGCGACCAGTTTTCGCATCCCTCCAGGTCGCCAGGTCATCTGCCCTCAGTACGTCAAGTGCCTCGGAAGCTGGACGATACAAAGGACCGTCCTGGACCAAAGACGGGGATGTACATGGGAGATCTTCCATGTATATATATATATATACACATTATATATATAGATACATAGTAGTAAAACATATATATATATATATATGTATATGTATATGTATATATATATATATATATATATGTATATATATATATATATATATATGTATATATATATATATGTATATATATATGTATATATATATGT
>Ga0126342_10017366_pt1 | contig 12448 bp, 12 predicted proteins | sample Cyp1metagenome_FD_92528 | JGI IMG/M metagenome (GOLD analysis project Ga0126342, IMG submission 92528) | Coral microbial communities from Lord Howe Island, Old Settlement Bay, Australia - Cyphastrea 1 metagenome | ecosystem: Host-associated > Invertebrates > Cnidaria > Coral ... | reverse complement strand
TATCTCTGGAACACTATACCTTTTGGTGCTTTTTGGGGGTTCTGACGTTCTAAGTGTTGGATTCAGCAGCTAATTCCGTAGGAAACATAGACATAATTTCGATTCCACTTCGAATTCCAATTTCTGCAATATTTTAATTGCGTTATAAAAGGAAATTCAATTGATTTCGAAAGCGAACAAAAACATCAAAATTAAGGTTTTAAATTTATTCTTAGGGTCCGCTTCGGAATCCAATTTTTGGCAATATGTTAATTGTGTTATATAAGGACGTTTAACTGATTTTGAAATCGAAAAAATATTTTTCTTATTAAGGGTTTTAAGTTATTATTTAGGTCCGCATCGAAATCCAATTTGTGGCAATATTTCAATTGTGTTATATAAGGAAATTTAATTGATTTTGAATTGAAAAAAATAGTTTTGTTTCATTAAGGGTTTTAAATTTATTAGGGTCCGCTTCGAAATCCAATTTTTTGGCAATATTTTAATTGCATTATATAAGGAAATTTAACTGATTTTGAAATCGAAAAAAATAGTCTTTCTCATTAAGGACTTTAATTTTATTATTAGGGTCCGCTTCGAAATCCAATTTTTGGCAATATTCTTCATCGCGTTATATAAGGAAATTTAATTGATTTTGAAATCGAAAAAAAGAGTGTTTTTTTTAATTATATATAAGTGTTTCAATTTATTTTTAGGGTCCGCTTTGGTTCCCTAATGATAAATACTACCACCCTAATAATAAAAACTACCTGAGGTGTTGATTATTTGATATTATTTGGGGGGTTAGTATTACGGGGAAGGAATTATTTATAATATATATATATATAAATAATGTATATACATATGTTAATTATTCATTTGAAAGGGTGGGTACCTCATCGATTTCTCGAAGGATTTGGATACTAGTAGTATTTTTATAATATATATTCATAATGTATGTATATACATATCACATGTTAATTGTTCATAATTATAGCGACAGACAATCCCTTAGCACGTTCTAAGTGTTGATTATAGCGAACAATCACTTAGCACGTTCTAAGTGTTGGTTTTACGTTCTAAGTGTTGAATTGGCCTCCCTACGTTCTAAGTGATGGTTTTAAGTTCTAAGTGATAAATTGTCCTACGTTCTAAGTGATACGTTCTAAGTGATTGTCCGTCGCTATACATCTCCACATAGATATATACATTACAGTACTGTACATATTATTGAGGAAGTTTCGTAACGCATATCTCAGTTTTCAACTGTAACCACTAGGAGAGTCCCAAATCTTGAACCATTCAGAATCAAGCGACAGGTTGGCACGATCCGGCGGCAAATCTAACTCGTCAATGAGTGCCTGCGGTGGCTGAGAACATCTGAGAACACCTGGGGTGTTTAGATGGTTCTTCCTTTTTTTAGTTATATATATATATATATGTGCATACTATGCATGATATATGGGTATCCGTAGACTAAACAGTAGGTATGAATGGGCATGTGTTTTCATTTTGGGTCGATTATTGACATGAAAGAAGACACTCCAAATGGGGTGGAATGGACAAAGTCAAATGGAATAGATGCAACGGTGTTCGGCCCAGAACGTCAAATTCCTGACAACTTTTATAAGGGTTATGGCGAATATAGCGGTCACACGTGGGAACGATGATCTTAAGGATCAAGCCTGGAATTCTGAAGCTCCCACACTTGGAGAAAAATCCATTTGGGTGGTTCCGAGGAGGGAACGAAAACATCATGTTTCATCATGCGGCAATCATGCGTTGATATTTGAAGCTGATTGACAATCTTCCAAATGAAACAACCCTCTTCGGAGACAGGGTCTGAAGCCTGAAGCCAGCAGTGCAGGATCTTCCACGTATTTCCAACTGGCATAAGTCCAATATCTCCGCGGAAAATCAAGCTCCGCTCGGGGACTCCATGCCCTCAATTAACAAATTGATATAACACTGAAATTAAATCAAGTAAACATGTATTGCATTCAAAAATGCACGCGTATTCACATATAAAGAAATATAATTATATATATATATATATACATTACAATGTCGACATATACATACATATATATATATATGTATGTATGTATATTTATGTATATGTACACATATATATATACACATATTGATATATATATATATTATATGTGTGTAATGTATAGTCATGCATGTGCAAATGAAACATGTTTCCAATTATACCAACGCCAAAGACACCCTCGACAACCCCCATCAGGCCCAACGAAAATCACATGCAGTTTGTTTGTTTTGGTAACTCCTTTTGTTCGCATATACAATACAAACCGTATTTCTGGAATAGAACTTCTGCATCTGTCTGAAAATTGGGTATGCCCATTTAAATCTCTTTCCATCGCCATGTCGTCAAGTGAGACTCATTTAAATGGCAATTCAGTTTTAATGATAAACCTCTGGATTTCAGGTTTTCCATGTTTTTTCCGCTAGATTTTCATACAAGCCCATGCCATCACAAGTGGGTTCCAAATATGCTTCGCCGTTCGGCGTTTCCCTGTTTCCGCCTGGACGGTTTGGTCTTGGACCACCAGTAAGAACAACTTCTGCCAAGTTTGGGATCGGTACAGTGATTTCTTACATAGCCAAGCCATGGCCCATGGCTGGTTCGATTTTACCCATGAAACATGGTGATTTTCAAGAACACACTGTAACAAATTACCGTAGTTTCAAAACGAAACTTATATCCACACGATCGGCGAATTCAAAACGGTTTACTGTTCGAATCTAGGCTGACCATCCTACAATTACAAATGTACACTGTTCTCATCGTGTCAAGCATGAACATGTGTAGTCAAGTCTTACTGTTAAAATAACACTTATCCACAAGTATAATGTAGCATAAGTTATTTTTTAAAATAAAAAACAATAATCAAATATCACCAACTAGTATATCTATGTACATCTATGATCATCTATGTATATCTTAGTAGTTAAACACAACATCTTTGAGTAAAACACGTCCACAACAGCAGCTGCCAACATCGGAGCCCATAAACTCAGGGATTGATCCAATGGGGTGTCGTATATGAAATGATCCACCATGCCTATGCAGTCTAATGTCTATACCTTTCTGCCATTTCTGACTTCAGTGCTTGGGGGGTCATCCAAGCCTAAACTAGTTAGTATAGCCCTGGTCAAGAAGACCACGATTCGTATTTGCTGAACTAACGCCACTGAAACATTAGCCAGTCAGGATTCGGTGGCTCACCACAAAGTTACTGATGGTCCTTAGAGATGGCGATCTTTTCATGCATTCCATCTTCCTCAAACCTGCGAGCTCGCAGGATGAGTGACTAACAAGGTAGTCATGTACAAAAAACAATTTTGGCTGTATTGATAATATTGATAAATTCCCGATCTTGGTTCAAATCACTCATTTTCAACATGTTTCAACCAGAAAACAATGGAAACCTGTCACCGCTTCCTCAGCCCAACTCATGGCTTTCCAAATGGAAACTGTTGAACACTCTTGCAGGGTCTTGCATGTATGCACTTACGGGTGTATCAATCATACCAACCAAACGTGGCCAGTCTTAAGCCAGTCCTGGATATTCTGCGCAAAGATAGCTGATGAGTAAACGTCCCCCTTATAGATGGCATAGAAACAGATTAAGTCCTACAACATCCTACAACACCACCCCTTCCAGTTGATTGCCTCAGAACATAGATTGCCTGCCGCCTGGGCAGCATATCCCCCATACAACAAACAAACGCCACGGCACATGGTGGTTGTCTTCATCTTTGCCAGCTTGGTTCTGGTCGATTCCTGGTTCAACTGGACAGTCCAATACAACTGAGGAACACGGTTTTCTTTGAGTGGATTGAAACCCTCGATTTATGGCAATTTTGTGCCTCAAAGGGGTTTAAAGACTCTGTTGAAAAAGTGGAACCACCAAATTGATGATTCTTCGTACTGAAACTGCCTGTCGCAACCATCATCACCATCACCATCACCATCACCATCACCATCATTGTCATCGTCACCATCACCATCACCATCATCATCATCATCATCACCATCATCATCATCATCATCCTGATCCCCCTCCTCCTCCTTTTTTCTCCTCATCATCATTGTCACCATCATCATCAGAATCATCATCACCACCATCACCATCACTGTCACACCGTCACCATCGTCCATAACTTTATGATCCACTAGGATAATCATCCCTTTTGGATCCTTTGGGCACGTCTCTAGCCAAGTTTCCTCAGCCTCAGCCTTGTCTTCTTCCTCTTCCTGCCATGGGTGGGAAATAGAACGGGATTCCCAGTTCATGGATGATTATCATCCGCACAGTTCATACAGGATAGGTTTAATAGTGTTAAGTATATAAAGGCTATCAATCAACAGGGATGCTTTGAACAGTCATTGATAACATTGATAATTGGATGTTGTGATGATGTGTTGTATTGTATTGTATGTGTATTGTATTGTATCATGTTATATTTCTTCGAAGCATATAAAAATCCAATATTATACTTTATTATGTTATATATTTTATTATGTTAATCATATTTAATAGTAATAATATTCTGTTATATCAACATTGGTCCATCTACCCCACCAGCTGTGGGCTTCGGGATGCTTCGGAAACCCTATGCTCCATGCAGGCCATCTTTGCTACCCCATATGCTCCATGTAATGTATGGAATATTTGCAAACATGCACCCCATAAATGGCCTCAATGTAGGTAAATATGGAGCATACGGGTACTGTGGGAAACCCAAGCCTCTAAACGCGGATTGACATGGATTGACAATACCACACATATCTGCAAGAGTCGGTACTTGTGTGTCTACCACACTACACTGCCACAATCAATTGAGCACCCTTTCAAAATCTTTCAAAACACAAGAGACAAACCCAGCAGGGGCCCACCAATCATCGGAGTTCTTTTTCGGAAAATTGATGAATTGATGGGGAAAAACGCTCACATTTCATCCATTGTGGCTCCAACTGGCTCCACAGAGGTTCTGAGGGAATACCATCCCTTCAACCCGACTCACTGCTTCCTCCGCCACCAGTCGTGGCATGCAAGTCTGTCCTCTCCCTCATTGAGGTGATACACACGATGCGCCAAAGAAAACCTGGGACGCTGGGACATGAAGCAACCGGCCCTGGTCCAGATTGTTGTTTGATAACAGGGGCCCGTTGGCCGATAGCGAGAATATATATCCCAAAATTCCACCCTGATGATTCGATATTGTTGTTGTTTCTGTACGAAATGTGACCCCTAGGTCCCTAGGTTCAGGAGGTGTAAGTCAACTAAATATATCTAAATACAGTGCGCAGGCTAATACCAGTCCTCTTTTAATCAAACTTTTAATCAAAGCGGTCCCCTGAAGGTAACGAACAAACACTTTGGATACAAAAAGAACACATTCATAAAAGACTACTGGGAATCTCTCCCCATGGCCATCACCAAGAGTTTGGCCAAATGCCTTACAGGCCCGCGGTCCCTTTGCTTTTCTGTTTCTTGCAGGCACCCACGACCAGGGCCATGGTTTCTGTGGCATATCTTCATCAGGCAGCTGTCCGCAACCAAGACAGGTAAGTTGCTTAAAAACTTCAATGACTGGGAGTGAACAAAACAAAACAACATGCTGTATCTGAATGTATAATCAATGGGGCAAATCCCCATATATATATATATACATAGCCCTTACATATGCCTTATATATATATATATGGTACCTTCAATACAGTACATTGGTACCTGAAATTGCCATGAATATAATGGGGGTTAGCCACCCTGGAGAACAGCCGATAGCTCCCCCAGCAAAGTCACCAAGAGTTTATCAATCTGACTGAATGATCAAAAATCACAAACCTGAAATAAGATAAACTAATAATTTCTACTGTAGTAGGCAAATCATCTATTAAATTACCAGAGGGTAAGGGGTAAGGTCATTTTGGATTTGGATGGTTTGATTTTCCCTAACCATCATCTTGTCTGACGTCGGCCAGTGAAGTCCTTCTAAGCTTCATAATTCATCCAGGTCTAAATATATTGATAATATTAATTGTATATATGCATATACATAAACATCTCATTCAAATATTAGATGTCATATATCATGTATCTATATCACCATAGACTGCTGTTATCATATTTTACCATCCGGCCATCCGGTACATGGCAATGGACAATCCACCATTTATAGATGACTTTACCATTAAAACTTCCATTTCTAGCGGATTTCCCGTTGCCACATTTGATTCCCGGATGTTAATGATCTGCCCCCATTTCCTGAGTTGAATCATCGGTTTCCCTATGGGGCCCCAAGTCACTTCTTGAGCAACTCGCGAGTTGTCCGTGCTATCCTGGCCCAATTTGGCAGCACTGCTTGTTCAAAAGCTTTGGAACAGAAAGTGCATGGACATACACGTATATACTGTATGCATATATATATATATATACACAGCCACATATAATCACATATATATATACACACACCCACATATATATATAAATATAGATAGATATACCCATATATATATATATATGTGTGTATGTATGGGTAAATTACAATATTTCACTGACCTGAATTAAGGCCATTTGGGATGATTTCCCTTATTAACCATGATTCCAGTGAGGTCGCAGTGAGGTCGTTATAATTTACCCAGATATATATATATATATATATATAATGTCGAAACTCTCTAGAAATTAACTTCCATTTTTCATTCGGACATGTGGAAATCCACCGTTTGAGATCGATTCCTTGCCAATTCATGCAATACGTTAGGTTACTGGAACCAAAAGCGCTGCGGTCCCAAACTCTGTATCCCCCGGTGACCTGATTGATTCTCTGGAATACTGCTCCGCCGTGACCTAGGTCCAGGGGAAGCACTGGAGTGCCAATGACATGGCATTTCTGAGGTTGGGAATGCCTTCGGTTTTAATCAATTGATACATTGATTTCATAGGCCTTCGGTTATGTCAACAGTTCTCACTAACCTATCTTTCAAAACATCGATTTGGTGCTGGGTGTTTCCGATTAAGTTGATACATCCATTTACATAAACGTATATATGCAAATATATAGATAGATAAATAGATAGATAGATAAATAGATAGATAGATAGGTAGATAGATAGATAGATAGATAGACAGACACGCAAACAAACAAACAAACAGAAAAAAATATAGATATACCGTAATTTAACAAAACACATATTATACATATAATTATTATATACATATTATATATATATATATTATTTATTTATTTATTTATCTATTTATTTATTTATAACCCCTTTTATCCTCCATATAATTCGTACCAAAAAAACACGGGTGCACCACCCATCCCAGGACGGCGCAGTGGCCGTGGGCCGCATCCTATCGCCATGGCACAGCGTCCGTCTCCTTGGCGGCCTTCATGGTGATATCCACGTAGACCTCAGGAAGCGCTGGATTTCAACGCGGGAGATGGGGATATCTTATGGGACATCCATGGTTAAATCCTGAAAAAATGGAGATAGGTTTGGCCAAGAATAAAATGGAATGAAAACAACATCTGGATTTTCTCTCTCTGAATCGCCTTCTCAAGAAATTCAGCGGAGCTTTTTAGGCTAGTAAGGATGGGATTGTTTCCTTTGCCAAGGCAAGGTATGGACAGCTCAAAACACATGTGCTTCTCCAAGTGAAATCCAGGGGTACACCCTAAGAATCCCTGAGATCTACCCATGTTGGGTAACTAGGTGATGTCATTTCGAAAAATCGGGCCAAGTATGTATGAAATCGAGCAAACTTCGACTACAATGGTTCCAAGCAGCCGAGAAGCATTCCTTGTGAAAGACTTGTTTGCTGCGGCCTTTAAATAAGTTGATCGTCACACGGGAATTGAAAAGGGGCTACAGAACCAACAACATGTTTTTGAATCCGAGACTTGCTGAAACAGGATGAAGAGAAACAAATGGAAGCTGCGGGCGACATATCCTTAAGCGACCTGGTCGAAAACGATGCTCGGATGCCAAGGCGCTGCCAAGATCACATTGAAAATTCCTAGCCATGGCCGCCCGGTAAGGGGGGGTACCATTATCCTGAAAAAAAAAACATTATAGAACTTGAACAAACATTGGTGTTCCAGGACAGTGTGACAACGATCTAGAAATGATGGAATTTCCATATCTATTACTGAACTGGGATCAACTGGGTATATCTTGTTAAGAGTTTGAACACACTAAACCGTCTTATTACTGAATGAACCTAAATGATCCCCAAACAACTGTTCCCCAACAGAAATGGCCCAGTGAGATTGATGCAACTTCTAAGTGAGTATTGCTTAGTTCCCACCTCCCCTTAAAAAGTTTAACCCCTAGTGCTTATGCGCAACTTGTCATCATCTTCTCGCCCAAATAAACAGATGGGTATATTTGGTTGCAACGGCGAGGAGGGGCTTGTCATCCCCAAAAGCCACATGTTATTCAATCAAAAAGACATGAAGTTGCCCATTGAGTCATCTGCGCAATTTGTTGGAACAAATCCAAAACCTGCTATTGATAGTAAGCTATTTTCCCCGTTCATGTATCATATATAATTTATATACCCCTTAAATATCCTCATAGTGGCGAATTCCCCATTCTATACTCATTGTTGGTTAAATCCGATATATATATATATATCCCATTATTGTTGGCTATAACATGCCTGATGGCACCATATATTCATGGAGAACGCCGACATTTCCACAGAGAACGCTGGGAAAATTCGATGATTTGGCGATAGTGGTCATTTCCATAGCTATGCTGAATGATTGGAATGATTGGAGGGTATACAACGCAATGCTTTTATCATCTATGTGCGTGCGTATACGTACATATATAATATGATATGATATGTGTATGCACCCAACATAAACTAACAAAAACAACGTCGGTCCCCCAGAAAGCAAAAATGATAGCCAAGCATCCCATGGTGACTAACATGTAGCTGGCCACATAGGCCAAAACAAATGGAGAACCAAACTCGGCGGCCAACATGTAGTGGATGGGCTGACCGGCTTCATTCACCTGGACATGAGCAAACCACCACTCCTTCACACATAAGTTCACAACTATGATTTGATCATACATACGCAAATGAAGAGAAACACCTACTGTAAACGTTGAGCATGTATTATAAATAGATATAATTCATTTTTACACAACATACATCAACATACTGTCAGTAATCATGCTAGCATGGTAGAAATTATATGAAATTATGACAGATAACAAATGAATTTTCTGCGCCCTTCAGGCGGACAAGTGCGATATGTAACATAAAACATTGCATCTAAATCTAGGCACCTACCTATCTATAAACGTGCTGTAGGCTGTAGCTGTATATTTTTTTGTTTAAATGTATGTACGGATGTGCCCAGTACATATGCATGTTATGTTCTGTTTGTTCAACGTTGAATGGGTTCCTCCTATGCCCTGTCTCTTAGGAAGCAATACCATCTGAGCAGATCAAAACGAACATCGCCTCAAATTGGTTGAATGTAAACACAGAGACAGCCAATTGCTGCTAGCTACAGGGTTTGGTTTTCTCTCAAAAGAGTCAAAAGAGATATCTGGTTGGTGATTTCAACCAATTCCTTTCAAAACATGTTGGTTGGCACAGGCCCATGTTAAACCATGTTCAAGGCATGATAAGACCAGCAATTGTCTTTCGTTCCGGAACCCGGCCCAGAGTTCGCCCTTAACAACAGCTGCAGTTCTACTGCGCGACACGCTCTCCTGTGAAGCAACGGAAGGCGGTGAACATCGAGCGAGGAATGTTGTAGAAGTATTCTGTGAGGCCCAGTTTTTCCTTCCAGATTGATGGAGGTCAGCCCGTGACTTCAAGCTGCGGTAGCATCTAAGGAAAGAACGTTCTAGCTAGATAGATAGGTAGATAGATAGATAGAAAGATAGATAGATAAATATAGATAGATATTTAGATAGATGAAAATAAGATAAGACAAAATAAACAAATATAGATGGGTTACTGACTGGAATACCCACAGTCATGTAATATATGTGGTTATATGTAAAGGCTATATATTGCATTGTGTATATCTAAATATTTTTGTGTTGTATATGTATGCAATATTAAATGAATTTTATATATTCAATCTTAAATATTACATTCACTTTATATGTTATTCAAAATGTTAAATATTATACCATATTTTATATTATATTATATATCCGTTATATACAACTATTAAATATATTATTAAATAACAACACATAAGATAAACAATACACTATATAGTATGTGTGATATATATATATAAATACATTTTTTAGAACACAAAAAACACGTGTGACATAAATTACATACTATATGTATCTTATTGAATGAAAATTAATATGTATATATAGTATTTTAATGTATTTTAAACATATCTATCTTCTAGAACCAATTATATATATATACTAACTGGGATGCACGTCCGTGCAGCTGCGTGGCGTTTTCAACGACGTGAGGCTTTCCACATCTTTCCACGAGTCATCAACATGACAAACTCTTTTTCACTCTTATCATCAACAAAACAAAATATCATCAGTATATCATCTACAAGGTGGTGCCCCCCCAGTTATAATTTGGTTATACGCCCATTAACTATAGATATATCACCTATAAACCATTGTTATTTGAGTTATGTTCACCAACTTAGCTATCGAACGGGGACAGCACCAAACGTAGCTTTGTCAGGTTGAAACTGAAACATGGAGCAGCCCTAAAAGTTGATGCTCGATGGGGCCATGGCTGTATCTATCTATATCTGGGGTTTACCCTCTGGTTATTTAAGAGTTTGCCTTGGAAGCCATGGCCCATGTATAGATAATGAAAATCATAATTCTTCCTAAAATTAAACTGGTGATTTTCCAGTTTGCTACGTTAAATAACAAAATGGATCCAAACGGTACAGTATCTCCCCCATTTCTCGGGGATAGCAATATCATCCAGGATTTACACGGCTTCGACCCTTGAGATCGTTGGTTGGTCGCTTCCCGGGCTTCTGGTGGTCTCCTCCCTTGCGACCACCCCGGTTTAGTATGTATTGAACCTATTCATCTTGGTTTGCCCAAATGTGGATAACACTTGGGGTATCGGAATATAGAAACACCCAAAAGATAGAAACGTATGGGCAGGTTATTTTCCATTCCTTTTAGTAGGACGAACTTAGTGGCAAATATTTTTTTTGGGGTGCTATACTTGTTGTCCAATCACCACATCAACCAGGGGGTGGGCACTGCCACGCCAAGCATCTGCAGTTTCACTGTTTCCAATCCTGACTGAAGCGGCTCACCATGAGCGAGGACAGCACATATCCCTGCATATGTACATATATCACATATATATATATACCCTCTGGTAATCAAACGTGGGCAGTTGAAAATCCCCTGGAAATGGAAGTTTCCATGGGAAAATCATCTATATCTGGCGGATGTTCAATTGCCACTTCGATTATATACTGGAGGGTGTATATATAGTATCCCGCATGGTTGGTCCCACCCCAACAGGGAGAGTTGTTTTGTTGTTTTCGCCCATCAAACTATGATTTTTGTTTTTTTTTGCCAGGGCGTCGCAATGAAAATATCAACCATAAATCCTGATGAATCCTAGTAGCTTAGTGAAGTAAACCAACATAAACCAACTTACCTATCGTAAACGGTGGCCCAACAACCATCTTCACCCCACATCGTGGCTGGCGGCGTCAAGGTGGCGAAGCCAGACATGACGTACAACACCGCGAAGAGAAGGATGAAGGCCTTGGTTTCAAAAAGGCCTGCCATGGTCAGCCTATGGGATGAATATGCATGAATAGTTTATGGTCATCTATGAGTCATCTATCCCATAGCGGGAATCCAAACGCAATGGCTTTGCAAAAGCCTATTTTCATGGATGATGGCCACACTTCCAAGGGTTCTATCATGCTATACCCCAACAGGAGGTGAAAATTCCACGGCCTCTCTCTGGTAGTTGAACCATGTGCTATAGAAAACCAACCCGCTGTTCATAGGGTAAACCATCGATGGGCGATATTTCCGTAGCACAATGCTAGATTACCAGGTGTATATGTATATTCCATATGGCATTTCTGATGGTACCCTCCAGTAAACTAACATAATATATAGATGTGGAAAATACCGAATATGAATATATATATATATATATATAAATAATGTATATATACATACATACATACATACATGCATGCATACATACATGCATGCATGCATGCGTACATACATACATACATAGCATACATTACATACATACATACATACATACATACATACATACATACATACATACATTACATTACATTACATTACATTACATTACATTACATTACATACATTACATACATTACATACATTACATACATTACATACATTACATACATTACATACATTACATACATTACATAC
>Ga0126342_10017365_pt1:5000-12449 | contig 12449 bp, 16 predicted proteins | sample Cyp1metagenome_FD_92528 | JGI IMG/M metagenome (GOLD analysis project Ga0126342, IMG submission 92528) | Coral microbial communities from Lord Howe Island, Old Settlement Bay, Australia - Cyphastrea 1 metagenome | ecosystem: Host-associated > Invertebrates > Cnidaria > Coral ... | reverse complement strand
TGGGCAGATCCCAGGTTGAGGTCCAGCGGTGCACACTGGGCTGGGCAGGTCCCAGGTTGAGGTCCAGCGGTGCACACTGAGCTGGGCAGGTCCCGGTTGAGGTCCAGCGGTGCACACTGAGCTGGGAAGTTGGCGAAGAGCTTGGCGAGGGGAAGTGGAGGTGGAAGAGGCGGAGGCGAGGAGGAGGGCGAGGAGAACAGCTAGTCGAGGAGGAGGCGGAGGAGGAGGCGGGCATGCGCTCTCTGGCAGGTGGGGAAAAAAATCTGAGAGAGGCAGGGGAAGTTTTGGGACCAAAAAGTGAATGCCGGAAGCTGCTGAGAGGCACACGGTGGGGCGATTTCGATATTGAGACAAGATGCATGCAAGAAGGTGTTGAGAGAAACGGGGGAACATGTAGATATTGAGGCCAGATGACCGCAGAAAATTGGTGAGAGAGAGGCAGGTGGGAGATGGGGAAGTTAGACATCGAAGCGAGGATGAGTGCAAGAAGTTGCTGAGATGAGAAGCGGAAATCTAGGTGGTTAACCCAAATGACAGTCCATGCAAGACGCTGTGGAGAGACAGGGGGGGAGAGCTTAGATATTGAACCGCATGAATGCGGAAAGTTGCTGAGACGCACAGGTGGGTGGGACTTTAGGAGGCCACAGGGGAACCAGATATAAAACCAAACGAATGCAGGAAGTTGCTGAAGGGCACCGGGGATATTGAAGCAAGTTGCATGCAGGAAGTTGTTGAGGGGCACCGGGGAGGAAGCCTAGATATTAAACCAAGATGAACGCAAGAAGTTGTGCGGAGGCTACGGGGGAAGTGTAGATATTGAAACCCAATGAATGCAGGAAGTTTAGAAATTTGATGAGACGCACAGGGGGGAAGTTAGGTACTGAAACCAGATGAGCGCAAGAAGTTGTTGAGAGACAGGGGAAGTGTAGACGTTGAAACCAAATTGAGATGCATAGTAAAAGTTGTTAAGAGACGAGAGGGGAAGTATTGAAACCAAGTGAATGAATGCAGGATAATGCAGGATTTTTCTGAGATAGATATTGAAACCAGATGAATGCCCCCAAGTGGGGCACAGAGGTGTGAAGAGTAGACATTGAGAAGAAGAGGGCGGACTGGGGAGGAGGTGGGAAACCCAATGTGTCACAAGGAGGGGTGCTGCACTCCCTGGAGAGTATAGATATTGAAACCCAATGAATGCAGGAAGTTTAAGAAGTTTGATGAGAGGCACCGGGAGGAAGTTAGATATTGAAACCAGATGAGCGCAAAAAGTTGTTAAGAGGCCAGAGGGGAAGTCTTGACACCAAGTGAATGAATGCAGGCAATTGCTGAGAGGTACCAGGGTGGGATGTTTAGATATTGAAACCAGGTGAATGCCCCCAAGCGGGGCGCTTTCACACAGGCTGACACCAAGTTGAGCCCCTGCGCAACTGAAAGGCCGAAAGAGGAGTGAAGAGTAGAAATTGACCCAATGTGTCACAAGGAGAGGGGCGCTGCACTCCCTGGAGAGCATAGATTCGGCATAGATATCGAGACCCAATAAATGCAGGAAGTTTAGGAAGTTTGATGAGAGGCACATGGCGGGGAAGTTAGATATTGAAACCAGATGAGCGCAAGAAGTTGTTGAGAGACAGAGGAAGCCGAGATATTGAAACCAAATGCATGCAGGAAGTTGCTGAGAGGCACAGGGGTGCAGAAGAAATTCGGATATTGAAACAACATAAACGCAAGAAGTTGTGGAGAGACCAACAGGGGGAAACCTACATATGAAACCAAATGGATGCAGGGAGTTGGGATGCACATTGGGGGAAGAGAAAGTTAGATGTTAAAACAAGATGAGCGCAGTAAGTTGTTGAGGGATGAAGCCTAGACATTGAACCCACATGACGAAGCATGCAAGAAGTTGTGGAGAGACGAGGGGGGGGAACCTAGATATTGAAGCTAGATGCATGCAAGAAAATAAGGAGAGGCAACGGGGGAACCAGATATAAAATCAAATGAATTCAGGAAGTTGCCGAGGGGCACCGGGGAGGAAGGTTAGATATTGAAGCAAGATGAACGATGAACGCAGGAAGTTGTTGAGGGACACCGGGGAGGAATCTTAGATATTGAAACAAGATGAACGCAAGAAGTTTGTGGAGAGGCTAGGGCCGGGGGGAAGTATAGATATTCAAACCATATGAGCGCAAAGACATTGAACCCAAATGACGATGCATGCTAGAAGTTGTGAAGAGACGAGCGGGAGAAGCCTAGATATTGAAACCGCATGAATGCAGGAAGTTGCTGAGAGGCACAGGTGCGTGAGAGCTTTAGAATCAGAATATTGAAGCAAGAGGCTTGCAAGAAATTGCGGGGAGGCCAGGGGGGTGCCACATATGAACCCACATCAATGCAGGAAGTTGTTGAGGGGCACTGGAGGGGAAGTGTAGATATTGAAACAAGACGAATGCAAGAAGTTGCAGAGAGGCTAGGGGTGAAGTATAGATATTGAAACCCCATGAATGCAGGAAATGTAGGAAGTTTGATGAGGGGCACAAGAGGGGGAAGCTTAGATATTGAAACACGATAAATGTCCCCAAGTGAGGCACTTTCACCCAGGTTGACACCAAGTTGCGCCCCTGCGTAACTGAGAAAGGCCGGAAGAGGTGTGAAAAGTAGGAATTGAGAAGAGGGCAGCAAGGGAAGGCACGCAATGTACTGAAATGCCTCCTGTCTAGCCCCCTGCTGTCTGAAGAATTGCGATCAAGACGCAGCTTGGAGAATCTATCCCAAGGCGGTGTGGTTTGAGGAGGGTGGTCTTGCATTTCACATTTTTTCACTTTTTGCGAACGCCAGCCGATAGGCTAGGCAAAGTTGTTTTCGCGAACGAAGTGAGTATAGGGGGTGTGGGGGGGGGGAGGTTGCCCAGGTGCACCGAAATTCCGATATTGGGTGGTGATAAGGGTGGCCAATTGGAATTTTTTAGGGGGTCATGTGCCACTAGGCAATTTGGTGACGGTGGGGTTCGATTCTCCCTAGGTCCTTTGAAAACGGAAGGAATAAGGTAGGAAAAAACCAAGGAAAATGAAGGAAAATCATTAAAAACAGGGGGAAAATGGAGGATTGTGAAAAACCATTAAAACGGGAGGAAAAATGACTGGCAAGCTTGGAAAAACCAAGGAAATCGAGGAAACCGTTGGGAAAATGAGGAAATTGCAGGAAGGAAACTTTGGAAAAACCGTAGGAACACAGGAAAAGGTTTGAAAAAAAGGTATGAAATGGAGGAAAGGCAAAGCTTTGAAAAAGCTAGGAGCATAGAGGCAAGCATATTGAAAAAACTAAGGATCCGAAGCTCAACGGAGAGCAGCGTCCGTTGGGGTTCGGAGCAAGACGGTTTGCAAGGGGATGAGGAGTGATGCCGAGGAAGGAGTGGCGAAGGGTTGCCAAAACTGGAGGAAAATGGAGGAACATTTTTGAAAAAAGCATTAAAATGGAGGAAACATGAATGGCAAGCTTCGAAAGACTAAGGAAAATTGAGGAAACCGTTGGGAAAATGAGGAAATTGCAGGAAGGAAACTCTTGAAAAACCGTAGGAAAACGCAGGAGAAGGTTTGAAAAAAAAAAGGCATGAAATGGAGGAAAGGCAAAGCTTTGAAAAAGCTAGGAACTTAAGGATCCGAAGCTCAACGGAGAGCAGCGTCCGTTGGGGCTCGGAGCAGGACAGTTTGCAACGGGATGAGGAGTGATACCGAGGAAGGAGTGGCGAAGGGTTGCAAAAAATGGAGGAAAATGTTGCAAAAACCATTAACATGGAGGAAAAAATGAATGGCAAACTTGGAAAAACCAAGGAAAATTGAGGAAACCGTTGGGAAAATGAGGAAATTGCAGGAAGGAAACTCTTGAAAAACCGTAGGAAAACGCAGGAGAAGGTTTGAAAAAAAGGCATGAAATGAAAGAAAGGCAAAGCTTTGAAAAAACTAGGAACATAGAGGCAAGCATATTGAAAAAACTAAGGATCCGAAGCTCAACGGAGAGCAGCGTGCGTTGGGGTTCGGAGCAAGACAGTTTGCAAGGGGATGAGGAGTGATACCGAGGAAGGAGTGGCGAAGGGTTGCAAAGCAAGGACAAGTGTGAAAAAAAGGAACATGCAGGCAAGTTGGGTCATATATATATATAATTATATACATGGATAATGTGCTTTAGAAAGACTTCTTGCTGCTGGAAGTAACAAAAATGGAGGAAAACCAGGCAAAAACGGGTGCTACTGCGACATTTCTTTGCAGAACCAAAAAGATTCCGGCTAGGGCTGGCTTTCGTCCCCCCTTCTCAGGTTTAAATTATTCAGCTTCCGTTTTTGTCATCTGTTTTGTCTCTTGTGCTTCTGCCTTTTATTTTCCTATCCTTTTACGGCATCTTGCTGTGCAGGGTCTCCTTGTTCGAAAATTGCTACGAACTGATGCCGGTCTTCAGCGCTTCGGCAAGCCGCCGAAGTGCAGGATTTGATCCTCGAGTCCGGAGTCCAATTTGCAGAGCCAAGATGACCCAAACCGTTTGGCCCAAACCGAAAGCTCAACTATATTGAAACCTCTGGAGTGGTATGAAATGGTCCAAACATGTGTCCTCACTGTTGGTTGACAAAGCTGTATACATGCTGGTAAGATTTATGTGAACCAGCATAATTTCTATGATACTTACAAACGTTAATCTGGATCCCTCAAGCTACCCCAAAATTCAGGTTTGCAAACTGGAGAGAAACATAGTAGGCCCATGTGCTTTTCACACCACCTGACACGGACATCATGAACTTCAAAGCGCCAAAAATGGTGATTTTGTTGTAACTGTGATGGAGACGCTTGAGATTCCGAAATGAACAGCCATTGTGCGGTATCGGATCAACTTTGTCCCCATACCGAACCCATTGGCATGATCTTCGACCGAGGCTGCAGGAACAAACTGGTGCCAAGCGACCCCTGGAAGCCGAGACTTCGACGAAGGCAAGATTCAAACTTGGTCAGGTTGAAACGGAGGAGACATGGAACTACATGGGACTACATGGGACTACAGAATAAGGTGGGGTGAATGCCGAGATATTATTTCTTTATTTTGAATATACACAGCCTGCCACCTGAATGACGAAACCACACGTTTGATTGTTGTTGATGCTATTCATATCTATTCATGCTATTATGCTATTGGATGGGTATCAACAAATCTGTTTCCAAACGCAAAGTTGTTGGATTTGGGGCTCAGGTCGGAGGTATCGAGTCATAGCCGCTGCTCCCAGTGCTATGTTTGCTCGTTCAATTCCTATAGGTGCTGTTTGACGAAGCAAATTTATATATTTTTCAGCTGCCAATAGCTCCCACACGAACAACACTTTGCAAAGGCATGCTAGCACATGCTAGCGCTTTGATAGTTCTTTGTCAAGGCTCTGCATTGGTTTTCATACGGGTTTGCGTGGGACATGTTTTGTTTGTGCAACACAGGTCCAAAGACTTGAAATTAACGCCAAAATAAGTTTCTGTATCGAAAGCCCTGAAACCTTGCAGATTCAAGGAGTCATTTTGGACCACAGTGGGGTGCCACAATGTTTATCAATATTTATAAGCAGCACAATCTTTTCTCGCGTTTTCCAGCGTTAAGTGTTTTCCGGTCGTTTGCTTCAAGATGTGTGATTTTCTTCTGTCAAGCTCGGCTCGCTCGTATCCAAAACACTTGAGGCGGCCAAAGTCATCACATAGTCCTGGGAAAACCGTCATTGAGCAGGACTGCACTCAATCATCAATAAAGAACACGAACAGAAGCAAACATTGCTGACCAAAAGCGCCATGGTGCGAAAGCACGGGGATGGCATGTGGCAAAGCTCTAAGAGAGCCAGGCAGAGCAACCCAGCCGCCTCACGCTCAGCGAACCTGGCCCAATCTTGCGAAGTCAAAGATGTCAGAAGTGAAAGAAGAAAAAAGTGAGGAGCAGGATGAAGTGGACGAGCATGAGGAAGCACCAGAGGCACAGCCTAGACAGTTTTATTTCCATGCTTATCAGGTGAAAATCCCAAGTTTTTATGTCAGTTCTCTTCCTCCTTCTGCCCTTTGTGCTCTGTCCTTCTCTTCCTCCGGCGACGCAAGTGGGAATCAAGATTCGTAACGTGGAGAAGCTGTTGATTCGCAACGCTGCAAGTATATAGATGTAATTCGAAACGCATTCCAAGAAATGAAGGGTTACAATGTGGGGATATGTGGGGTGGAGATGTTGTTGTGCACTGGTTATATGGTATTGTATGGTATTGGTTTCTTGGGTTACCCGGTTCTAATTAGTTGATTGCGTTCTTGTGTTCTCTAATTTCCTGGTTATGTGGCAGTCCGGTTTTCTGGTTTGCTGGCTTCTCTGGTTTTCTGGTTGCTCTTCGGTTTTCTGGCCGGTTGTTTTGTTAGTCTTGGAGGGTCTTGTTTTTTGTTTTTTTGGTCACCTGGTTTTGCCGTGTTTTTTTCATGATGGTTTATTTTTTGGGGTTCGGATGGGAGGCAACAGCCACAGAAAGGAGGTTGTGGGGGACGTGCATCCAGCTTCCAATCGCCGGATCTGAGCAGCATGCTGCCCCCTTCGATGATAGGTGCTCCGTGTAGTCCTTCTGAAATATCTCATTGGCATCCGGTGTGCCATGCTTCTCATCAACTTCCCAGCATGGGTTCAGTGTCACCTGGAAGATGTTGGTCCTCTGCTGGTCTCTGCTGTTGCCCCATGAGACCAGCAGCTTCTTCTCCTTGCCCTTGTCCTTGGTCATGAAAGCGTTCATCAGGCTAGACGCTCTCAATGGGCGGTGGCACGTTTCACCTCTTTGGCCACTATGCGACTCCTCATTATTGCTATCACCCTTGCTGACATCTACCCACTCCAGCTTCAGTGGGGTCCCTTCGCATTCAAGGGCAGAAGCTCGGACGTAGACGCCTTCTTGGTAGATTCGCTTCAGCTCCTCCTCTCTCGCAGCTTTGACCAAACGTGGGTCTAGCTTTGCACCAGATGTGGCGTCGAAGAGCTGCTCCATCTGCCGATCCCACTCCACATTTCATCTGCCTCCAACCATCTCCTCCACGTTGCTGATGTCATGGTCCTTCTCCAGCTGACGCTTACGGCCTCTTGAGAATTGCCTCGGATCTCCTTTGCATACGCCTGGGCAGCTATGTCGATGGGGTTCTGCTCCTGGAATATGGTTTTGACAGATCCCTCCAGCTCCTTTGCAATTTCTTCTGCATTCGTCATCCAAATTGTTTCCTTGCTCACATGGCCAAACTGGCCGTCATCTGAGTCATCTCCTCGAAGCATCATGTTGAATCTGCACATCGGGTTGTTGACCATTGCCACGGACCTCCAGCTCAACCACTTCCTCGTCTTTCAGATACTTGATCAGTTTATTGACGACAAGAAGCTATGGATCTTCTCAATCACAGTCTCCCCCCACAATCTGCCGTTTGAAGT
>Ga0126342_10017364_pt1 | contig 12449 bp, 9 predicted proteins | sample Cyp1metagenome_FD_92528 | JGI IMG/M metagenome (GOLD analysis project Ga0126342, IMG submission 92528) | Coral microbial communities from Lord Howe Island, Old Settlement Bay, Australia - Cyphastrea 1 metagenome | ecosystem: Host-associated > Invertebrates > Cnidaria > Coral ... | reverse complement strand
CCTGTTGCCTGCAAGAGTGGCCATAAGAAGCTATTGATGTAGCTTGATGGCTGCAAGATGGGTTTGACCGTGGAAAGCGAAGAAGGAGAAGTTCCACACCTGCGGTGGTCGCAGGCGCCGCCCCTGCCTTGGCCAAGGCCGGGGTCGGCGGATATACCCAGTCCTGCATGATCATCAATCCATTGATAGGCTTTTGTCATGTGAGGATTCCCATGGCATGGGATGATCGGATGACTAGAAATCACGTATTCGTCCCGTGTAACTTGACCATGGCAGTGCCTCGTCGTTCGTGCCAGGATGGCCTATGTGGCTTGGAAAGGCTCAAAGTCCTATGCCTCAGATCATGACAGCGGCGCAAGCGCCGTCGGTGACATATTCGGCATATGCTGGACTAGAAAAAAAAACACTACGGGCCTCAGCTTTTCTGAAAAGTTATGGATTCACATGGATTCTTATGGGTTCTTCATAAAAACGTGTTCCGATTTGTCTGTTCACCTTTAACATGTTTTTCAGTTGTTCTCCAGACAAGATCTGGACGGAAGGCCACTGGCCATTCGCTCAGGCATAGCGACTTTTTCCTGGAGGCCGCCTCTCATCAAGTGGGATGATGAACTATAGGGATCGGATGGGATGGAAAATCCTGTTATTAATCCATAATCCCGTATTAGTTGAGATTAATTATACAATGCGATTAAATTAATATTAATCATTAAGCCATTTATTAATCCATCATATATTGATCCACATATGTACTATTAATATCTTGGGGATTGGACTTTGTATTAATCCACCAGATTGTTGCCAGTCTAGCCGACGGGTTTTGCTGCTGATGACTGGAAGTTTTTCTGGATCCCGGATCTGATCCGAAACGAGCAGTGGCTGCTAAACCCCTCTTGGTTGATGATTACCCTCTGGTAAACAGCCACATAACTATGGAAAATCACCATGCTATTTATGGGTACTATACAAGGTGCCATTTTCAATACCTATGTTAAATTGCCAGAGGGTATACGGGATGGTTATAGTAGTGAAAATGGGATTTTAACCATGAACATATGGTGATATGAGTGAATATAACTAATACATGATGGTTGGTTGATGATGATTATAGGAGATTAGACTACCCAAAAATCTACTCTTTATTGGGATTACAATCATCCAAGGGGGGAATCCCTATAAGCCAACCAGTATAACAGTGCTCACATGGGGTACGTACCATTGATACCCCAAACAGCAATTTCAATAGACATCAATAGACATCACCACTGGATCCAGGGGAAGCCAATTTCAGACTGCTACCCAAATTCTGGGTCACCTCACTCAAAAAGTATTTGTTTGAGGACATTGTCATGAATTTGACGACAATTCGAAGAATTGGGTTATATGATATATGAATATATATATAATATGACATGTTACATCAGCTCACATCATCAACTTCACGTCCAAAATCATTACAGGAATTAACTTAACTTCCAAGATCATCATCAACTTCAGTCCCACAACAATCATCATCATATTCATTTCCAAGATTCCAAGATCATTACATCATCAAATATAATTTTCCAAGATCCTTACATCATCATCTTTACTTCCCAGATCTATATCATATCATATTTCTTTTTAAAGTTGGACTGATTCATTGGTTGCCTCCTGAAAGTCACCATCCAAAAAAATGGAAAAAACTCCGATGTTCTCCAGGCGGTCCAGGAGACGTGCCCTGGAGGATCATCATTTTGCATGGGTAAATCATCTATAATGGGCTATTTTCATCTATTTGCAATAGCCTATTGAAGGATTATATATATATATATATGATATCTATTCTCAATAGCTATCTTAAATTATTCGATATATAATCACTTAAGATTTTGCAGATTGATGCAAGAAGCCAGAGATTTGAAGCAGACCTTCATTTGTTCTAAGAGCGCGCGCTTCCTTGCGTGCCACCATTGCCTGCACCGTTCAGCGGCGAACGAGGTACCAATGTGAGCTGTCTGAAGCAGAAATCAATGCCTACTACGATTTGCCGCAACCTGAGTTGCCCATTTCGGAGCAGTTACGAGCAGTTTCCTCTCACCCCAACATTCAGATTCCCGCAAAAGGACATGTTTGGCTGGCATGTCACATGTGATTAATCTCAAGGATATTTTTTTGATTACGATTATCAATATTTCCATCCACGATATTGCAATTTCCATCTATTTCCCCGAAGCAAAACTCGGCAAACTCGCCAAACTCAGGAAGGATCGTATGCGGAAACAGAAAGTTTCTGCGGACATTGAGGACGAGGAGGTCCCATGGTAGGACGTTGAGTCCAGCTGATTGCGTTGATTCTCCATCCGAAGTGTAGGAGATCCAAGCACCATCATTGGACCCATTAATGATCAAACAATCTCCATGTTTTTTTCATGTTTGTATGATGGCGTCACCACTATGTTACCAGAGATTATGGCTAGTTTTTGATCGATCATCCCCAGAGTGATCCAGCGACATTCATGGGCAAAAATCAGCTTGGTGAATGGCAAAAGTCAGTCAGAAACAATGAGTTGGTCTGAAGCTATCGGGCAAAAAAGATGTTTAAAAGAATCACAGAAAAGATATCATAAGGCAGACATCTCCCAGAAATATAAGATCCCAGAAATATTTCAAAACATCACACAATATCAGATCCCAACATTCAGCCAGAAATTCAGCCAGAAATCTTCCAGAAATCCGAAAGCACAGGCTCCAGATGCTTGGATCAGGGAGCTACTGACTCCAGAGGTGTTGGAGGGATGGTACTTTTTCAAATTGGGGGAGTACTGCTATATCGGTAACCTCTGGTAAACAGCCACGTAACATCACATAACTATGGAAAATCACCATTGAGTTCGTGAATTTTCCCATGAATAGCATGGTGATTTTCCATAGTTATGTGGCTGTTTACCAGCGGGTATATCTGGAAGAAATATCCAAAGATTGTATTTTGATGATTTCAGACGGACAATCATGAGGAGATTTTATGAATTTCTGGGGGTAGTATGGTAGTATATTGATATACATTGTTGACAAGCCCAGATGCTTCATGTATGACCAAGCCTGGCTGTCTTAGGCAGAAGGAATCGATGATCCCCTTTTTTTGGGAATTGCTTGGTCATCCACAGTCTACAGTGAGTCTACAGATCGTAGAAGTCTTGAAGACTCTGACGCCAGTTTTGAGTAGTTGACCCAGTAGTCACATCCCCTGAACTTAACATGAAACCGCAAAAGTGTGATTTTCCTATATAGTGAAGTGAATATGGCCATTTTTGAGGTTCCTTGTTCAATTTCAGGGTGTCAGTTATGGCTTATGGCTTGCCAGTACCACCTGCAAAAGAAATCGAAAGATCACCTTCAGTCTTCACTGCCGACTATAATGGAGTCAGATTCGTTTTTTGCCGTGAAGTAGCAACCGTTTCTGTTTAAGCGTCAATGGACCCTTTACCCGGAGTTGTGATGTTGCCCAAATTCGTCACAATCTGTCAATGTTTTTCAGATGGTCAACTTTGAACCAACACCCTTGAAAAACGGTTGTCATTTGCGTGTGAAGCACTCGCGCTTTCAGACCATGCAAGTAATCAATCCACCTTTGGGTGCAGTTGCAGTTGTAATTAGATCTGTAACCAGAGCTAAGTTGGGCCCCATATCCCAACTTATGGAGGTAATGTGGTAAACCCAATAATACACCTACCATTTGGCCATTTCGGGATGATATTCACAATCCATTCATGGTATTACCAGGGATTGTTGAGTTCTTAATGGGATTACCACACATGAATTGCCATAGTTTTAGAACATATGAAGTCTCTAGGATGGAGGTTTTTCATTTTTTTAAAATGATTTTGATATGATTCAGATATGATTTGTTGTTACCCCTTTCCTGCGCTCCCCTGCCAGGAGCGACGCATCCTGCAGCACGCTTTGATGAAGACACTTGGTCTCAGCTGAGAGATTGAGAGACAGGCAGTCAGCAGGTGCCATGACATGGCCCTGTTGATTGGGTATGAAATCGGGAATTCATAGTCATAGTTTTTCAGACCTGGGGAATGGGGATTTTTGCAAGCCACTTAAATATTCCACAATGGGAATATTTACTCAACAACCACCGTTGGATGGGATGGGATAGAGGTATTTTTCGTGGCTCATGTGGGTGTCAAATTTAAGGCCCGGGAGACTGCACATTTGGGACCTTTAGCAGCAAACAGCCAACCATAAAAATTTGAGATACTGCAGATGCCCAATTAACAATACTTTACCTAGCTGTCGCATCAACTAAGTCAACATTGGGTGATTTTTATTGAACCGTGATGAAGGTATTCCAACGCATAGAGACTCTGTGTTGTCATCCGACACTACGGCAAAGCACTGAACCCATTCTGTTGAGTTTACTGTAAGCCAATCAAAACCAGTTTAAAACTGATCAAACAGTTTCAACTTTATGGCTCGTCAAATCTATTCCATTTCTTTTGATTCTATCATGTTCTATCAAAAACACGATGTTTTTCGCTGTTCAAAACATTATTTTAATCTAGCTATAGACCCTCCATTTGTCCCCATAAAACATTGTGTTTTTTCACCATGGTAAACACCACGTTCTACCCCATCATTCGCTGCTCCTTTTGAGCAACACCGAGGCGCCTTGTGAGTTGCTTCGCCAGCTTAGCCCAGGGGGGAGAAGTGCTGTGGGACAACATTTTGGTCCTGGGTCGACCATGGATTTTTTTGGTCAATACATGTCAATACATGTTATAGTCAATACATGTTATGTGATACATTGAATCATTGAGTTGTCACTAGCGGCAATCAGGCTTCAGGGAAAAAGAACGGGCTGAATTGAGTTTAACACATGTTACAAGTTGTTATTGAAAAAAACATTGTGGGCTTTGCTTTCGATTAGCTGAGTTGCTAAATGTCAGGTTCAATAATTATATACGCGCTTGAGGGGTAAGACCTGTTGAGATTCTTAATGTTCTGAGCTCCAGCGCTATGTAGCTGTGAAGACGCGCCACTGCATGCTCCTGGCAAGAACAGGTTCCTTCTTCGGCCAAATTTACAGGGAAATTAATATGTCGTCATATATCAATTCTTACCTATTAGTTTGGGGACTTTTGCCCATTTTCATTGGTACTTAGAGAGTCGAAGTATGGTGATCATAACTGGTTGGTGGTTTGAAACATGGATGATCTATGACCCATGATCTAGATCCTGAGACTCCAATTCGATGACAGGTGACAATTAATTTGTATGCTCAAGGGAGCTTCTGGGCCCACGGCGATCAGGATGTCACCACGATTGGCTAAAGCACTGTTACTGTTTGCAGCTGTTGCCCGTGGAAGCTGTCGACGATTGCTTGCAGAGGTAGCAGTTGCATGGGGAACCATTGCTTTGAGGACCTCAACATTTTCTTGGGCAGGACTTGAATTTGAGATCGTCAAGTCAAGGCAGTTCCTGGAAGACCTCAAATTCGAACCCTTCGCTGGAATTGACTGACAATTTCTGATGTGGATCACTGGATTCACGTGATCGCTAGGATGCTCGAGGGTGACTATTTCTCGTCGTGTGAATGAGCTGCGGTGCAAGCTGCAGGGCTGGCACTTTTCAGTGAGAGATGTCAACCTCGCAGCTATGGCTGCAGACCTGCTTCGGATTAGTGGCGCTGGCGTTGTGTGGTGGTACACATTCCAAGGATGATGATCCGTGGAGTCAAGGTGATCCGTGGCAGAAGTTTCGGCCTTCCAGTGCTCCCGCGCCGATGCCAGCACAGCCGCCAATCCCAACTGATAGCATGCATCAGATGGAGTCTAGGTTCCAAGCAGCCGTCATGGCCAAGCTTCCGCAGGCCACTCCGATGGAACAAGATGATGCACCAGAAAAAAAAGTGCCCTTGAAGGCCAAGTGCAGCAGTTGATTTTCAAGCAGTCCCAGCTTGATGGCCAGTTCAAAGAGTTTAGCCAGCACCATACCCAGCAGGTGTCGAGCTTACAGGTGCAGATGCAGGCTCAATCTCAGCAACTTCAAGGCCAGATTGAATTTCAAAATCAAAGCATGCAGGCAATGTTTGAGACGCAGCTGTCGCACATTCGGGGCCTCCTTTCCAAGCGCCCGCGTGAAGATGGAGAATGATGGGGTGGGCATGAGCCCTTTCAGCCCTCTATGCATTGTGGTGGTGTCTCTGACATGATGTGTGGTTTGGGCAGGGCTCTTTTGCCCTTTTTCAATTTTGTTTGGGGTTTAGCATTGGCACTGATGCAGGTGAGGATTGATTTGTCTGCAAAGAATAGACTTGTTTGGCTGGTGCTTGCGCTCAGTGTTTGCCGGATTGGTATGCTGATAGTTTTGTTTTGGGTGCCTCTAATCCTACGGGGCTTCGTTACAAGGCAACATATGTGACTGAACATATGGCACATGGTGATGTGTGGGCTTTTAGTGAAACGCACTTGAGCTCCAAAGATGTTGTTGCTTTTAATGCTGGCCTGAAATTTGCCCAATCTCTGCTTGGGGGTTTTCCTGCATCCATTGGCAATGAAGCTGGTAGTTGGAGAGGTGTGGGGGTGTTGTCCAAGACTCCAGTTCGCCAGATCCCGAATTCCTGGCCTATTGAGATCAGAACTTCTGCCCGTGCATTGGCTTTCACCACGTTGATTGATGAAGTGTGGTTGACTGGTGGAGTGGTGTACGGGGAGCCGGACAGCCATTCTTATCCGTCTAGACTCACCCACAATGAAGCTCTGTTGCAGGCAGTGATTGAAAGTGTTGGGTTCCTGTCCATGGGCCCGAGATTTATTGCTGGGGACTGGAATGTATCATTCGATGAGTTGCCAGCATTTGGCACGCTGACTAGCCTAGGGTTCCGAGACCTTCAGGACCTGGCATATGAAAGATGGGGTGTTGTCCCACAGCCGACTTGTAAATCCCGCACTCGTAAAGACTTTTGTTTTATCTCTCCGGAGTTGCAGTGCCTTCTTGAGCAGGTGACGGTTGTTGATGACATGTGGCCAGATCATGCGGTTTTGCAGGGTCATTTCCACCGCCTTGGATCCAGTGTCCCACGTGATGTTTGGAGGATGCCTGCCGAGTTTCCGTGGCCTCGTCAATGGGAGGTTCCGCAGGATCTGTGGAGTAGTAGCTGTCTAGACCCTGACACGCGTTATCAGGAAGTATGGAGATCCATTGAACTCTCTGCAGTTGCTTCATTGCCTTTCCCAGTAGGCAAACACATGTTAGGCAGAGCTTGCACGGTCTCCACCACAGCGGTCAAATCTGGGAAATACGCTCCCGTGCGTGTTGGTCGCCGAGGGGATTTTCAGCCGCAGTTCCATGGTTGCTCGTTTCGCCATGCCCAATGGGTTCGACAGGCTCGTAGGCTTCAAGCTTTTGTGCGGAGTTTCTCCAATGGCTCCTCAGTCACTGCATATGGTGTCCAAGTGTGGGCAGCTATCCTTCGTGCTCCTGGTTTTCATGGGGGATTTCCCGACTGGTGGATGACATGTTCCAACAAAGTGCATGGTGCACCCAGATGCCTTCCCTTGTTCCCTCCTGATGCCACTCAGGCACAGTGCATCTTTGAAACGATCTCAATTCAGGTTCGGTTGCTTGAAGCCCAGCTTAGGTCGAGTTCCACTCAGTATGCCCGCATGCGTCGAGCTGGAACCCAAACCTTATCTTCCGAGACTTGAAGGCAGCACCTGCGAATGGGGTTGACTTTCTCTTGCGCCCGCTTTTGTCACAGGTGGCTGAGGTTCGTGATGATGACCAATCAGTGATTGTGGATCCCCCCCAACCATGGGATCCTGCAAGCCCTATCGTTTGTGGTGGTCTCCCCTTGGATGTTGTTCACGTCACAGATGATTGTTTGTGGCTTGCTGACACTAGCAAGGTTCGGCAAGGGTGTGGAGTCTCCCAGATGTTAACCACTGGCCTTAAGGCGGACCTTGAACAAGCATTCCTTGCCGCTTGGCGAGACCGATGGGACCGCCATCGTCATGTGCCGGATTCGCGCTGGCAAACTATTTTGGAGTTTGCACGTCACAAATTGCCGCGTGGTGCATATGACTGGCCTTCTTTGACTCCTGACGTGCTGGGGCAAATGATTTCTGCCAAGAAGGATTCTTCTGCGTGTGGATTAGATGGAGTTTCCATTCGTGATCTCAAATGCCTTCCATCGCAAGCCATGACAAACTTTTGTGACATGTTCGACACTGCAGAGCAGGAAGGCACTTGGCCTTCTCAACTCCTTATGGGGAAAGTGGTTTGCCTTGCGAAGGTTGATCAGCCGAAGTCCGTCATGGACTATCGCCCAATCACCATCCTTGGGTTGTTGTACAGGCTGTGGGGTTCGTACCATGCCAGGCGGGCCATACGTGCGTTGGATCCCATCTTGCCTGACACCTTGTATGGCAGTCGCACTGCCCGCTTTGCAGGGCAGGTTTGGTCACAGTTGCTTTGGGCGGTTGAGGACGCCACAGTGCAAGGAATTGCCCTGTCTGGCCTAGTGGCAGATCTGCAAAAGGCGTTTAATCATCTTCCTCGCCTGGTCATCTTTGAGGCTGCAGCATTGCTTGGTGTGCCAATGAGAGTTCTTGTTGCATGGGCTGGCGCCTTGTCTGGCTTGGGTCGTCGATTTCAACTGGGTAGCAGTCTTTCTAGACCTTTGTACAGTGTGACCGGCATGCCAGAGGGTGATGGCCTCTCGTGTTTTATGTTGATTGTGGACATCCTTTTCCATCAATGGCACAGACACTTCTTTCCGCTCTGTGAGCCTGTGTCTTACGTGGATGATTGGACAATCTTGACCACTGACCCACTCCAAATGGAGCCTATCTTTCGATGCTTGACTGAGTTCACTGGGTCCCTTGATCTTCTCTTGGACTCCAGGAAGACATTTGTCTGGTCAACCTGTGGAAAGGGACGCAAGTGTTTGAGAAACCAGGGTTTCAATGTTGAAACAAGCTGCAGAATGTTGGGGGCACATGTCCAGACCACCAAGAAACATACCAATGCGACTTTGATGGCGCGAGTAGTCTCACTTCAACCTTTGTGGCCAAGGTTGCGGCTGTCTGCCTCGCCGTATGAATTGAAGCTTCGTGCCATTCGTATGGCGGCCTGGCCCCGTGGACTTCATGCCGTTGCTGCCACAACTGTTTCCTTGCAGGCCTTTTCCTCTCTCCGTGCAGGTGCCATGAAGGGTCTGAATGCTGATGGATCTGGCTGTAACTCCATGCTCCATTTGGGTATGGTCGAGCGGCCTTTCACTGACCCGCGCTATTGGACCATCCTTCAAACTATCCGCTTAGTGAGAGAGTGTGGTGTGCCTGAGACCGTTCACTCTGCGTTGTTTGAGCTTGCTCAGGGTAATACAGCCTTTGCCCGCAATGGAATTTCATCCACGTTACTGGCGCGCATCCAGGTCTTAGGCTGGCATGTGGTGTCATCATCGACGATTGCTGATGATTATGGGATTTTCATGGATTTTCAACCTTTTCTCCGTGAGCATTGAAGAAGTTCAGTGGAGAATGGAGTGGGCTTGGACCAAAGTCGTGGCGGCGCATGTGTCGCACAGACCAGGTCTGGTTGATTTAGCCTTGGTTGACCCAGCACGCACTAGGCAGTGGCTGTCTAAACTCTCCCCTCATGATCGAGCAGCCTTCCGCAAGCTACTCAATGGAGCTCATGTTACTCAAGATGGAAAGCATTATTGCCAAGAAGTTGCCACGGATCAGTGTCTGTTCTGTGAGTGCTCAGATTCGCGATTTCACAGGTTCTGGGGATGCTCATGTTTTGCAGAGTGTAGGTCTAAAGTGTCAGAGCGCTTGTGGACCGTGATCCCGCACCTACCTGAAAGTGTCACTTGCTATGGATGGTCCCTGAGACCTACGACCTACCATGAATGGTTTTCACACTTAGGTGCCATTCCTACGCTTGCAGTCCCTGTGGTTCCGCATCCCGCGGGTGAGATGCTTCATGTTTTCACTGCCGGGTCGTGTTGCCACCCTTGTTACCCGGATTTGCGTTATGCTGCCTAAGCCGTCGTGATCGCTGATCCCACATGTCTCTGCAATGCCACTCTTTTGGATAGTGGTCCGTTGCCAGGCCTGCGGCAAACCTCTGTTCGGGCAGAGCTTTTTGCGGTTCACAGGGCCGTCCGGGTTGCATTGTGTCGTGGTATCTCCATCATGATCTGGTCTGACTGCCTTGCGGTTGTGCGCAGATTCCGGAAGATCTTGGCAGGTGCAGAGGTGAAGTTGAATCCCCCAAATGCTGACTTGTGGACACAAATTGCCGAAGATGTTCGTTGTGGATGCTCTGTTAGCATTACCAAGGTAGCTGCACACCAGGATGTTGGTCTTGCGAGGACTCCTTTGGAAGAATGGAGTTTTGTGCACAACAAGTTTGCTGATCGAGCCGCAGCCCGTGCCAATGATCGGAGAGGGAGTGACTTTTGGCACCTGTTGGCCAGGCACTCCCAAGCATGCCGGATTGTTGATGAGTGGAATGCAACGATCCAACAGGTTCTTTTGCACATCAGTAGAAAAGTTTTGCAGCATGGGAAGATAGACAAACCTGACCCTCAGGTGCCACTTTCGCCAAGTGTTCCAGCATGGAATGGTCTCCCCGCTCAGCCACCGACACCTGGAGGTGCAGTTCGATGGTATGGCCCAAAGGTAGTGACGAAAGTCGTAACGTGGTTGTGGTCTGCTGCCGAGGATGCGCGTGGCCCAGTTGTGTGGATCTCTAATGCTCAGCTGTATGTGGACTATGTTCTCAACACTGGAGATGCAGGACCGATACATCTAGAGGGATGGCGTGACAGTGCCGATTATCCGCTGCATGCGCTCCAACAGATAGGGTTCAAAGAGAGGGCCAGATGGTTTGGGAAGGTTCTTAGAGAAATCTTGCGACATGCTGGCATCCAAGTAGAGTCGAGCTACTGCAGACCTGCTAGCCTGATGGTCTGCATGTATGCGAGCTGCCTTGCGCTTCCCTGGTGTGCCCAGAGACTGGAGGCAGTCGACAAGTGGATGCAAAGCTTCGGTCAAGGGCCATTCAGACGGCAGTCGAAGGCCATGGACCACCTTCCAGGGCCAGTGACTTTGCAGTCACAACAATAGTAGATGTTTCCTACGGCCAATGTGCTGTCTTCGATACCCAAGACAGCGCGTCGTACAAAGCGGTACAAAGTGGTGGTTTGAAACATTTTTTATTTTCCATAATATATGGGATTATCCATCCCATTGACTAATATTTTTCAAGATGGATAGAACCACCAACCAGGTATTTCCTGATGTTTCCTGATGTTTCCCATGGTCAATGCACTGATAATCAATTAATATGTTCTAATGTTTTTTTTGATTCAAAGGACGTGGATTTTTTGAGTGGAAACCACCTCATCCTCAGTGGTTTGTCCGTCGTCACTGAGGACAGATTAGACCAGGTGCAGCGTGACAAACCAGGCGCGGGCCGACTGGCTGCTGGAGGTGTGGTTTGTCCCTACTCATTGCAGTTAGATATAGCCTCTGGTAAGCTAACATAGTTATTGAACATGGCCAGTTATAATATTTATAGTTGATTTACCCATCAACAACTTGGTGATTTTCATTGTCATCAACTATTAATGTGTTTTTTTTTTTATGGGAAGATCATCTATACTTTGAGGTTTTCCATTGTCGGAGGGTAAAATGTTTTTTTGCATAAGTTGTGGTAGAATCAACCAACCACACATGGGGAAAAAAAGACGAACAACAATGGATAACCAACAAACATGAGGATGCAATAATTACATATATCATCATAATATATTATATATGATATAATATAAAAATAATATTATGATAATCAAGATGGGATAGAACAGTCAAGACCACAGCACATGTTTTCTCATGGCTCGATCACTTCAGTCTTTCACAGTGGCTAATATTGCACATTTCAGTTCCGTGTGGCACATAAAAATTGCAGTTTCCCCATCCAGTTTCCCATGGGCTTTGGGAATGAGCTCCACCAGGTAACTGGAACTTGTGGAGACAAAAACTGATCTCCGAGCGCTACTGGGACTCTCTCGTGGAGGCTCGATTCGATCGATTCGATGCTGCAGTCGTCCCACTGTGACTGGGATGAGTTTCTCATTTGGAACTGGATGGGACAAGCCATTGATGACTGAAAAACATCCCATGTATGACTGGTTTGTGACTATGGACATCTATGGACCAGGATTTTATCAGAAAGAGCCAGGCGCGGAAAAGATGCGTCAAGTCAGGATCCATTCCACAGAATCTGTGCAAGTCTATTCGATGTAAACACATTGGACTATATTATATATATTGAACCATATGTCTATAATATATATTTATATATTATATATTATATATTATATATTATATATTATATATTATATATTATATATTATATATTATATATATTATATATTATATATT
>Ga0126342_10017363_pt1 | contig 12450 bp, 7 predicted proteins | sample Cyp1metagenome_FD_92528 | JGI IMG/M metagenome (GOLD analysis project Ga0126342, IMG submission 92528) | Coral microbial communities from Lord Howe Island, Old Settlement Bay, Australia - Cyphastrea 1 metagenome | ecosystem: Host-associated > Invertebrates > Cnidaria > Coral ... | reverse complement strand
CACAAGGAAGTGGTGAATGGCCCTGAGGCAGATGTTACAGACCTTCAGGCCCGGTGCAAGGGAAAGGCAGAGGAATTGCCACCTGAGTTGCTGAATGGCCCGAGTGGCCCGAATGCTTCTGATATGGATGTCACTACCCGACGTTTTCAGTGAAGCTGCAGTTGGCAGCGCTTTTTTCGATTACGGAAATGCACTTAGGTGCGGTGCTAATTTGTTTCATCCCCGCATTGGCAACTTTGAAATGAACATCTCATCACCATGACTTAAAAGCGACAAAAAAAGACGCCGACACGCGCCGACTGTCCATGGATGTTCATCCCCCAAAATACGGATGGTTGATGGTCCATAGCTTACTTGGGATCGTGTCCCCAGCTGACAAATAGATACAAATGGATGTTTTAGGGGCTGGAAATCATGATTTTGCTCCATACCCAAGTTACCCAAGTGCCAAAGTATTCGCTAAGGTTGTTGCCCTTTGGCAGAACATGCGGGCACCCATCCATGGCAAAGAAAAGAGAATCGGAGAAGCTCATAAGCTCATAAGATCTTCCTGGTCCTAGCTGCAGATGGCAGAATATCATTTGCAACAATATATTCCAATACCATATGCGTATACATGTATATATATATATACACATTACATATCAATATATCAATATATTAATATATCAATATATCAATATATCAATATATGTTCACAATTTTATAACCTAGTTACAAGTTCAGAACATCGATATAATATATCCTTTGAACATCTTTTTCATCTTTTTCACCGAGGTCAGGATGATCAAGGCGGGCCCGAAAACAAGCCAATGACTTGATCATCGAAGTTAAGGATTGGATGATTCTTAGATCGGGAATGAAGGTTTTTGGAAAATGCTTAACTAAGGATTGGATGAGATGATTGGATGGATGATTGGATGGATGATTTAGCATTTGTGGATCACGGATGAAACATAAGCAGTCTTTGATTTTGCAGTCTGCAGCTGAACATGTTCCTTTCCCGGTTCACGGAAAGGACATCTATTTTTTTCGAGGTAAAGACCATGGTTTCTAAAGATTATTCCATTGAGGTTTTTCGCAAGCCTGGAAACGACAAGGAAGCTCTTCTATTTAACGTTGAGACAACCACGGTGGATGATGATTCATGGCTTGATCCAGGTAGCCAGTGTGCCAGCGAGATCCGCAATATTTTTCAGCTATATCCATTAATGAGCATTAATGTGGTGAACAGTATACCCAGTAAGAAACAGCATCCCAGAAAAAATCACCGTTCAATGCCCGGTGTAAAAAAGGGATTCAACATGATTCAACATGATTCAAACAATAATTTCCATGTTTTCGAAGCACTTAACTGGGTCAACCTAAAATTGTTACTTCAATAGTTTTCCACATGTACATTCACCAGCTAAAAAGGTTTTTTTCTTTTCTTGGCAAGTATCTAGGATTCCCAGGTTAAAAAGCCCTTGTTGTGGCCATAACAAACGGGCCGCCAGGCGGAGTTTTCCGGGTGAAGAACAGCCTGGCGCCGGAAGTATCTCACAATATCTCACAATATCATATGGAGGTTTCCTAAGTCATGGGGGTAGCCCTAAATCATCCATTTTCTTTCATTAGAATCATCCATTTTATTTTTGGATCCATAAACCATCCAGCTATTGGGTATACCCCATGACTATGGAAATCCCCATATACTAAATAATTGAGTACCTAAAGAATTGGAGTATTACACATACACCAAAAAAAAACTATATTGTATGTCATCATTGTATGTATTTCACACTGAAAACATCTGAATACGCAGTCTATGTTCCATTGGTTGCATAAGATGAATCATATTTTTTTTAGGTGAATTATGAACTGCATCAAGGTGCAACAACAATTTATACAGTATGGCCATTTACACATATGTGTGTGTATGTATATAATAACAATTCTTTAACAATAAATATGTTCTATGATAAGCTATAATATATCAATACCAATATTATTACATTATTATTACCCTCCACTAAACTAGTATAGACCCTGCCAGATACGGGTTGGAAGATTAACTTCCACTGATATTTTGGTGATTTTCAGGGTCAAACTGTGAATTTACCATAGGGAATTATTTGTATCATTATAATATACACATACACATGTAATATATATATATATATCATATCAATCAGAACTTCCCCCCACCCAGGAATCAATGCCAACCTCTACTTGCTGTGGCTGGCTGCGTCATCACGCTCGTCGCTTCAGCCAGAGCCCGTGGCACAGCGGCAAAGGATCCCATTCGCAGCGTGAAAAACCCTTTGATCCCATTCAAACCATGTGTGGGAAACCATGTTTTTTTTTTGTGGTAAACCCAACAACAAACCCGTTGGTGATGACTTTTACCATCCATTTATATCCATTTCTCATTTATGGTAGTACCTGGCATGGCTGGCTGGATGATTTATGATTGGGTTTACGGAGTTTGCGGTTTACCACACTAGACCGTAAAACGTGTGGGAAATTCGGATTCAACCCCAGAGATTCAGCCAGAAAACATGGCGACCTGTTGATCAACGAACCTATTGGGGGTGTTGATCAAGATTTTGAAGCCAGGGAAGCAAATTGTTAGTCATTTTTTGATAATGTCAACCTAGACTAAAACTCCTGGGCTGTTTGCTTTTTGGAGGTGTAATTCTATGAGCAGAGTAAATGATCACTTTTTTCGAGGTAGCCCCCTAGTTGATCAACCACAGTTCATTGACCTGCGTTTGACATTACGAACCTTTCCAATAACATTGGGTTGCGCAATGTTGATCGACTCCCATGTTATAAGAATTTAGTATATGGGCGATGGAAACGAGGATAAATGTGACACGTTTATGAGAGATTTTGTGTTTTGAAGTGTACTTTAATTACTTAAGATTGGCCATGCTAAATTGCCCCTCCAAGTCAGGCTTCGGGGACAGTCTCAGGCGCTACGTAAGACTGGGATGATGATCCACAAACCCACAGATGATCCTGGTATTGTGTATAGTCACTATAATACCAGTATGTGGATACTATAGTGAAAACTATTATTGGGTATAGTATACTATAGTTGCAATGAATCCTGTATGTCCCTTTCATCTTCCAGCTTCCCAAAAAACGCTGAAGGGCCTCTTTAAAACGGTGCCGTTTTATAAAATTTGCAGATCGGATCATTCCAGATCAGCGGGAGTCCAGCGAAGCTATGAGGTGCTCTACACACCTCATGGCTCTTATTGTCTTGTTCGACGCTTACTGCAATATCAATGCCATTGATGCAAGGGCTGCCGGCAATACGACATCAGATTCTTGGCGGAGAATGATGTCGATGTCGGTCAGATTACATATTACTGCAATATTGTTTACAGATTACACATATAACATATACAAATATGTATAATATTATGATATAATGCACATATAATATTATGTACATATATATATATATATGTATACATGATACATTATACATGTATATATATATATACAAAATTATAATGATATCTATGATAGAGAGGTGACAAAGTACATCCAATGGACTGAGATTGATCTCCATATCACTTCTCTTTGACAGATGTGGGTACAGCCAGGTTGAATGGTGCTTGGATGACGAAAAGCCACTGAAAAAGCAACATCGAGGTTCGATGTTGGAATTTGCATCCACATGTTCAATCATCACATGAGATACGCAACATTTCAACTATAGCCAGGTAGGGTCAAACCGCTATCGTTGGGGTGTTTGGGTCGAACCAAAATCTGCGGAAATTGTTTTTGGTGGCCCAGTCATTGGAAATATCGCCAGGAAACTTGGGATCTCAGCTCGTGGCCCTTGCATTGCAGGAACTCCTTGTATTTGTATCAATCACTTTCAATCACTTTTTCATTTTCACAAAATAACATGGTAAACATTGTATCATGAATTAGAGGATGATCATTCCAGTAAAATATGGTGCTTCCATATCATATTATCATTGTTTTACCATCATAACATAGCAATGATCACTCCTGTTTTCTGTTGCTGTGCTTCTGACCTTAGAATCTCGATGCTGAATACTAAAAAAACGCTGCAAGTGAGCGATTTAAGATGAGGGACACACGACGCCATCAAAACATGGAGCCACTGATGTTTAAACATTGTTGACACATGTTTTTCAAGGATGGATTTAGGCCAGTCTGTTGACCATGGTGACCTTTGAAACTATGTAATCGTAATATTTTTTAATAATACTCAAATGGAAACAGATGCCATCAAATGTTGGATTGGTTTAAGGCTAATCTTTTCCAGCAACATCAAGCCATGGTATTCCCAGTGAGGTAAGTGTCACCTGCACTTCCCGAACCCGGGAGTTCAACCCCTGCATAACAATGGGGCATCACTGGGGCCAGCAAGAACGGCTGGCTATCCCATTTATCCAACCATTATATATCAATAACACCCCAAGAACTTCGTTGGTGAAGACCTATATGTCACCAAAATAGTCACCAAAATAGTCACGTTTATCCCATTAAGTAGCCGCAAAATAGCCATTGAATATCGACTGAATAGCCATAACACAGCCATTAGATAGCCATTCATTAGGCATTGAATAGCAACTTTTTAAACCACCAACTAGCCATAAAACAACCATTAGATAGCCATTAGAAACTCTAGCGACCCTGAGGATCTACTATGGGTGGGTTCATTGTGTTGCCTGCTCTGGTGTCCTGAATTTAATGCGCCGGTTGAGAGGGGATTTTTACCATTGAAACGGTGGGCGTGTAACCATCAAGTTGATTTGTAAGGTTGGCTATGGTTTATGGATGTTTATGGTAGATATATCTATAGATAATAGGATTTATTGACAATGAAATGGAGTTTCCATAGTCATGGCGGATACCCCAATAGCCAATAGCTGGTTGGTGTATTTCATGGAAAATCCGAAAATAAAACGGATGATTTAGGGATACCCCCATGACTTAAGAAACCTCCATATAGGGGCATATTTTTTATAGATGATGTTTGGTTGATGTCCTTGTTTTATATTGCGGATTGTCATCATCGACCATGCGAGTCCATATGAATATGAACCAAACAGTATATTGGAATCGCATTGGGTCTTAAACACTGCTTGAAGTGGGGATTGGAGAAATCCAATGAACAACGTGGCTTGTACTGGTACTTGTAATAACTTGGACGGCGACTGTGGGTCGCCCTCCCATTCTTGGAACCATTTGAAAACTCTTAAACTTTATGGCACATTGCAAGGTACTTCACCATGATTATCAACTTGTTTTCTTGTTTGAAGAATTGCTGTTTTGACACAGGTCATGAAGCTTTTTCAGAGATTGAGACCTGCGGGGACCAAACAATAAGAGTGTTAGCCAGCTAACAGGCCTATGGGTTGTCGACCTTTGGTTTCACCACCATGGGATAAACCTCGGTCTAACCCATGGAGAGCAAAGTTCAAATCGTGAGTCATGGGGGATTCCTAAGTCACGGGGCTACCCCCAAATCATCCATTGAAAAATGGGGTTTTCAATAGGGTTTTCCATGATTATTTTGGGGATCGACGGAACTGCCCATATGTTTCACTTTGGATTATCTGGATCCAAAAAAGACTGAGTTTTGAACCAGGGATAACAGGGCGTTTGGTAAGTGGGATTTTTCACACGAACATCACAAATCCATACCGAATCATACCTTCAGTTTATCCCCAAGTGGTTGTTTTTTTTCATACCCCGATAATGGCTTTGGTTTAAAGACCGTTCGTGAACGGGGGAAAAAGAACGTGTTCATTCAAAAAGAGTCCCCATCAATCAGATCCTTGGTCATAAATCCCATTCATTTTCATTTTATAAAACCAACAATCTGATACTCAAAATTGGGCGCCAATGATGATTAATCCGTGGACTTGGGGTATACCCACACTTTTTGAGGACACACCTATTCATTTGGGTTAGGGAACTCACAAATAATCTGATCTCCGAATCTGGTTACCAGGACTGGATCCACTCCAGAGCGATCTTCAAAATTAGAGCGATGTTCCAATACAAAACTGGGTGTACCTGAAAATGGGGACAGCTGCTATAAAATGCAAGTTTTCATGTGGAAAATGAGAATTAGCCATGACTCTTTTGGATGCCCTATTTTCAGACAAAGCCAACTGGGTTTCAAGAAAAGATGGTTACATTTTTCCCAACTGGTTGCTGGCCAGGGTCAGGAATTGATTACATGAGTCCCTGAAAGAACGAATAGTCAGCAAAATCCTGGAAAGAAGCTACCCTGGTTGGTGCTAGTGGAAAACCATGGAAAACCGTTTAAGCTGTTTGTCTTCAATCCTTAGGATGATCCAAGCTGGCTTTAGTTATCTTGCGCTAGGAGGGGGATGGTGGGGAGGATGACTCGATCATCGCCAGGTACACCGTTGAAATGATGGTGATGATCTTCGCACAAGGCCTAGCCGGGCCTAGCCGGCCTATGGTCAGCCGTTTTGGCGCCGGTGTTCTTGCTGGCAATAAGCATGGCAAGTATAGTTAGCCCACACAACACATCAATATCATATCATACCAATATCATATCAATATATATTATATATCTATCAATATCAAATTTCTGATGAAACATGTGGAACGCTCATTGTCTTTGACCGTCGTCTTATACCGAGAGTGACCGACGTTGCTGCAGCCTGCGGTGCCAGGTCAAATGGTCTTAAAGGATGTCATGTTTTTGATGGATCTCGGCCACTTAGCTTCATTGTATCCCAGGTCAAATGGTGCCTTTCGACGACACCTGGAATTTTCGGAGGGCGGCCGTGTCACCATCTTGTAATCCATTTATGTCTATGTAAATATAATATAATATATTATAATATACTATATACTATACTATGATATGATATAATGTAATATATGTAATGGAATATAATATAATATATATATATAGTATAATATAGACATCTAGTCCAATCTAATCTAATCTAATCTAATCTAATCTAACCTAATATTATGATGTGATATATACAATGACGGGTTATTAATAGTCGCTAACTAACTGCGATGCGCATCCAAAAAGAACTTGCTGTTTTTTTTGTTTCCTGTTGGCGAGCGATCTTTGGATAGTCCATCAGAAATCACCAATTATGTCCAATTGGTGGCATTTCTTTGTACCGAACACATCAACTGGAATCTCTGGAATCTGTGGTGCTGATGACTGTCATGTCTCCATTCCTTTCAGACTTTTGGCGCAGCAATGACTGGTATTGATCCTATTCTATGACTGTGAACGCACTGGAGCGGTTTGACTTCTTCTGAACGTCGACTCAAAATTTTGAGAGCCTGAAGCATTTCCGTTAAAACTCTCCTTCAGTAACAAGAAAGCGTGAGTTTTTGGGATTCCCATTTTGAAAGAAACAACCAATTCCCACGAACATATCTGAAAATCATGAGGATCCAGGCGGTGAGGAGCTAATCTACCAAAAAACATCACCCTTAACAGGGATTACTGCACTTATGGAGAAGTTGACCACAGATACGAACTTCTTGTCCGAGTTGTTCTTGGTTACATCATTAATCACTTCGGTTCGTCAAAGCGCAATGCAAAGTAGCTGCGGATCATTGTCCTTTGTCGAGTCTAAATTTGCTTCGTTCAAATCCTTGTTTTTACATTCGACAAATTCTCGATACTCGAATTCCCCTCGTTGGATCAAGCATGTTGAACTTGTTCAACCCCTTCGCATATGTCCGGTTGCAATTTCTAGCTGCCTCCATGGGTCCATGGCAGAATTAGGCGTGGTTACCTGTGGCTACGTGGAGGTGACTTTGGACCTTGCCAGAGCCAGCAACGACGGGAGCGACATTGAACCGTGCGTTTTGCGTTTTTTTGCTGGGTTCAAATCGGTTCTGTTGCTTAATGTGGTGAAGTCAACAATAAGCTTTAGCTCATTTCAGCGTTTGATGGGTTCTGTTGGTTATCCTCTGGTAGGCCAAGCTGGCAATGACAAGGGTACATCATCTCTAAAGTGAAGATTTTCATTGCCAGGTTTGACTACAGAGGAGGAATGGGTATGTTTGTTTCAAAGCAGTGGAACAAATCATGAGGTCTGGACTCTCTGGATCCTGATGTTCAGACAGGCTGTATCCAAGAGTGGGTTGTAGCCTCAGATATTGGTAGGTCCATGTATGCTCTTGTGACTACTACACGCTATTCTTGGTGAAACCTCCTCATTTCACATTTTGGATACAGTGTGGTCCTTTCCGCTGATCCTACGCAATGAAGCTGGTTGGTAAATGTTGCTAATACTCCATGACCATATTGGTGATCCCTATCTAGTTATCTAGAAAAATGTGCTGAACATGGAATTTCCATCGGCTCTATCCTAACATTGCATTCACGCTGACAGCCCCATGGATAGTTCACCATAGGCCATAGGCGCTTTCTTCAGTGTTTCCAAGTCGTCACCATAGCTTTCCAGGTCCTCACTAAGTCATCTGCCGGCGGACGGCTGATTGGGGGGATACCCGGGATACCTGTCTGGACACCTCTGGACACCTCTGGACCTCTGCAGGATCCACCTACTCGGTGCCATTCGTTTGTTGCGTCTTTGGCGCGTCAGTCGCCTTCTGCGCATTTTCGGGTCACTCGATGCATCCGAAGCAGATGACCCCGATGGTGGGCGAATGACCATTAATGTTAGTGGACAATACTTTGTATCTATACATACCATTACGTACATATATTATCTATATATATATATATTTAGATTTCAAATTATATATCATTATATACATATATACATCATTACATATATGTACATATATATATATCATGGAACTAGCACTAGACATCATCAAAATACCATGAAACCAAATCATGAAGTATCATGAGCAATATTTATCAATATTTCCCAGTTTTTATGTTAGCAAAGAGAAATAGTGTTTACGATCCCCAATATCCTGCTCCTCCTGAGAGGGACCCTGGTCACTAACCAGTGATCCGCATTGATTGTTCTCTAAACACAATGATATATGTCATGATATACAGATATAATAATGATAATAATGATGATAAACATAATATATGCATGTAAGTATACGTATGCATATGATTTATGTATATATATACACATGTACATAATATATATATATATATACATATACAGACATATTTCATTAGTACTACAAGCTAGCATGAAACAAACAAGCTACCAGTTGCTACTGCTGGGACTTCATGTTTTTTTTCCCCGTGTCGCAGCGGTTTTTTCGCAGGAAGCAGAGATCGCTTCTAGAGCTTCAGAAGTGGCCTGATCAAATCACCGTGGATCACCCTGGTTTTCGAGAAGGGACTGGTGTTCTGTGCTGTTTAGGTCGAAGGTCGAAGCGCAAAAACCACAAAGAAAATACCATAGCCTTGTTGAATAGTTATTGTGGCCTGGGAGTTTGTACTATTTGGGTGATTTGGGATTCTGACTTTGGCCCATAGGGAAACCTATCAATTCGTACAATGAGATGGGATAGGAGCATTTTGAATGGCTCACTTAGGAATTGGTGGGGACATTCTAACCCAACTATCATCAGAAATTCGATTGTACCCATCTTGAGGGAAAGGTCATCGAGCCATCAACAGGGATTTATATACCTATTATATTTGGATTCCCATGGCATAAGATGGATGACCATAAACCATATACATCCATATACCATGTTTTGACCCTAGCACCCACGGCTGTGGTAAATGGGATATGCTCATGATATATTCAGGAACAATAAAGAGGGATTTTATTTCTTAGTGGTACAATGCTATAGGAAAATGATGTATCATGTAGCAAAAATGATTATGTACCAGTAGTCCCACACAAGGCGGTGACGGAAGCTTCAAAGATAGGACACTATAGGAGGGGTGAGTTGTTGTGATGCATGGATGGCAGAGCGAATCCACTGATGGACCGAAAGGTGCTTGGAGTTGTGTTTTTTTTGGGAGTGGTTGCAATGGTTGCAGTGGTCACCTCACCCACATCTGCTGGATGTAGTGTGGTGTAGTGCAGCTGTAGTTCTAGTTGTAGTGTAGTGTAATAAGTGTGGTGCAGTTGCAGTTGTAGTTGTGGTGTGGTGTAATGAGTGTAGTGCAATGTAATGTAGTGTAGTGTAGCGTGCTGTAGTGTTGCATGCTGTAGTGTAGTGGAGTGTAGTCTAGTGTAGTGTAGTGTAGTGTAGCGTAAAAAAGTGTAGTGTAGTGCAGTGCAGTGAAATGTAATTAGTGTAGTGCAATGTAATTAGTGTAGTGTAGTGTAGTGTAATGTAGTTGTAGTGGCAGTTGTAGATGCAGTTGTAGTTGTAGTGTAGTGAATCGTAGTGTAATTGAGTGTAGTGTAGTGAAGTGGAGCGCAGTGTAGTGTAATTAGTGTAGTGTAATGTAGTGTAGTTGTAGTTGTAGGTGTAGTTGTAGTTAGTGTAGTGTAATGGAGTGGGGTTGTGTGCAGTGGAGTGTAATGTAATTAGTGTAGTGTAGTGTAGTGTAGTGTAATGTAGTAATTGTTGTAGTTGTAGTTGAAGTTGAAGTTGTAGTTGTAGTGGTAGTGCGGTGTAGTGTAGTGTTGTGGTGGTTGTAGCTGAAGCTGCTACAGAGCCCTCACGTCTTGCTCACTTTTGACAAGGTGCCCAATCCCCTGTGCCGGCCACGCGAAACAACATCTGAACGTCCAAAAGTGCTCCGAACCCCTCAGTTTTTTCCACTTTTGACTTGGAAAGGTGCTTCGCGCCACAACGGTTTTGACATCTCAACTTCCAAAAGTGTTCCGAGACCGCCAGTTTTTTAAACTGTTGACTTCGAAATGTGCTTCGCCCCACAACGGTGTGCACTTTCTCGACATCTCAACTTCCAAAAGCGGTCCGTACATGGTGTGTTTTGTACATGACTTCGAAATGTGCTTCGCTCCACAACGGCGTGCACTTTTTCAACATCTCAACTTCCAAAAGTGGTCTGAGAATGGTGTGTTTTGTACATTTTGACTTGGACATATGCTTCGCGCCACAATGGCGTGCACTTTTTCAACATCTCAACTTCCAAATTTTTACCTTTTTCACTTGCGAATGTGCTTCGCGTCACAGCGGCGTGCAACTTTCATCTCTCATTTGGCCACAGGGCTCCGCACCCGCCGCTTTAGCGAGCCTACTTTTCGACCCTCCGGAGCCACAACTCATTGGAAAAAAACGGTGTTTCGCGACTTTCCTACCTTACCTTTTTGCGCACCTGGATCTTCTTCTTCTGAATTTCTCGTCTTCGATTTTCTTTCTTCTTCTCTTCTCTTCTTTGACTCTTCCCATCTCTGCTTTTCATCTGTCCATATTGTCGGAAGATGTCGGAAGTTTGACTTCTAAACTTCCTTCGATAATGGGATCTTTATTTGGGGGTATAGAGCCAACACAAATATGATACACTATGGCAGATTAATGGTTTATTCACGGAATATATCGTGATATGTATAGATTTACATTTATATGATTTATAATTTATGTATACATACAATATATATATATATATAGATATGTTTACATGTATAACCAACAACATGTGATTTATATCAGTGTGTCGAAGAATAGGGGATGGGCTCCCATTTTATATTCAATTTAATAGGGAACAAGAGGCTTCAAATCATCAAATTTGGGATAGCTTATGTTCAAACACCCCCACCTTCTCGACGAACGTGGATATGGATGGCCGTGTATGATGACTTCGCATCGACGCATCGACCTGCAAATGCTGTAGTGTAGAGCATCCAAGCAATGTTACTTTCAGTCTCTTGAACTCTTATGCATTTCTCCAGAATACATGATGAACAGATCGGGGTTTACAATTTACTTATTGATGTAGTGATATTTTACCACCAGGCTTGTCGCAGAATCCCTATGAATCACCTGATAGATGTTGCAAAGTCCCGGGCAACTAAACACCTAAATAGCTGGTAAACGAGTGATTATCCCACGAAATGTCGTATTTGAGTAGGATTTGACCCATCCCAAACTACATATCCACACATATATATATAAAACAAAACTCATATATATATATATATATTATACACACACATATATATATACATATGTCGAGTAGGTATGAATATATATATATATATATATATAGATATAAATATGCACATTCATCATGTTGCCAGGAATTTAGCCTGCCGCTGCAGGCTGGTTTTGATGGCACCCACCTGCTTTAAGGCCACTTGGGGCGCCCGCGCCTAATGGTGAGTTATACCAACCAACAATGGGGATTGAATTGGATAGCAATGTGGATGTGACCAAGAATACTGGAATATCATGACGATACAGATAAATATATATATGGAAATCCTGACCCAACTGGGTCTTATCCAAACAGCAACTGGATCTGATTGCCCGCTACTCCAGAGCTGTGGTGGCTCTAAAACCGACCGCCTTCGTTGCCATGATTTGGCGCGAGAT
>Ga0126342_10017362_pt1 | contig 12451 bp, 10 predicted proteins | sample Cyp1metagenome_FD_92528 | JGI IMG/M metagenome (GOLD analysis project Ga0126342, IMG submission 92528) | Coral microbial communities from Lord Howe Island, Old Settlement Bay, Australia - Cyphastrea 1 metagenome | ecosystem: Host-associated > Invertebrates > Cnidaria > Coral ... | reverse complement strand
TTAAACCAAGCCTAAGTAAACTCTAAAACCAAACCTAAATGCACCCTAAACTGATCCTAAATAGATTTTGAACCAAACCTAAATACACCCTAAAACCAACCCTAATCCTAAACCAAGCCTAAATAGATCTTAAACCAAGCCTAAGTAAACTCTAAAACCAACCCTAAATGCACCCTAAACTGATCCTAAATAGATTTTGAACCAAACCTAAATACACCCTAAAACCAACCCTAATCGTAAACCAACCCTAAATAGATCTTAAACCAAACCCGAGTAAACTAAAATCAACCCTAAATGAACCCTATTGTAACCCTACATAGATTTAAAACCAACCGTAAATACGCCCTAATACCAACCCTAATCCTAAACCAAGCCTAAATAGATCTTAAACCAAGCCTAAGTAAACTCTAAAACCAAACCTAAATGCACCCTAAACTGATCCTAAATAGATTTTGAACCAAACCTAAATACACCCTAAAACCAACCCTAATCCTAAACCAACCCTAAATAGATCTTAAGCCAAGCCTGAGTAAACTCTAAAACCAACCCTAAATGAACCCTAAACTATATAACCCTAAATAGATTTAAAACCTTTAGACAAGATGTTTGCATTTGAAGCGGGCAGTCTCTCTCCATTGGTGCTTTCTGGTTGTTTTGGTTGTATTTTGGTCTTAGGATTTGGAACCCACGCCAAGTAGCACCTGGCAGGATATTGGATTGTTGTGTGCATTTGCGTGTGGTTGCACTTTGCTTGCAGAAGTTTGCAGCTTGCTTGTGCCTGCTTGAAGTTGCAAGTTGAAATCAGAACTGTCAGGTCCGAATGGAGGTGGACGTGAACGTTATTTCCCCCCCACCCTGTCGCTGCAGCTTGTCATTTGGAAAGCTACGTGAGAGTATAGCAAAAGCCAGCTCGAAGTCTTGAAGATATGTCAAAAGGTGCAGAATTGTGACAGGTTTGCACATTTTGTTGCACATTTTGCTTGAGCAGTTGTTCAGAGGTAACTTCACACATCGCCGGACCTGGGATGGAGATGTCTTACCCGAGTTAGGCCGCTGAGCAAAGGCACAGGATTCTGAACAGTTCAAGAGGTTCAAGGATGTTTCGACATAGTTTCGAATTTTGAAGAACACTCGACATAAATACGGTTGCGGCCTGTGGCTTTGACTGCGAACACCCTTGTTGATCCCTTTGAGCTGAGGCCACCTTGGCCACCTTGGCTCCCTTGGCTCCCGTGGCCCATTTTTTTTGGTTTGACGCTAGGCACTAGCGGGACTAGGTCCCTCTCGGACCCTTCTTACGTGAATTCGGGCTTTGCCTTCCCGCTGTGGAGCTTCTCTTGCAGAGACTGTCCAAAGGGCATTGATTTTAGCAGCGCTGTGCATTGTGATATTTGCGAGCAGAAAAAAAACACAGTTCATGCAATTCATTGCTTTGCATTTGTTTTAAGAGTTTCAGCATGTTTCAGCACACAAGCTACTTGTTGCATCTTGTTGCGAAGATGTCACTTTGCTTTTACTGCTTCAGTCAAGTTGCATGCTGCACGGATCTCTTCGAATGCCTGAGCACCTGAACTCTGAATGTCAAGAATGACACTGTCAGGTGCTTCATGGTGCTTAACGGGCTTAACAGTCTTAACATCCGTGTCATTTTCTGCTTGTACCAGTTCGACGAAGGAGTTTTCTTCTTTTTTGAAACCAAAACTGCCATCATTTGAACATGGCTGGGAACGCAGCTGCAGCAGCTTTACTCAAGGACCCGCAAAGCCTTTTGCAAATTCCTGCCCACTTTGCCCACTTTGCCGTATTGATGAAAGACTTTGAAGCAAGGTTTTGCAGCAATTCACAGTCTCGGTGCCTGCGAAGGAAGATGCTCCTGATCTGTACCTGCCAACGCCTGCAACGAATTCAGCAGCCTTCGAGCGTCCTTTTCAAGGTGTATTAGAGTCACTGCAGTCACTAGAGTTTGGTGATGTTTGGTGTCTTCATTGAAGTCTTCATTGAAGTCTTCATTGAAGTCTTCATGTTGTGTTGCAAGTCATTCACCTTTCTCTTGGTGTAGATTGGATGGGTGCTCGAAGCTGACATCAGGTGGCCAGAAGAATTCGCTTGGCGACTTGACAAATGTTTTGTGATCTTGTACAAGGTTTAATTTTTGATATCATACAAAGAAATATGGATGATAAATCATTTGCGATATCACTGATGATATCACATTTACAGTACAACAAGGAACATAACATAGAGTACATCTTGAGTAAAAGCAATGTCGGTCATCATTCAAAATCATTCTTGGACTCATTCAAATTGAATCAAATCGATTCAAAGCGTGTTGATTTTTTCGAGCTGGAACCAGAACTGCTGGAGATTCTTGATGGTGAGTGAATTTATTGAATTTGATTGCATCATTGAGTCAAAGTTGGGCTTTGGACGCGCCCCGCGATTCTTGTGTAGAATCAATTTGTGTCATCTTGCATTCTTTGAAATGTATTGAATTGAAGCCCACAGCTCTGGATGGTTGAAGATGGTTGAAATGTATTCTTTTGGTGCTTCCTGTCCTCCCTTTCACCCGAGACGCGACAGCACAAAGACCTGTTCGGGAAGGCGTGGTCTATTTGTCATAAATATCGAACAGGTTCATGTGGAGAGATTGATAAGGTGATTCATGTTTTACGTGCTGTTGCTTGTTTCAGAGTCGAAGAACTTGCTTTGACAGGGACGGAAATCCGACAAAGAAGCTGCTGTCGCCTTGTCAAGGGAGGTACGACTGGCATGTGACTCCATCTGAATAACCTCTCAAAGAGATTGCTTTGAACATTTCTTGAATTCATGGAGCTACAAAAGTTGTCCTGCTCTGGCAAGGTGTCCTTAGTAGAGTAGCTAAGCGAGTGGTTTTAACATGTTTTAACGAGTTCCAGGGAAATGCTGTACACAAGCTTTACCCTGAACACCACACGTTGGACCAAGTCTGATTGCTTTATCATTATGATCCAGTGCATCCACTTGAACAGAGTCCTAGGCTAGCAAACCAAATCGCACTGGCCACCAGCAAAGCTGAGTCATAAATTTGAAAGCTGTTGCTCTTTGTGAGATGGACAGCCCGAAGTTGGGAATGCCTGTACAGTTTTGAAGCTTCTTCAATTTGCATCTTTGAATCTGAACTCAGGGTTTAGAATTCAGACTCAGAAGTTGAGGTGAATCAGATCGCAACAGTTGCCCGTGCCAGTTGCGGTTTTGATGATGCCGGCACTGCTGATCTGGAACGTCTATGATCTAGGGATGAGATTGCGAGGCCAGTGCATAGAGAGTGACAAAGAGACCAGTCAAATGTTCGTTGCAAATCCCTCGAAACCCAGTATTTGTGCTTTTTATATCTTTTTATGGTCTCGAAGCCACAGCTTTGGTCAGGCAAAAAGCGAGACTTTGATATCAAGCAAAGCTATGCCCGCAGGAGTGATCGGTATACACCGGCCTGGTCAGTTTCAGCTTCTTGCTCAGAGCCCCTCAAATTCCCAGTACAAAAAATGTCCTGCTTGCTAGGCATGAAATCGAACGTGAGCTACGTGTCAAAGTGCCAAGCTTGTCTGATGCATGGCAGCAGTGAGGAGAAAACAATAGAACTTCCAACAGCACTGCGATTTTTTTGGTAGCGGTCCAATTCTTGCATTTTCCAAGCCTTGCTGATTCAGTGCCACGGTACTGTATGTCACGTTATGTCCATTTCAGTACATGGGTAAGACATGTTTAGTACAGTATGTGACAGTATGTGTTTCTTTTTTCCGATTCTGCCAGTTCCATACAAGTTGTGCCTTGGATTAGAGGGGGGGCCAACAGCACAGTAGTGGAACCACCAGGTGGAATTCTAATTAAACAATAAGCAACTGCCGGAAAGAATCGTAAGAACCTGTTGCTAACACAACTTTCAACAACAATTTACTGTAGTCCGTGTGACCGCTTTGTTCTAGTCTTGGCATGCTAGATCTTTTCTACCTTAAATACATGAGTGTGTCCTTGAGCATGGCACCAAACCCATTGTGTTTCTGGCACAAGGACTTTGACATTGGAAAGATTTCTGCTGCCATTGACAAGCACGAGAACTTTGACAGGCTGACAAGCAAAAAAGAGAAGGATCGCTTACAGAAAGAATCAACACCAGCTAGGAAGACTTTTATCATTGCTTCTACGTGTCGCTTGACTTGATTTTGCAGCAGGTGACGATCCAAAAAGATCTTGCGTAGACTGGATATTGGTGTGTTGTGATACTTTGAAGGCCATCAAGCCTGCGGGTGAGTGCCCGTGTCTGAGGAGTTTCTGCACAAGACCCACGAAACATTAACAAAACATCACAAACCCAAGATATGCGCACTGAGTGCACCGATTCAAAATAATTTCAAGGTTGGTCTCTTGGATTCGAAGCTGACGCTACAGTCGTTCCAGCAAGGCAGCGGGTCACGTGACGGTCACGGGTGACCACCAGTGACCAATTTTCCGAAACTGATTCTGGCACTGGGTCCAGAATCCAGAATAATGAGCCTAAAGATGGCTAAAGTTATTCTGGTCCAGCGGTCCATCTGGTTGAGAACCAATCAAATTGATTGTGAGCAGGTGGCAGCAAAAAAGTGGTGCAAAACTACCCAAGGACGTTGCTTTAGAATTGTAGAAAGTGAAGTTTGTACTCTTGCTTCATACCTTACTCATACTTTATTGTTTGCCAATCTCTCTCATCAGTCAGGTATTTTATACTATATGTATATATAATAAACCATCTGAAAGCATCAAGCAACTCTCAACGTCGGCTCTCAACATGCCACTGACAGCAAGCCTGTTGCCCGCAGATTCTTTTTTGAAGCCACTGAAGCCCTGGAGGACAAAGGCTTTGGAAAAGGCTCTCAAGGATATCATTCATGAACAGCAGGAGACTTTGTTTCCAGTCAGGCGCCTTGCATAGCCGTGCTGAATGGCTGGTGCATGATGCTGCCCACCATTTCGCTGTGTGACTTCAGTTGCTGTATGGGTATGAGTCAAAATTAAATACCCTGGTGCTAAAATGGTTACAGTAATTCTAGAAATGAGCAGAATCTTGGCCTGACATTTTGACGCATTCGTAAATGTTGCAAACAATTTTACTTGTCAGAGTTGTTTGTGCTTCTCTCCGTTTTCCTTGGGACCACCAATTGGTTCGAGCCATGCTGCAGGAAAGAGATCAATGCTGCGTACAGGAAGTTTTTCATTGGTTTTCCAAGCATCAATGGCAGGCAAGTATACTTGAATAGACACTTGAAGACGCACATGTAAAGAAGCGTATTATCAAGTCTCAGTGATGCCGCCCAGTGTGACCTTTAGAAGATATCATTAACTGTTAAGACGCGAGGAGCGGTCTTGATGGCAGTCAACAGCTTCATGGAACTAAACTGCAGAGTTTATGAATTTACATGGGATAGTCTGCGGGCCCGGGCCCAAGGATTCTACATGGGGAAAACACCATCATTCGTTTTCACGGGTTGTTCCTTTGGCTGTTCTGAATATAGTATGAAACCAATGAAACCCCGAACCCAATGAACCGTCCAGTAATTTTACATGTGGAACTTTTCTGCCATGTGAACCGTTGCTGCTTTCTTTTTTTTGCGCTGCTTTCCCAATATGGACTGTCTACTAAGTATGTTTGGGGTGGAACGACAAGCTGTGACAGGGCAACTGTTCGTGATTCTAAGAGGGCAAATTTGCATTTATTTGAAGTTTCTTGGTGAAATGCTCCTCGCAAGTTTAAGCCCCTTATTCCCTTTATGCAAAACTCAGCATCGTATGTTTTTCGCTTGAGACTGAAAACGCTCCGCAAGGCCGTGTGCCATCCCAGCGTTGAACACGGAGTTGGATTCGACAAATTCAACTGAATTGCAAAAGCAACTGTTAGAGGCGCCGGTCGGTTTCATGATTTTCATGTGCTATGGCATGATGGTGGTTTCAAAAAATCTGGCAAGACGCTGACAAGCTATTTGCATTCCTGAACAACTTGCTGGCAAAATTTGCCTAGTCGAGTTGGCAATTTCTAGCCACGAAAGTGCCAGGAAGGTTAATAAGATGTTGGGTAACACTACGAAGCCAAAAAAAAGTCACACACAAAGCAACATGCTCAAAACGCTGTGCTCCAGTTTTTGTGTTCCCTTGCCAAACAAAAACGTGATGCTCCTCTAGTTGAAATAGTCGGACACGGCCGAAGATTCAAATTGATTTAGAGTTGTGCATCTTGCGCACTGGTTGCAAATAAGTGTGCAAGCTTTATGTGCGCACCTCCATTTGGACTAGAGATCGAGGGGTTGCATGCTCCAGCACCGGGCAACGTTTGCCTTATACTGCCTCTGCTGATTTGCAATGTGACTTCGAATCCAAGGGCTGCGGAGGAAATTGGATCAAATGGCACTGGGGAGGTTGTTAGGAAAAAGCAAGTTTCATCTGAGAATTGAATGGCTGAGATGGAGGCTCGATCTTTCCGCGTTGCAGTTCTGAAAGTGCCTGCTGTTTTGATCTCTGCATTTGACAGGTGACTGCCTTGCGCTGTGCTGTGGGTGTGGCCGTGAGCTGCGATTTCTATGATTGATTCCTTCCCTTGCTGCCCCCGGTGTATGGCATGTGCTCGTCGCTGTCCCTCCTCCGCTTGTCGTGAAAGTAGCTGCCCTTGTACTGTATTGGCTGGTCTGTCCTGCTACATTTCTTTTTATAATTGATCTTTCTCATTCTGGCTTGAACATGACTAGAGCTGCTCTTTCTGAAACGTGATACTGTATTGACCCCAGAACGATTCGAATTCCGATACCATTTCGCAACGCTGATGCCTGTGACTGAACCAGCCACCCACTCGGTCATGACCTTTGCACCAAAACCAACATATTATACGGAGTAGAAATCGAGTTCGAGTAGCAGGCACAAGAGTTGTCAACGGTGAGCGGACTTTAAGTTCTGTGGCAGACACCAGAAACGACCTTGCCAGGACTTTCGACTACGATTTATTGGGTTTGAACAGTATTTGAGGAAGAGAAAGCGAGATGTGCAGCAGGCTCGCAAGCATGGCCTTGAGGATTGGTCGTTAAAATGTGGCAACCTGTATCAGAAATGATCAGAATTTTGGAAGCGTGACTGGAAATTAATCCGTAGTTGAAACTGGAACTAGGCAAGTTCCACATATGTGATTTTGGTCCCAAGTTTCCCAATGTTTGAAGGTCGAAGTGCATGATGTAGAGAGGATGTAGAGACATGAATCAGAGGTGCTGAGAAAAGAATGGATGCCAATGGAACTGCGACGCGCTTTTCTCGCTTTCGACCTGTGTCTCGGCAATGCCGATCTGTCCATGTGACATCATGTGACGGGGGGATACGTTGTGTGCACATTTCTTCCATTGTGCTTTTTTTTTTCACTGGGGCGCACAGCATGCAGAATCGCAAGGTTGTGCATGAAGAGTGAATGGTTGTCGCTCCAAGCTGAGATACCATGCAATGTCGTGTTTTTGGCGGAATCAAAGTGAATTGAAATCTGAATATCCCCGGGCCCCGAAATTTTGTTTTTCGATGTTTTTCTTTTTTTAGTAGATGTGGTTGCGAGGATTGCCAGGGTTTCCTGTCGTTGCCAATCTGTCATCTCAGGCCATGGTACAGGCTTCCGAGTTCTCATGATGGGCGGAATCGGGCAGGTGCCTGGCTTCGACGAGACCCAGGACTCAGGTCGCAAGCTGCAAATCCTATGGAGGAATATGAAAGAAAAGAAAAACACATGAAAACATGACAAAATATTGATGTCTAGAGATATCTACAGTAGAGACATGTCGCAGAGACTAAATAGCCCCTATGCGCTCCTTATCTTTGGCTTTCAAGACGGATCTGCCAAGGTCTCCAGCTGTACGAATTGGCGAAGCAGAGCAGCCTTTGTCTCTTCGCTTTCAGAGAGCATTGCCATGGCGATTGAGGCCCGACTGGAATCATTTTGTGCAATCATGTGCGTTGTCATGTGCTGAACTTGCATTGACGACTTTGTTTGACAGAATGTATTTGGATTAACCAATCTACACATCAATCTATCCATTTATCATCTACATCCATTTGCCTCTCTTCTACTCCGCCCATTCATGAGTTTATGGGAGCATACAGACTTATGGAATTAAACAATGTTATCAAACTCTATGGCTGAAATAAGAACTGCAGCTTTGATGTGTACCAGTTGTCTTGGTGGTCGTTTCGTGTGCGTACACGTGCGCATGTGTGCGTGCATGCCCGCGTGCGGGTGGGCGAGCGTGCAGGCGTGCGTGCGCAGCCAAGCGCAGCCAAGCGCAGCCGTGCGGAGCCGTGCGCAGCCGTGCGTCCGTGCGTGCGTGCCAACGTCTGTACGCGTTCGCGTGCGCACACGCGTGTGTGTGTGTGCATCTGCGTGTGTGCCTGTGCGTGCGTGTCTCTGTCTCGCGTCTGTGTCCGTGTCTGTCTGTCTCTGTCTCTGTGTGTGTCTCTCTCCATGGTATCACCAGCTGCAAGAAATGCTCTGCCTCAGAAATGGAGATTTCCAGCCTCTAGGCGTCTCTGAGTTTCCCTGCAGATGTTTACAAAAACTTGAATCAGAATCTTTCAACTTCATGCTCTTCCCCCTCTTACACTGCTTGCAAACTGGTGTTCCACAAGAATGCCGAAAAAAATGTGGCTCACCGGTACCATACTCGAGGGCACTTCGAATTCTTGGGTTTTGGAGGGAGAACAAGAACATTGCTTTGGGCATGGCTTAGCACCGAAGCCGGTTTCCTACACTGGTCTTGGCCAGGCAACTGCTGCCACAGACTTCAGCCTCGGAGCCACAGTGAAACCGACAAAAGACAGAACAAGTTCGAAGGAGAAAGTTATCTCGCAGCCGAAAAAGCAACAAGATGTGTGTGCGTGTGTGCTAGGGATGATCTTAAACTGTTTGAGGGCTTGGAAGGCTTGAAACAGCAGCAATTGTAACATGATCGTTCCAAGAGGTGCGCAGGGTCGAGATGTACATGGCCTTCATGTTGGCGAGGCTAATCACGATCCTACCAGTTTTCCCTTTTTTGCATTTTTTTTGCAGGATGAGGGTTTGACATGGAGGTTGTGGGTGTGGGTCAAAACTCAAGGCTCAACGGATTTTTTCTTCTTTTCTTGGTACTGGAGCAATAAAGATCAAAATCAATCAAAATCAGCTAAAGTTTGCCAGGTTTCGCTTGAGGTTCGCCTGTTTGACATTGAATTGCTTTTAATTTCAGTCTCACCTGTGCATGTAATCGTTGCAGCACTGACAGTGCCTGTTCTAACTGTGGAAATTCTTTGTCTAACAATGGTGTTTTTTTTGCACTATATATTCTACATCGAGTGCTTACAACAGATGGAGGGGTTTTCCAGATAGGTTCGAAAGTTACTTTGTCAAACCTGTGTTGAAAGCAAGCGCCTTGGTTCATCGAGAATCATTTGGCCCAAAGCCAATGTAATCTTGGAAGTGGAATCTGTGAGTTGATTTACTGCTTGGGCAATTCAGACCTAGAAAGGCCTCCAGACCCATACAAAAAATCTAGATCAAGGAACTGTACATAATTACATACACACATGAACCTTGCAATGCATGCATTTGTATGTCTGAGTCAATGTAGTTGCATACCACCTATAAAGATGTATACATATGGATTTGCTTAGAAGCAAGGGTAAGAGGAAACCATGGCATTTGCTGTCGCAGTCTGCAAGTAGAATAAACAGCCGAGAACCATGGCTTTGGCACCGCCTTGTCCGACATCCCTTGGTAGATCCAAACCTATTTCGGTATTTCAAGTTGTGTCCAGGAGGCCGGCGCTATTTCAAGCTTTCAATAAACTGGATGGCGTGGCCATGACAGCCATTGCAACGATGGTTGGCCACAGGTTTGCCAGCCGTTTCACGGGAAGATTGCGGAACCTTCTTCATGCCATTCCACCTCAGAATTTGTTCGTCCCTAACAATGCTGAGGCTGCTGAGGTTGAGTTGGAAGTTCTTGGGGGTGCTGCGACACATGCCGGAAAACCTTGCAACGTAAGTCTTGTCTGCATCCATGGCAGTTATCATGCAGCATGGTGCTACGACCGCTATTTCTTGGATTTCTTTCGCGAGAAAGGGTTCAACGCTTATGCCTTGTCCTTAAGAGGGCAAGGTAATGGCAAAATTAATGAAAAAAAGCCAGTAGCTGGTACTTTGGAAGAACATGCTGCTGATGTTGCCTCGTTTGTCGCCCATTTGGAAGGACAAGGACAAAAAGTCATTTTACTTGGCCATAGCTTTGGTGGTCTCATTACATTGCAGGCAGCTGCAGATTTGAAAAACCTTGCTGGTTTGATCCTCCTTTGCAGCGTACCCCCGAGTGGAAATGTTGGCATCATTCTGCGGAGTCTTTTCCGAGCTCCTCTCCAAGCATTTCGAATCACCTGGGGCTTTATAAGTCGCTCTTTTGAAAGCGATGCTGATCTTTGTCGGGAGGCGGGACTCTTAGGACAAGTCTACAACAGGGCTGATCAATTTCTTCATGTTCCACACATTTCCATCCACTAGGAACATCTGACCACACTCCCAACTCGGCCTGTTGGTGCCAAAGGTTTAGTGCTACAGTGGCCAAGACCAAGTTGTGTTTGTATTAGATTGGCACCAATCTTGGGACCCTTACAAAATCGGGCTCTGTGAAAGTCCACGCCTGCTCTGTGCGACCATCAGCATTTTCTGGCCCGGCCAATCCTATGTGGCTATATGGTCCCCTCAATTCCTCATGCAGCTGTGAGCCTAGACAGCTTGCTGGGCTGTAGGCTACTATCAACTTGTTCTTGGGGCCAACAACCTATTTTGCACCCAGAACCATGCTGTAAATCCTTTTGTGCAATCATAGCATAAGCCTAGCGGCCTAGACGCCTAGAGCAGCTCCAGCTGTTGTTTGGTACTTTAGCATATGTGGCTTGCATTTTGCAAATTCTCGAGGAAGTAAGTTCTCATCTCTCCGTAAATTGTGATGCAATGTTCACTGCTGTTTTTTCTGATGGATTGCATACATAAAGATTTGATGGTAAGGTCATCATATGTACACGCGAAATTTGGATCGTAAGCGCACGCGGAGACTCTTGGGAAAAGGATTGTATGCACACGCCAATAGGGGAAAGCGTGGCATGCCTTGCTTGAGGTGTGTCCAGGAGGAGGCGCGCTCGAAACATTCTAGTCCTTTCCAAGTCTATTTCCATCTGCTTCTATTTTAAGTCCGTTCACTTCATTTCACTTCAGTCCACTGCATTCCACTGCGCTCCACTGCGCTGCCACTGCTTTAGTCTAATTCATTGTGCTTCACTACAATAGCTTCAACTTATTTCAACTTTAGAAAGAGTAATTATCACACAAGTCGTTGTCGAAGTGTGAAAGACAGGAAACCTACAGGAAGCATTGGTTTGTTGAATTGCACAGGCAGCAGAGCATGGGTGTGTCGACCTCTGGAGTGCATGCGGTTTCACCGGATGCATAATATTTGAATCTGTTTATCTATCTAGCTAACTCTTCTATCTATTTGTCTGTCTATCTATATTTTTAAAATTTCATTTGTGTAATTAACTTTATATTTGTTTGTCTATTCATCTATTTGTCTATCAACTTATCAAAATATCAATATATCAGTCTTTCGATCTATCAACCTATCAATCAATCAATCAATCAGTCAATCAATCAGTCAGTCAGTCAATCAATCAATCTCTCTGTCTATCTGTCTGTCTATCTGTCTGTCTATCTGTCTGTCTAGCTGTCTATCTGTCTATGTATCTATCAATCAATCAATCAATCTATCTATCTAATTATCTATCTATCTGTGTTTCTATCTGTCTATCTCTCTGTCTATCTACCTATCTAACAATCTATCTATCTACCTATCTAACAATCTATCTATTTATATATCTATCTATCAAGCTATCAAGCTATCAATCCACCAATCTATCAATCTATCATTCTATCCATCTATCTATCTATCTACCTACCTATCCAAAAATCTATTTATTTATCTATCTATCAAGCTATCAATCTATCATTTTATCATCCATCTATCTATCTATCTATCTGTCTGTCTGTCTATCTATCTGTCTACCTACCTATCTATCTATCTGTCTGCCTGTCCGTCTGTCTGCCTGTCTCTCTACCTATCTATCTACCTATCTATCTACCTATCTACCTATCTATCTATCTATCTACCTATCTATCTACCTATCTATCTACCTATCTATCCTATCCTATCCTATCCTATCCTATCCTATCCTATCCTATCTATCTAATCTATGTAAGCTATCTAATCTATCTAATGTATCTAATCTATCTAATCTATCTAATCTATCTAATCTATCTAATCTATCTAATCGATCTAATCGATCTAATCGATCTAATCGATCTAATCGATCTAATCGATCTAATCGATCTAATCGATCTA
>Ga0126342_10017361_pt1 | contig 12451 bp, 18 predicted proteins | sample Cyp1metagenome_FD_92528 | JGI IMG/M metagenome (GOLD analysis project Ga0126342, IMG submission 92528) | Coral microbial communities from Lord Howe Island, Old Settlement Bay, Australia - Cyphastrea 1 metagenome | ecosystem: Host-associated > Invertebrates > Cnidaria > Coral ... | reverse complement strand
TTGCACGGGTACCCGGGGGGTGTCTTCGTTGGCCACCGACCCCCCGGGACCCGGGTGGCCCCCTGCAAGATGATATATAAAAAGGTAGAAGTTTTACATCTCTTCAGATGGTACACACACACACACTTGCTCGGGAAGGTCATTGCGAATTGTGTAGTGCGAGTGCATTGTACGTGCAAAAACAATCCAGTTAAACCTGACATGAATGGACGAGGCCACGAGAAGTGGAACATGGCATAATAGGAATCAGATTGCGAAAACCGTACAGCTCAAATCAGATCGTATAAACTCACGTGATCTCATCAAAGTAAGTTTCGACTTGCCGGTTCTTAGCTTAGCCGGTTGCTATTGCCGAAAAAAACTGAAAACTGATGGTTCCAGTGGAAAAACGAAGTTAAAAAACATAGCAGGTACGTCGATGAGCGTCCCCATCGATATCACAGGCAACTGATGAGTGTCTTTGTTAGCGCCGGTCTCATCAGTGCCTCCGGCACCCCCTGCTGAAAATCAGTGTACTCGAAATACCCCCTGTTGAGAATCAGTGTATTCGAAATACACGGGAAACCCCAATAAGGCAAAAGGAAACCACAGTAAATCACAACAGAGAAAGCAAGGTAGAAGTTTTACATCTCTTCAGATGTTACACACACACGCCCTGCCGCAGCAGGGCTTTTTTGGAAGATCAAGCCAGCGGGCATCAACTGCACAAAGTGAAAAAGATGCAAAAGGGCTTGACATATGATGTGGGTTCACTAAGAATGGCCCACCAAAGATTGTTCTCAAAGATCAGGATCAGGGGTATTGCGACGAACAATCTCATGGCCGATGATTGTGTGCGAGAAACCAGTTCCCCAAGCTCAGCAACATTCATGGGATTCCCTTGGCTGAGACGCTCAAGGAGGGCAACCTGATCATGGTCATGTCGAAGAACTTCGTGAAGCAAAGTCGCCAACACAAAGACATGCCGGGAGGCTGTTCCTGAATGTGGCCAACATGGAGAATCGGAGTAGGACCTGGGGTGGATGAATCCGAAGGGCTAGGTGGCAATGCCGGCATAGCTTCTGACGGAGGATCCGTGGTGTCGTCGGCATAGCCAGAGGCTAGGTTCTTTGGTGGGATGTACCAATACCATCGCCAATAATTGGCCATCTTCTGACTTTCCTGCCACGCATCATAGCCAGCGAGACGGACGTGGTTCAGTGTGCCATAGAAGTGAAACTCAGCGGACTTCTGAAATTCGTGGCCTTGCTCGTTGATCTCTGTGACAAGAGCTCCGGGTCAGCGTAATCGGTGTGGCCTAAAGTAAGGCCTTCCCGAATCTTGAAGACCACCTGATGCACCGTGCGATACCTATACCGAGTGGTATAGGTAATAGGTCATATATTGGAGACACACCTGGTAGAGTCAAATCTGAGGATACAGGCATGGGATCAGCATGTGTAGGAACCACTCCCGTGTAGGATCCTGCAAGGTTGGCACCCATGGAATCGTCGGCCATGCGAGCTCGGTGTGAGGACCGAGGGGAGTCAAGTTCAGCAACTCCCGAAACACGTTTCATTATTCGTCCCTTGATAGAAGCATAAGGAAAGGACAAGAATGGTTGTGAAGTTTGACCAACCTTCCACAAGAATGTCATGAAATCACACAACCAAACAAAGGTGATGTAGCATGGACCCTAAACCCGAGTAAAACAAGCACAGTTGCAAAGGACATTTTTCCGCAGTGGTTTATGACTGCTCATGGTCGGGGAGCGCAAGGATTCGAGTCTTCTTCTGGCACTTGAGGCGGAGGACAAAGGAAGTAGACGGAGAGATATGATTGCTGGGGAAGCTTCCATCAGGTTGTCGTTGAAGCCAACCAGGTCGTTCCTCATTCAAGAAGGAGACGATGTACAGGTCCGGATCAAGGAAAAAAGCGGGGCCATTCGAATTGCCAGGGTCCTGAGGAACGTGAAGTTCAGGATCAGAAGCCGGGAATCGTACTTGCCACTGGCGTTGAATCTTTCGGCTGACCTCTTCAAGAATTCGATGGAAACGATATTCATGGAGGACGGTGGCAGGGATGTATCTCATATGCTGATACAAGGCCCGGGCCTCGGTTTCGGTCAAGTGCTCATAGAGATGTAAGTTCATATTGACATAGTATGGATTGGCTTGAGAGGCTGGGGCAAGCGCCCGAAAATCCACAATAATGATGACAGAGCGTTGGGTCAGCGTGGGGCCGTGAGAAGGTCGACGAGAACTCATCATACGTGTAGAATCTGCCCCGAAGAAACTTCCATGAGTGAGCCCGGCCACATTGATAGTCGGTGGGGGTCGGGCAGGCGAGCGTGAACGAGGTCGGTGCGTCATGGTGCTGAGCCAACTAGTAAACCAGAAGTCGCAAAGGGTCCAATACGCTCATAAAGGCAAGAGGAAAAAGGAGGAGTATCCCAAGAGCCTAACGATGGAGGAAGGCAATAGAAGGTGATCACAACGGTGTGCTGCACAGTAAATCAGATTTTCCGACACCCGATGCCGCAAAGTCAAAGACTATGCTCAAGTGTTGGAGTTGTGTACTCCCATGCGCATACCGGTGAGGCGCATGACAAAAGGGATAAAAGGATTGGGATGATCAACAGAATTATCCACCGAGTACTGGCGAGTTGGCCAGTCTGGGCGAAACGTGGCGAGGAGTTCGATACAAGAACCTACTGTGGGAGAATTAACTCTTGATTTAAGTCCTCCTGAAAGGAACTTTTCAAACCGTCCCGAACCACCCTTCGAGCTGCCAGGACAACCCACCGGAACCTTCCGGGGAACTGCACGGGAACCTGTCCGAAACCTACCGGAACCTTCCTGGGAACTGCACAGGAACCTGCCCGAAACCTACCGGAACCTTCCTGGCAACTGTACGAGAACCTACTGTGGGAGAATTAACTCTTGATTTAAGTCCTCCTGAAAGGAATTTTTCAAACCGTCCCAAACCACCCTTCGAGCTGCCAGCAAAACCCACCGGAACCTTGCCGGGAACTGCACGGGAACCTGTCTGAAACCTACCGGAACCTTGCCGGCCCTGGAGGTTTTCAAAGTAGAACTGAATTTGATGTCGTTGAAGGTGCAGTTCCCATTGTTGCCAAACTCGGTCTGTAAGAGCCTCCATGATGTGAGAAATCGTCCATTGGAACACTGCTCCTGGAGGGGTATATTGGAAATGAAGCCACATTCCATCATCCTCATTGCCATCCAAATGTTCGGCACATCGACAGAGTCGAGCATAGTAGGTGTTCTGTCGACCCAATGTTTCCAAATAAGAAAGGTTCGTCACCACAAGAACCGGCCGGTAAGTGCGTTCAGCCGGGGTCGGAAGGGTGTCTGGTGATCCCATAAGCACTGAACGACAGAACAGGTCGTGGGTTATTCATAGCAAATTGGAAAAATAACTGAGCCAAGGCTAAAATGTGACCAAGCATGCCAACAAGAGTGAAGAGGAAAGTAGACATCCAATAGATCATGAAGCAATAAATGTGCCACGGGTGCCAAATCAAGGACGGTAAGACAACAAACAAACAGACTGAATGAGAATTCATATCACTTTTCTGGTTCAGCAACTGGTGCTAACAGCGGTCTTTAGTCGTCACCAGCATTAGCCGGATTGCGAAGGTCTGGCCGTTGGGTTAAGAAGCCACTTCCAACGAGCTTTGCAGGAATCTGGATCTCGATGGAGTCTTTGCCCACTTGCTTTCCAGCTGGGGCGGGCCCTTTGGTCCGTTTTGTAGCTGACCAATTCATTGTCATCGACAGGAGCCCAGCCGCGGAATCGGTGATCCACCACCTCCGGTGGAGGGCCCGAAGCTTTGGGAGGAGCAGGCACGGACGGAGAGGGAACGGGGTTTGGTGGTCCCGGTGGAAGATGGTCAGGGTCCTCAGAATCGGAAATCAGAGGTCCAGCATCAGGAACGGTGGGATCCGATGGCACAGGGTCAGTGGTAGAGACCGGAAGAGATGCTGGATTGTCCGGTGCAGAACCAGAGCGATGATGAGGAATTGGGGCAGGATGCTCGCATGGTACTGGTGTAGGTAGTGGAGCGGCTGGCTCAAGTGTTCTGGTCACCGAAGCGACGTCGGGATCATCTGCAGGTGGAACGGACCGGAGTGAACCCCGTCGGCGTTTGGTTTCACGAGGATTCAGGGGCGTGGTGGTATCCTCAGTCGGTGGTTCACGAGCGCGGAAGTGACACGAGGTATTATGTGCCAGGAAGTTGGGGCCGACTCAGCCCGTAATTCGCCTCCAGGTGGATGGCGCAAAGGCGGTGGCATGGAGTCGGGGGCCGAAGGAGGTACAGGATCTGTAGCCGAATAGAGGGTCACAGTTGGAATCGAGCAAGTTGCCGGGCGAGACGGTGGTAGTTCAAAAGCTGTGTGTAACGTCACCGCTGCTGGAGGAGGGTCTGGTCGTGATGGCAAAGATGAAGAGGAGCCCATGCCCGAAATGGGAAAGGATTCCCTGCCCTGGACCTTGGGGACAAACCTGGTAAGTTGACCAGAAGGCGTCCTGTGCGAATGACCACCAGAATATTCAGGGTCTGAATCATAGCCCGGATCAAGAGGTGGGTTGAACCATGGCATTACCCTGCCATGTAGTTGAGATGTAACAAAGCGCGGCCGAAATGATGAGCCATACGATGGCCAGAGTGGGGATCCATAGTGAGCACAAATTAGAAGGATCCTAAATGGAAACGAACACAGGAAAACCGAAGTTTGGGCCAGATCTGTGGTCAGGTGAGTTAATCAAGTATGTCACGAACAGGTGCAACAAAGGGAATTCATTTGGAGTGAGTGTTCCATATGGAAGACCCCCAAGGGTGTGGCAAGTGGGTGCAAGGATTTTCCAAGCATGCAGCCAAAATTTGGGAAGAGATACGATTGAGCTCTTCCAGGTCAAAACCAGCTTGCAAATAGAGAGTGATCAGTTGTTGGAAGTTGTTGGATTCCTTCATGTACTCGATGGAGTGGAAAGGCGCCCTTGGCGACAATCTAGAGCGAAAGCCGCTTAGCAGCACTGCCAGTGGTGAAGCCGACAAAGGAGATAGCACTTGCGACACATTCTTTGGGCCGCAGTAGATGAGCTCAAAAGGTTCCGTGGCCATCATGAAGCCCAAGAACTCCTGGTCCGGTTCAGTCTCCAAAATGATCGGTTTGCCGTAGAATCCGTCGTCCAACAGGGTCTCGTAGGGAGGTAGGTCTTTGATGGCTGGGGATCCGACGATGAGACGGTTGTCAACATAGCGTAAGTGCCGGACGAACAGGTGGTGGTTGTTCAGAATCTCCTTGTAGTTGATGGCCCAGATCTGTTCGCTGATCGAGACCACCATGAGGCAAAGGGCCGGAGATAATGGACTGCCCATGGGGCTGCCACGTTGCTGGCGGATGCATCGACAACCGTAGAGCAAATGTTTGCATTTCAAGGGCTGTCTTAAGGAGGGCAGGAACGTCACCAATTGTGATTTTCCTGGTGACATTAAGACGTCGAAAAGTGCGTCCTTTGATAATGTCACCGGGTTGGTTCGTGGTACCCGGGTACACCGAGAAGGTTTGGTCATCGTTGACGTTCATCTTTGGTCGAAGGAAATCAAGGAGCATGTACCAAGAACCAATAAACCGTGATGGTTCAATGCTGGTGAAAAACCCAGCGAGATCTTGATTAAAAATGCTGAGGGGCTGATGTTCCGGTATTTGTTGGAGGGCTGCCAAGAGTTCATAGACATCGCCCACCGCAAAGTGTTGTGGACATCCAACGGGAACCAGTTGGTAGAGAAGCCTGGCCAAAATGTTGAGCATGGGGCGAAAAGGTGCATCCACAAACGAAACAATGGGTCGTCCACTCTGGTATGCCTGTTTGCCTTTCGACAGAATGTAGCCAGACGGAGCTTGACGTCCTTTTCCGATGGCCCAAGGATAAGAGCGATGGTACTGAGTTGTCAAGGTGTCCACAAGTTGAGAGATCATGGACTCAGGGCCAATGTCACGTGGTGTGAAGACAGTGGGGTCCATGGATGTCTTCTCGATAGCCCCAAAGTACAAACAAGGACAGAAGATCCTCGAGGAGGATGCATGTTTGTCTTCACAATGGAAGATGGCCTCTGGAAAGAGGGAGCGTAGAGCATCAATACTGGACTTGGTAATGTGCATGGTGAGCTGAGCGCGGTGCTGGCTCCAAATATCCTCAAGAAGGGTCAGTAGTTTGTCCTTCGGGAGGGACGGGATCCCATTGATACGTGACCAGCGGGTCATGCCTTGTTGAAACATCCTGGTGAAATCCTTCTAGGATGGAAACACCTTGTTGAGGAGCGATCCTTCACACAACGGGAGAAGGTCGTCCGGGACCAAGGAAGCAAGACGGGATCCAGCTAGGACCCAGTGGGGATTGTCAGGATTGAGACAGGCACGTTTGTACTGCGACCATGTGGAGCAACAGCACTTGGGGTCATTGCCTGTGGACCAATCAGCCATGGCTTGTTTATGATTGCACAAATTGTCCAATACCGAGCCATGTTTGACAAACAAGACTTTGAACGAAGGTTGATGGCATGGAACATGATGAGCAACAACGTCGACAAACCATTGTCGCAAGGAGCGGCTGATGGTTTTCTCCATCTGAGGAGCCAGGCTCCACGGCATCCGGGCCGCTGAGGCTTTGGGAGCCGGTTTTCCCTGCCGCCAACTGATGGTGGCATCCAGGGCTTGAAGCGATAAAGTGCGGTGAGGCTCCTGAATGTTGGACGCTAAGCGTCTCAATGTGTAACAGAGGGTAAGGCCTCCCTCATTGGATCGAAGGAATTTGGTGACCTCAAAACGGGATCGTGTGTTCGACCCCAAATCGTGAATGAGGTTCCAACATCGAAGACGACTCTGGAAGCGGTCAGAAGCCAAAATGGCTTTCACAAGCTGTGGTGTAAAGTTATGGCGGCGTTTGCACCAAAGAGTGGCAAGACCGAATTGTAGATTTGAATTCATCGCTGGCCGTTTGAGAAGGCCTTTGCGAGGATGATAAAACCGGTAAATGAATGGATAGTTCAAACGTGGTTGCCACTCTTGAATGAGGGCAAGTTCCAAACTGCGAAAATCAGGACGACGAACGAAAAGTGGTACAGGGGCCCACGTGTACAAGTTGTCCTGTTCGTGTCAGAATCTGATGGATAACTCTGCCTGCACAAGCCGGTCCTGTCGCAGTTGCAGGAATTTTCGGACTCTGGTATGCTCACGGTCCAAGACCCCATTGCAGGTAGAGCCGATATAAAACTTGGGTTGCAGGTTCACGATGTGAGCGAACCGGATGTATACTGAATTCGGTTGGGAGAATTCCTGCATGAAAAACAGGTGAGAAGAGAGGTCGGAACCCCAAAGATGGTGAAGGCGGGCACAGCCTTCCAAAATAGCTTTGAGCTTTGAATTGGGATTGATGCCATGGATCACAGCAAGAAGCATGAGACGAGCCTGTGTGGCCCTGAAGGCAAAGAACAATGAGATCGACGGAGTGGTAGTAAACGGAGTCAATATCAACAGTACAAGGATCATGGCATGTACCAAGGCCAAGTAGGCTTGGAGTTGTTTGTGTTTCATGCGTTTTCTGAGGGCCGGACCTAGTCAACCGCACATCGTAACGGCGACAGCCAATGTCTTCACCAAATTATCACAATTCGAGTTCTTCCCCATGTATTTGAGGGGAACGCCCATCATCAAGGTTGGTTCTGCCACCACTCCATGGTTTTCTGCAGATTCCGTTCCAAGGTACCACGCTGCGACTCAGATAGTGATGCTTTGATGGATTTGACCCATTGATTGAAGGCGCGTTCTGCCAAAGTGGCATGGAGATGGCCTTCGAGCCAAGAGTTCGGTGTGCCAGGCACCGACAACAAGCATGCAGGGTCAAAGGATGGAGCCGAAGGTGGGCCCGGTGTGCCACGGAGAGCGCGTTCAATGGGAGTAATGGCTTCATGGGATGACCTGGCGAGAGTAGTAGCTTCCGGTGTGGAAGCCTCATCCGGGCTGAGGCCCCTCTTCTGGCGAAGCTGAGAAATCTCGTTCTGCAAGCGGACAATCATCTGGTGGGAGGAGGGGTCGGTAGCGCGGACTGGGACCCACTCCTGGATATGTTCTGCAATGAGCTTGGCAGCATATTTCGTGTTGGCTGTCTTATCCAGAGTTTGATTGTCCTGACGGGCTCTGACCTGAGCAACCTTGTCAAGATCAATCCCCCTATTGCGAAGTTGGGAAAGAAGCTCGGCGGCAAAGACCACAGTGGCCAAATCGCTCGTGGGGATCAAATAGAGCTCCCTTCCATGGGCAAGCTTCCTCAACCAGAAGTTGTTTGCCTGTTGGTACAACAAGGCGGCAAGCGGAAGATGAAGAGGGTCACATCCTTCAATGTCCAGTTTGCTAGTGAATTGGGATGCGCGAATGACCTTAGGAAAGGTCAAGCCATTGATCTTCTGGTTGTCGTAGTGGTCGTGATCCCCTTGCCACTGATCGTTCAAATCAAAACCGTAAACTCGGGTTGCATCACCCAGGGAGTGGCCAGTGCCCGGTGTGGTTGGGCGAGGCGAAGGAGCGGAACCCCGTTGTGTGGAACCTAGATGGCTCTGTGGATGGGATGGCTGTGAAGGAGGACATGGTGGAGGAGTGGCAGGAATTGTGGAAGATTGAGTCAACGGAATGGATTGGCTGTCGAATTGAGGTTGAGCATACGGATTGGTGCCCATCGGTGGGGCTGGAGGAAATGCAGGGCAGGCAGGACGTAGCCAACTGGGAGGCGGCACCAGTGGGCGAGTGCATGTTTCGCGTATTCATGTAAGGTCCCGACGGTGATCGCCACATCTGAGGTGCTGACTGGGGAAGAAACATACGAACTGAAGCTCCCATGCGTCCACTCCACACTGGAAAACCAGGAAGTTCGCGACGGTTGGTAGGGGACCGGGATCGATCGGAGGATGCCATCAACACTACCCAAGACAAAATTCAAGGTTCCCTGTCAGTGTAGAAATAATGATTGCGAGCAACATAGAACATGTGAAACAACAGATGAATCAATCACAAAGTGAAAGGGGAAGAAAAGAGGAGGGAGAGAGAGGGAGAAGAAGAACGAAGAAAAAGGAGAAGAACCAAGAGAGAGGACAAAGAGACCAAGTTTGAAACCGTTGACAAGAATCAAAGAAGTAAATGCACAGCGTCAACTGGACTCATCACTGCATGAACTGTGGGGTATGCATGATAGCCAACCCAAGTCATGAATAAGTCACGCATCACAGCAGATTGTGGCAACCGTGCAAATGCACATCAAGATTCAAACCCATTTTTCTCTCGAATGGAATGTCCAGAGCACTCTCTAGAAAATATAGTACAGAAACTGTTGTGCCAAAAACTGCAACAGTACGAAACTCAGCCTCTACGGGTCACCGTAGCGCCCACGGTATCGCGGGGCACGTTCCTCATCATCACTTTCCTGATCAACATGGAAGGGCCATGTAAGGATTGAGCGAGGTCCTCAGTGGTTTCCTTAGTGTAAGGATCCGACTCATACTCAATCGGAGCATCCCAGACCGTGGCCAAAGCAAGGATTGTGCAGTGTTCACTGCGAGCCACTGTGTATTTCTCTTTTGTCACGACTATGCCACACTTTTGAGCTTTCAACTGGGAAGGTCGTTTCCTCCTGCCTCGTATTTGGCATGTAGCATGGATCCAGTATAGCGCTGGATGATTAGCATTTCTTGCTGACCTTTCCCACGCTTTTGTGCGCGGTCAAGCAAGTCACCAATCTGCCATGAACCGGGTGTCAGTGACAACGGGTGAAGGGCTCCCAAGTTGTAGCTGCCGTATGTGGGCATGTCATTGTTTTTCTTGCTCCAATCCGCTGGACGAACGATGCCCTCATAGAGTGTCTTTGGGGGCAAATTGGGGACATTTGTCCTGCGGCGGTACCGGGACCACCAGTGCAAGTCTGTTTGTCTCAGTGAGAGTGATGATCTCGGACTCACGGAGATTTGTGTGACGAAGAATGCCAGCTCCCTGGAGCACTGAGATGATGAGTAGCGCGCTGCTTTTTGGAGTCTCAACTCCCGTGTTTTGGGAGACGACGTGAAGTTCCTCCAACGCCCAGTCGTGAAGTTTCTAAGGGATGGACTGGGATAGCACTGGTCGTTCGTTAAAAGACAGTTCCGAAGCAGCCCTGGTTCGAGTAGGGTCACGGTATGCGCGCGTGACCACCACCCAGTATTGGAGAAAGCCTTAAGAGGGCGATCTCGAGGCGGAGAAGTGGTGCGATGCCGATCGTAGGACCAATGAGAATGAGAAGGCCAATACTGCGACTGTTGTTGATACTGAGGCCAGTATTGATCAGCCTCTTTCAAGTCCACCCGAAGACGGTGAGTGTCATAGGGATATGCCGGTGATTTTTGCCGAGAATGCCCACGACGACGATCCCGAGACTTGGAGCGGGACTTCAAGGTGATGCTGGAGTCCCGACGCCTATGAGACGGAGCCCGAAAGTGCGTTCACGGCCATGACGTGAGCTGGAGCGATGACGACGACGAGGGCTCCTTGGAATTGAACGTAGACGAATGTGCCTTGGATCGGGAGCGGGGAAGGGACCCGTGCAGAGTGAGAGGTGGCAGGTGGAGGTGCCGGTGGAGGTGTTGTAGGAGCTTGAACAGGTGGAGTGGATTGGCTTTGGGAGTGGAGCGACGGGGCCGGAAGGCCTGGCGTGCGATGTTGATACCTTCACGGCAAGCAGCAGAGATGCCAGCACTGATTTGTGCTTGGAGGGCTGGAGAGTCAAGGGCAGGTGGTGCGGCAGCTTGAGGATTGGAAGGTGTTGGGTGTGGAGGTGGAGCTGCAGGTGTTGGTGGGAAATCTGCATGGGATTGTGGCGATGGATGAAACACGCCCGAAGGTGTGGAGTGAGAAGTGGAGAGTTGTTGGTTGAGCAGTGCGTTCTGCTGTTGAAGCATCTGAATCTGAGCTTGCAACATCACCTGCTGATTCTGCATCTGGTTTTGAATCTGATGAACCTGATCCCTAAGGTATACGTCATTACCTCCAGTCGGAAAATTCATACCTTGGTGAGAAGGGTTCGGTGCGATCATCGGAGTTACCACAGCAGGATTAGCAAATTCCCCCAGCGGCTGAAGCATGCCGAAGTTGGCGTTCATCACAGGAGTTGCTGCCATAGGGGTTGAAGCGGAGGCGGGCACTCCACGTGAGGCCCAAGCAAATGGAAACATGGCTGAAAGTCAGGTTTCAAAACCTTAGAAAAAGAACAACCAAACCCAACACACAAACAAAACCAAAATGCACTCTCCTACCATGCAAAAGGGTATTCGTGATCAGGCTCAGGGCCCTCGGCTGTCATCTCTTAGTTGGGTGCAATACCCCGTATGCGGCTGACGCTGTCAAGCGAATTAAGTGCACATTTGAACCTCACCAGAAACCATCAAAAGCAAAAGAAAACCACACCTAAAGCATGTCCTTTCGCCTCCATATGTTGCAGAGTGATCCAGCTGAGCACTCTCTTGAACCATATTGAAAAAGGAGGTTTCAACGGCTTTCCGGCTCCCTCAGTCTCTCCAAAGGCACTGGTGATAAAGAAATGAAGCCAGGCACAGCGGCCAGTTGTTCAACACATCGACAGTCGGCACCACTGGGTGAGAAGCTGAAAGGTGAACGACTGTTTCAACTTACTTAAACGAATTACCAATTCAAAATTGTAAATTCCGAAGTCAAATTCAACGTGTCCAGGCTACTACCTTGACAGGTATTCCCTTGTTGGGCTCATGCCACCTTGTCGGATTCCGACATGAGTAACACATTTGCTCGGAAAGGTCATTGCGAATTGTGTAGTGAGAGTGCATTGTACGTGCAAAAACAATCCAGTTAAACCTGACATGAATGGACGAGGCCACGAGAAGTGGAACATGGCATAATCGGAATCAGATTGCGAAAACCGTACAGCTCAAATCAGATCGTATAAACTCACGTGACCTCATCAAAGTAAGTTTCGACTTGCCGGTTCTTAGAGCTTAGCCGGTTGCTATTGCCGGAAAAAACTGAAAACTGATGGTTCCAGTGGAAAAACGAAGTTGAAAAACATAGCAGGTACGTCGATGAGCGTCCCCATCGATATCACAGGCAACTGATGAGTGTCTTTGTTAGTGCCGGTCTCATCAGTGCCTCCGGCACCCCCTGCTGAAAATCAGTGTGCTCGAAATACCCCCTCTTGAGAATCAGTGTACTCGAAATACACGGGAACCCCCAATAAGGCAAAAGGAAGCCACAGCAAATCACAACAGAGAAAGCAAGGTAGAAGTTTTACATCTCTTCAGATGTTACACACACAAACACACACACACACACGCCCCGCCGCAGCGGGGCAGGGATGAGATGAGAAGGACGATGAAATGAGAATGGCCGTGAAATGA
>Ga0126342_10017360_pt1 | contig 12451 bp, 8 predicted proteins | sample Cyp1metagenome_FD_92528 | JGI IMG/M metagenome (GOLD analysis project Ga0126342, IMG submission 92528) | Coral microbial communities from Lord Howe Island, Old Settlement Bay, Australia - Cyphastrea 1 metagenome | ecosystem: Host-associated > Invertebrates > Cnidaria > Coral ... | reverse complement strand
TAGAATGCCAGAAGATTTGCCAGATAGAATGCCAGAAGATATGTCAGATAGAATGCCAGAAGATTTGCCAGTAAGAAAATGTAAAAATGTCACGGTGGGGATCACACGAAGTAAAGTAATTTAGTGGAATAACCTATCAAGTAGCGGATTCTTTGATTTCAATGATGTTATACAACGGAGTATACCTGGGCCATGAGTTTCTGAATGGAGGGTAACCAGCCATGAAACCTGGGTTCACCAGCGATCACGTCGTCTTTTTTCGATAAATGTATCTAAGATTAGCCATGAAAACCCAACTGGCTGCGACGAAGTGGTGAATGGTAGGTAAGCTGTCTGAGGTTCCCCATCTAAGGGGCCAGCTATTTTGGTGATATCCAGTCGAATCAATGGTGATCCTTGCTTTATTCATGTCGGGAATGTATGCTTTTTCGGTAACCTCACTAAATCCTTGCTTGAACCCAGACAGGCAATGAACCCCTGCTTGCGATGCCCCGATTTCTCCCTAGATACACAAGTTGATCTAGAGATGTCTAGTGTCTATACCTAGCCAAGTGGATTTTACGGCGGATATTTGTATTTTTAGCTCCGGCTGAATAAACCATAATAAGCATTCAGTTTATTAGTATGGGGGTATGTATATATATATATATTTATACCCAGTATATATATATATATATATTAAATTAAACTATAATAAACCATAATAAACCACCATAATAAGCCATAATAAACCACAACAGTGCTATATTTCCGTATATTTCATGTGTCCGTTTTTCTGAATGGTACCTGTCGCAGGTCACCAAAAAACAGCGCCGGGAACTGACCAAGAAGTGCCTTGGAGTGGACACTTTTCGCCATGGAAATATCTAGAGATTTATCGTGGGGGATATTTCCACTCTATTTCCATGGTTAAAGTGGGGGATTTTCCACGGTTAATTCACTTATAATCTGAAGTTTTCTATCCCAAAAACCTTTGAAAATTCGGGTTAAAAGTGAATTAACTGTAGAATATGACTTCATCCAGATTTATATGGGATTTCTTTACGTTTTCCCACCTTGGGGGATGTTTTTCCCATTTCAATGGCCATTTCTGTTTCTGGATTTCCCAGTGGCCCGCCATGATGAGGTTTGCGGATGTTGGCAGCACCACGCTGCCGGACTCAGCAGATGAGGTGGGTGAATTTTGTCACGGCCTGGGGGTTCACCGATGGATGATTGGTGGAAAGGTAGTGAACCCTAAACCCTCTGGTTATGTCAACAGTTTGCTACTGAAAATGGCCCAGAAAGAAATAGTTGATAACTACCCAGCTAGAAAATGGTGGATCTTCCATAGTTTTTTGTTAACGTTTACCAGAGGGTAACACTGGTGAAACATTCATAATGAACACATCATTTTGGACATATTTTCTGGCCATTTCTTCATCATGTCCACTGTTTCTTCATGGAGATATGATGAGCACATAATGAAGAAAGGATGTTCGTTGGTGAACTTATTGGCAAATATGCACAAGTGGAGTACAGATGGTAACCTGTGATACCTCTTTGTGTTGTAGATGTATGGTATTGGTATATCATCATCAAACATGGGGATACAGCATCATCATAATATATACATATATACATAGATATCAGATATCATATACCCATATATATATATACTGTGTTGGTGATTATACACCCCATGACATATATAATGATATAGTAAATATAATTGGTAAATATTACTGTAGACATAGTAATGGAATAAATCGTAATGTTGGTAAAACAATGTCATAAACCATCCCCCAGTCATCACGATTTTTTTAGGTGGAGTGGTATGGTTACCATTCCCATTCATGGGTGGTTTATGGCATTGTTTTACCCACATGAATGGAATATCCATCATGATAGTATAAATGGTATATCCACAAGGCATAGTAGATAATCCACATTCATGGTATATAACATGATCTCTAAGTATAGCAGATATTATATACCCACAATGTTATAATGGTATCAATATTATAACCCATTAACATTATATATAATTATATATAATTACATATAATTATATATGACTCTATATATGTATATATATATAATTTTATATGGTATATAAATAACATTATATCTAATGGCGGGTTGGTGGTTTGGAACATGAATTTTATTTTTCCATATATTGGGAATGTCATCATCGCAACTGTCGAACTCCATCATTTTTCAGAGGGGTAGGTATACCACCAACCAGAAAACTATGGTAATCTATGGGGAAAGGATAATTGATAATGGATCAATCATATGGTATATAAACTCTAATCATATGGTATATATAACTCTAATGGTATAGTATACCACCAGCCAGAGAATGTATGGATAGATTGTAGTAACCAACCAGAATATATATGGTGTATGTATGTATATATGTATATATATACATATATATATATATATATCTGGGCAAATCATAACGACCTCACTGCGACCTCACTGGGAATGATGGTTAGTAAGGGAAATCATCCCCAAATGACCTTATTTCAGGTTAGTGAATTATTATAATTTACTTATATATATATATAACATAATATCTATTGGTATATAACCCGTAATATTATGATATATGGCATCAACCCCTTGTTCCTTGCTACAGGTCACCGAGACGCCCACTTTTTCTAGCGCCAGCCCCACCTTGAAGGTCGGCGGGTGTCGTTTCTGGGTGCGGAAGGGGAAGTGAAAAAACTATGAAACACTGGGGATTTCACATGGTTATACCCTCTGGTAATTTGACATAACTATGGAAAATCATGATTTATAGTATTTATAGTGAATTTTCCCATGAAAAATGGTGGATCTTTCCATAGTTATGTGAGTTTACCAGAGGGTATAACTTTGTTTTGAACAGATGAACATCAGAAATGCTGGTGAAACACCAGTATCGGGAGTTAGTAGCAGTGGTGATTTTTGTGGAACACGTGGAGATAAAACCAGCAACACATGGTGATTTTACCAGCAGAAATGGGGTAAATTCCACGAAACATCTGGGGATGTCAGCAGAAACTATGGCTAAATGGTTGGGTAAACCTTGGATGCTTCCGGTATATTCGGGGATGCGGAATGATTGGGAAAAACCTAAGTAGGTGAATTCATTTTTGTTTGCCATTTTGAATGGGGGAATACAATGCATTAAAACTGGTACTGGGATGAATATCTATTGCAGAAATAAGATTCTCTTGGTAAGCTGTAGACCTCAAAAGAGTGCATAGATGATGATTAGCCGGCCTATTTTGATTTGGGAATTCAGACAATTTGCCTGGATATTACAATTTTCTCGGATTAGATTTTTTGTTGTTTTTTGAGTTGTGTTCTATTTTTGGATGCAGTTCTACCACCGAGTAGACATCAGGTGTTCATGCACCCAAAATGCAACGCCCATAAGGCCCTATTTATCTTGATGGTTTGTTTTCTAATGAACTTAATGAACAGATACATCCACCGTTTTTTATCAACACTTCGCCCCTAGATATTAGATGGATTGATAGCATATACTTAGATTTTTCAAGATTCATAGAATTGGATGATGGGAAAATTTACAGGAAACCACTATATTTGATGGTTAAAACCATGGTTTCCTGTAGATTTTCCCTTAATCCAATCCATTGAAAGATTCGACAGTTCCCCTTTGGTGTTCCAACCCGCAGGCACCGGTCGACAGCCGCAAGCGCAAGTTCTCCGAGGACGGCGAGGCCGTGCCGTCGCCGGCGACGCCGCCCGAGGCGCTGGAGCTGTCGGAGTTGTCGGAGTTGTCGGAGCGGTCGACGGAGCGCGCGGCGGAGCCGGCGGCGAAACGGCCACGGCGGCCCAGGTGGGGAAATTTTCAAGGGTTTCCCACCCAAATCCCAGGTGAATATGTTTTTTTCCCACTAAAACCTTGTGTTTTAAAGTCAATTCTCCTAGATTTATCTGTTTTTGTTTGTTTTTAAAGTAATCCCCAAAAAATAAGTGATCAAACACATGTTTCCAATTCCAGACTTAAATGTGAACATGTGTTCTCCTACATAAAACCAATTTATGGTTGGAATCACCTTTTTGTTCCTACTCAACTCTCAACTCACAGAATTTCCAAATTCTAAGTTTCCAACTTAGATCATCTTGGATCCTATGCTCTGTACATCAACTTTGATTTTTTTGGAAACGGAGCCTTCCCACAGGTGCCTGACACGCGTGCGGCAGATCGAATCAGTGGTAGATGCCTTTGCCAGGTGCGTCGCGGTGGTTTCCATCAATGGGGGATACCCAATAGCTGGATGGTTTAGAAGGGAAAATCCATGAAAATCCCAATCCAAGCTGGATGATAACTAGGGGTACCCTCCATTTTTTCGGAAACCTCCAGGTGGAGATGAGACATTTCATCAAGAAACTCACCACCACTGGGGGACTTAGACCCTGAACCTGCCCTTTTTTTGGGGAGATCTCATCACTCAATCACACCATCTCCCACCACAAGGCCAGCATTCCTGTACTTCTGGTTCCATAGGCTACTGCTCCGCTGAGAGTTCCATGGCCCCCTGGAATCCCATGGTTGGTTTTGTATCCTCGAGTCCCATGAATTTTTCGCAGCTCAACGGCCCCGAATAATCCATACCCAAGAATGACAAGTTCTACTTATACCAGACCACTAAGTGGTATACCTTCTCAACATGTCCGGATCAAACCTCTCAAAAGCGCAACTCACTTGTTCCAAAGGTCCGGATCACCGCGGAAGGATCCATGTCCCCGTTTCTTTGGATAGCCATTGGTCGCCGTAAAATCCCCCAATCACGGCGACCACGCCAGAAACTTGGTCAACCAGCGGACGGAAGAGGAGAAATTTGAGATCTTTGGGAGGTTAGGGAGGCTGGTTTGCTTGCTCCGCAGGCAGGATTTTTTTTGTAAATTTTCTTTATTTTACAATGGGTTCAAGATCGCCAAGGAATCTAGAAGATTTTTGGGAGGCAAACCGGCATGGCCCGGCATGGCATATCAATGTCTTGTTTCTGGAAAATGTCCAATTTATAAATGATAGACGATTTATACTGTATGAATGATGATTTACCTATTCGAATAGGGTAGTTTTCCATAGATATAGGTACCGTACTCCTCAGAATTGGGGAGTGAAACATGACAAGTTAGAGTCTTAGAGAGGAGGCTTTTGGGCATATTGGTTAGTACTCCCATTCCCAGAATAGCCTCCAGAATTCCATAGAAAACACAGGTGAAATCCAATCGGTTCCAATTGGAACATGATCAACATTTCTGGTGGATTTTTGATATATTAGTTTATTGGAAGGTACCCTCTGGTAAACTAACATAGCTATTGAAAATGGTCATTTATAGTGGATTTACCCATAAAAAATGGTGATTTTCCATAGTTATGTTAGTTTATTGGAAGGTACCCTCTGGTAAACTAACAGTTTGCGAACTGGAACATCTCCAAATTTTAAGAGGTAAAAAACTTTTAAACATCTATAAATCTATGGTCCATGGCTTCCAGTTCGCAAACTGTAACAAATTACCAGAGGGTATATCCCATTCATAATCCATTAAATCATATTTTGAAGTCCCATTAAGTCACTATTCACCATTATTCACCATTATTAACCATTATTAACCATAGATGGACTAAATGGTATATAACCATTGATCAACCATGAAATCCCATGAAACAGCAATAAATCACCATTTTTTTGTTCAAAACACCGGTGAGATCCAACCCGTTTCACCATTGTTCCACGGATTTTCTCGGTGCCACGGTGGAAACTTGGGTTGGGAAACCCCATACCCTTTGCTAAACGAAAAAAATAGCTATGGTCAATGGGAATATCAGGATCCTAAATTGGAGGTACCTCCATTTTAGGATCCTGAAATTCCCATTGATATGGAAAAATCCACCATCTTTAATAAGTAAACCAACGAACTTTCTATGGATATGAACGGGCCATTTTCAATAGCAAACTGTAAGAAATTACCAGAGAGTTAAAAGGGGGTAATGGTCATCCCATCCCATGTGGTCTTTTTTTCTCCCGTTGTACTACCAACGCGGATAGATGACCATAAACCCTACTTTGCTGTGGTTTGACCCTAGCGGAGAGTTATGAACCACTGAGCAGTGCCATGATTTCCCATGATGAAAATGTTGGGTGAAGAAAAGGTGTCCATTTTGGTTGCTTAGGAAGTCCCTCTTGTAACAGTACGAAGTTACTAAGTTGGATGGTCCGTCCCAGTACTTCATAAATCATTCACAGCCATTCATGTTTATTTGTTTACAACCCCCATTCACTACAGATATATAATATAATATAATATAATATAATATACTATAATATAATATAATATAATATAATATAGTATAATATAATATAATATAGTGTAGTATAATATAATATAATATAATCTAATATAATATAATATAATCTAATATAATATAATATAATATAATATAATATATATATATATATTTACATATACATATACATATACATATACATATACATATATATCTACCATAAACCTGACTGTTATATTACTTCGAAAACGAACTTCAAGGAACCCATAGCCATGTATCATCAAACAACTATTAATTAGACTTAATTATACCATATCAATCCATAGCATATAATTATATATAATTCATATAATACCAAAATTCCTATGAAATTCTTGGTTTTTCTTGATTTTCAACCACCAATTCTTTGGATGATTTTGGTTGGTTAAGCCATACATCCTATGGAAAATCCTTCAGCGTCTCATCTAAGTCCACAGGACATTGACGTCACGGACGCCTATGGCATGGAACTCCTCGTGGGGGGTCCCAACGAAGCACTGAAACCTGGTCGGAAATGATTCAACCATGATTTTCATGGGGATTTTGAGATGTTTTTGATGGGATGTAAAAATAAGATTTTCCAGGGACAATCCATGTTAATAAGACATCCTTTTTTGATTTTTGCCCGATTTTCATATTTACAATGGGACTATTTTCATGGGATTTTTTCATGGGCTAATGACCTCATAGAAATCAACCTTGAGAACTTATTAATGATAATACCACCATCAATTATCCCATATGCTCCATGTTTGCTCCACAAGACCCACCAGATTTTTTTAATCATTACCATATACCAATTTTTTCCATTCAACCATTAATTATACCCATATGCGAACCATGGTGCTGCTATATTTTACCCATTCCAGCACCATGGAGCATATGGGATAGGGATTTTCATGGGATACTGGTGGCGTCTGTAAGAGGCAACCAGGCCTTGAACGTCTCCTTCGGGGCGCCCGGTACCATGTTTTTTTGGGATGTTAATGAGATTCTGATAAGGTTTATGGGGAAAACAACTGGAAGCCTCTTGTTAGTGATTTCATATGATTCTAATGGGATTTAACCATCAGTTATAGGATTTGTGTGGTTTTAATTATCAGACCTGCAGGGACATAATTAACCCGCCCCCTCGCTCATATTAAACACCACCATTCTATGCTCACAACTAATGATGTGTTTTATCCCCTATACCCTCTGGTAAACTAACGTAACTATGGAAAGATCCACCATTTTATAGCTGGGAAAATCCACTATTTCAATGGCCATTTTCAATAGCTATTTTGACATAACCAGAGAGTACTTTATACCATGGTTTCTGGTTTCGGTGTTGAATATTTTGGGGGGATGGGATTCATTTTTTTATTGATTTGAGCATATGAAAAAAACGTGGTATCTTTGTTTGTCTTTGGAAAATTCACCAAGAACGGGAAAATATAAACCGAAACATATGGTTGGTTGATGATGAGTTCGGGGTTCTACCATATGTTTCGATGATATATCATAATCCAACCAAATATCACCAAGCATAATGTAAAATTGATGATCAACCAACTCATCAACCGTGATATTGTGATTTCTCATATACAATATACAGCCATGACTGGCCGGTGGTTTGGAACATTTTTTATTTTTCCATATGTTGGGAATGTCATCATCCCAACTGACGAACTCATATTTTTCAGAGGGGTAGGTCAACCACCAACCAGATGAGTTCGGGGTTCCAGCCAGCCAAATACCCTCTGGTAATTTAACAGTTTGCTATTGAACAAAGCACATTTAGTTCGTTGATTTACCTATTTATTCGATGGTGGATCTTTCCATGGCAAACTGTTAGTTTACCAGAGGGTAGATTGTGATGTCATCATAATCCAATCCAGCTGGAAATCCTGTTCTGACATTAGTCACTTCAGAAAGTTCTCACCTGGCGAAGTCACGTTGGTAAACTGGCAAAATTTTTAACAGATTGTCATCAATCATCAATCCATGAGGGATGTTGATCAGAATTTCAATCTATTCATATCTACTATGGTAGAATATCTATATGAAGTATATGAAATAATCAATCTATATGAAAATATATCATTAAAAAAGATGCGTCTAGTCTAAATGAATCTACGTGGTAGATGGTCAAAAGCCATTGGATGATGGTGAGCATCTTGACAGAGACTGAGACGTCGACGAGTCCTGTTTTGTTTGGCAAGATTGGGTACTGTATATAATTATTAGGTTACTGGAAATATGTTTTGAGGAAAAACCACATACTAGACCATAAAACACCATATGTATGAAACACGATATTTTCCAACTGTCATAGATCATCATAATTTCTGCATATTTATGCTATACAAGGAACACCTGATGCTGAGATTCACTGAAGTTTGAAGGGTATCACAGATTTGCCAAGTGATTCTATGCATGGTCGTCTGAAAATCTGAAATGTGTTTTTACTATTTGTTGTTGATAGCATGTTCTCTGTAATTTTTATTCATCGAATATATATATATATGTATTATATATATATGTGTTTATGTTTTCAAATTGTTTGCCTCCTGATTGTCAAGATCAGGACAATCACATGGCACATATGTCTTTATATCCTATCTCCTGCATTTATAATTATGTTATCCGGCTATGTTTTTATCTCATTTCACATCCCATTTTATACCTCATTTTCTTCATTCATTGGATTGGTTTGAGGGAAACTCCCCAGATATTTCATGGGAAACATGGAAAGCATGTGGTTTTCATCCAAAATCCATTCGGAACTCACTGCCTCCTCCGACGACTCGGAGACCGACGACAGGAGAGATGCGCCTCGAACTGTCGCTTCTTCCGCAATGTGCTCTGCGCTTCCGGGACGCCCCAAGGACGACATTTAAGGGCCGACAGCCTCCACGTGGCCTTTTTTTTTGGAGAAAGACCTCAAATGCTGAAGCAATGGAAGATCTGAAGGGAGTTGGATAATCAACTATAATCAACTATAATCAGCTATAATCAACTATAATCAGACATTGCAATGGCTAAAAAAAGCTGGTTGCAGATTTTTTCAAGTCCTCCTTGGTACAGTCCATTGGATTCCATAGGTCGATCGAATCATTTTCAGAGCTATCTATATCTGGTTGGTGGTGACTGGCACACGATTTTGGGATGATGTTGGGAAAATCTGGGAAAATATGGTGAATATATATGAATATATATATATGAATATATGACTGGATTATGACTTTCCATAAAAAGTTGGGAATTTCATCCCAACTGACGAACTCACTCACTCACTCCATGATTTTAATTTCAGAGGGGTAGGTAGGTAGGTAGGTTGAAACCAGCCAGATATTGTATGAAGTTTCTTCAATCTTTGGATGGCTTTTACCCTCTGGTAAATTAACATAGCTATTGAAAATTGCCTGCCATAGAAATAGTGGATTTACCCATTAAAAATAGTGATTTTCCATAGGTTTTTGTATGTTTACCAGAGGGTAAAATGATGATCCGAGAAATTTCTCAGAAATCCACCCGGAGAGATTTCACCCAAAAAGGGCCGTGGCAAAAAATGTCCCAAAGCCGAGAAACAGATCCGAGGGTGAAATCCCGGGGATGATGTGAGAAAAACCGCGTGAGATATGTATAGGTATGTGTATAGAAAATAAAAAATACCTGGAGAAAATGTATATATTTATACCTATAGATATCTATATTTATACCTGGAGAAAATGCCATGGTATAGATATGTATAGATATGTATAGGTATGTGTTGACTCATTTGTATCAACAAAAGAAAATTTCCAACATGTTTAATCAAACAGAACGTTTCCAAACCAACCCTGGGTTGCCCAGTGAAGAACCTTGCCCCCATCAAAAACCAAGAGATTTTCCAAACGTGCAGGAGGTGTGGCGCTCGATGCACAGCTAGTGAGGGGCGCAGTGTTGGAATATGAAAACCTGGAAGATCTCTGATCTCGCCGCGGCCTCCACGGCTGGTGGTGGCTTTGTCAACTATGGACACCATACTAATGGACACAGATTAGGTAAGCCCCATACTAATGGATACTATTGTTGTCAATGAACATTGAAACCGGAAAGCCCCTGTTTTATGGGAAAATCGATGGTTTCCGGTGAAGATATTTTCCCTACCAATCCATTGACTTTGGAAGTGGGGATAGGATATGAGATGTGAGATGTGAATGTGATGTGAATGGGGATGTCTATATAGATGAGAAGTGACTTTGATACACGGAAAATTGATAGGGGGAACCTTGACAGAGATAAGTTTGCTACAGTTACAGGAATTGGTAGAGGACTGCGGAAGAGGGAAGTTTGGTACTAGTAGTACAATAAAGTTTGATTAAGGTACCTTCTGGTAAACATACAAAAAGCTATTGAACATGGCCATTTATAGTTTATAGTGAGTTTTCCCATTGAAAATGGGTGGATCTTTCCATAGTCATGTTAGTTTACCAGAGGGTAAGTTTGGTACCAAACACAATTGCTGGAGAGTCTGCCAGCGGGATCAGTTTGACGGAGATGATCGTAAGGCAGAATTATACGTTTGAGGTAAGTTTGTTTGATGGTCACAAGGGGGAGATAAACGAGATAAGTTTGGACAAATTTGATAGAGATTCAAGTTTCGAGATTAATTCATAGAGTCATAGAGGTAAGTTTGACAGATACGGGCAGTTTGTTTTGTAGAAATTCTTGGCAGACACGGGAGGAAACAGGTAGGATGATGCGCAAAGATATAGGGGAGCAGGTACAGTTGTAAAAACTCCTTGGGCTCGAAATTCTGCAGGTTATTTGTGCAGGTTACGCTTTATTAGCCATGCCAAAATGACGTGCTCGAATCTTAAAAGAAAGACAGCCACCATCTGCCTTGACACATCCCTAGGCTTTCCATGAGGGGATCGCGGATGGCAATTTCTTTGCTAATGCAGCAATAGTTCGTTTCACTCGCCGCATTCATACTGACAGAAGCGGCGCGGCATCAGATGCTTTAGGCATTGGAGTGAAGAGCGCCTTGGATCCTGGGTGTGGAAATCAGACATGGGAACCAGCTGAGGCCTCCCTCATGTCTATAACTAAAACATGACATCCTTAACCAAGGCAAATGTGGGGGTTATAATAGTATTCCTGGTTGGTGGTTTGGAACATGAATGGATGATTTTTCCATTCAGTTGGGAATGTCATCATCCCAACTGACGAACTCCATCATTTTTCAGAGGGGTAGGTTGAAACCACCAACCAGATTCTATATATATGTGGGGGCCTCACCTTGTATGGGATCATTCTGAAATCCCATGAGGTCTCTCCAGAGTTTCATCCGTTCTGTCAGGCTAGGGAGCATGAGAAATACCAAACGAATGGCAACAGTACCTCCAGTAAACTAACATGACTAATGAAAAAGCACAATTTTTAGTGGGTACTGGTAAGTAAGTATGAGTAAACCAATCATTTAAGCTAATGTAACTATGGAAACCACCATTTTCAAATGGCTATGTATGTATGTATATATATATATATACATATGGCTGTGTATATGAGTAAATTGTTGATAAATGGGGCCATTTATGCCATGGCTGCTTGTATGTTTACCAGAGGGTATTGATGTTGTCTATTACTGGGGACAAGTCTTGAAGGATCGAGTACTACATGGTAGGCCCAGGTGAAAGTTTTGTTGCTTGAGTTTCAGGCCGTGAACTACATTCGGTTAATATATACCATGTTGTTAGTGGGCACTACCTTGCACATTTGCTGGACATATGGTTTCAAAACTGGTTCAACGTTTTTTTTTTTCACGGTAAAGAATGACGGTTGAGTCATTGTGAAGCACCTCTGAGGCAACATCGATCAAAATTGGCTGGTTAAAAATACAACCCATGCATAGTGTGAAGTTAGCTCAATGATGACACAAAATTATATATATATACATAATATATATATATTATATGTATATATATATAATGTATGTAAATATATTATATGTATATACATATATTATATGTATATATATAATGTATGTAAATATATTATGTATATACATATATTATATGTATATATATATATATATTATGTATATATATATTATATGTATATATATATTATATGTATATATATATT
>Ga0126342_10017359_pt1 | contig 12452 bp, 12 predicted proteins | sample Cyp1metagenome_FD_92528 | JGI IMG/M metagenome (GOLD analysis project Ga0126342, IMG submission 92528) | Coral microbial communities from Lord Howe Island, Old Settlement Bay, Australia - Cyphastrea 1 metagenome | ecosystem: Host-associated > Invertebrates > Cnidaria > Coral ... | reverse complement strand
TTGTTTGTCAACATGCAGAAACTCCCATCTAGCATGCCAAGATACGTCAAGTCAGCTTCATTCTTGCAATTTCATGTTGTTCTAGTGTGTTTCTGAACGATTGGTCCAATTTGAACTATTTGCTGCATTTGCGGCTTTTTGCGGTCATTTGCGGCCAAAAGCCCAAAAGTACAGAAATTATTGAACGTTGGAAGGTCTAGAATATGTTTTTTTTCCAACAGGCCGCCGGAGATTTTACAGCAGGGACCTCCAGGGTTTTGTTGTCCCATCCTTTCTGGGTGCCTGAACTGTCTGTCAGCTCTGGAGATTTCAGAGAAAGGTCCACAAAAAACCTCAGCAGCAAGTCATCCCGAGAATTTTCGCCAAATTTGGATGCCAAATTTACAGCAAACCAAAAAACATGATGCCAGACAATTCTGTTGAAGGTGTCTCTTAATATGGAAGTGAGCAAATAGGGCATGGATCCGTCTAATATGATGATATGATCCCACTAATACCTTGATATTATATAATCATTATAAATCCCATTGATTCATCTGATATACTTGGTATCTTCCTCCCTCTATTGGTTTAAAAGAAACAACTTCAAACCACCCGCTCGCCAGTACCAAGACGCGTGTGGTAACGCGGCAGCTACCAGCAGGATCAGACCTGCCACGGGACGACGGAGTGACAGTGACGATCTGGCGCCAGATTTTGGTACAGCGTCTTCAAACGTCTCCCTCCCACGTGCGAAATTCATATCCCACGAGATTACACGAGTCTGAAGATGTACAATGTGAGGCCCCCAAGATAGCTAAGTTGGTTTATAACTCCAATAACTATGGTTTATGGTACTTATATAACTATAGTTACTGGGGAGAATTTAAACCAACGTTCACATCACTGGGGGGCCTCACATTGTAGTCATCGCTTTTGGTGACATCCTGACATCCGTCTCACTCTTCTTGACGTCAGTTGTCGGCATCTTCCACAAGATGGTACAAAAAAAGATGAGGTGAGTAGAGAAGGTGAATGCAAAAACCACCACCACAACGACAACAACAACAACAACAACGACAACGACAACAACAACAACGAAAACAAAACACTCTTTCCAGAGTTCTCCCATGGAAGGTAAACAATCCCTGTAGACCTGCTTCTGCCATCGAGTTTCTCACTACCATCAACAATTTTAAATATATATAATATAACAACTTATAGATTTTGGTGGAGACAAAGCAAAAGCCAGGAATTTAACACAAACACACACACACAAGGATTTACCATTTGGGCATAATTCCAGTCATTCGCAATTGTGGTCTGTCATCGGTGTTGCCATCAAACTATCCATATATATCTCGGATTATTGAACCAGGGGGTGATGGAAACGTCCCATGTTCAAACAATGTTGGGGATTATTGCAAACCTACCAATGCACGTTTGCTCTATCTAGAGCTGCTTTCCTCTGATCATGGGCTACCTAGGGCTGCTACCTGGCAACCCCCTGCAATTCACAAGTTCGGCTGCTCAGCTGCTTTCGATCTGTTTGGCTGAACGTTAACCAATTCCCCTCCTTTCACTTGTCTGTTTGCCCAATGATATGACCAGTTTCATACCCATTGCAGTAACCCCAAAAATGATGCAAATGAATTTCATCAGTACAGCTTTAATTAGTAGGATGCTACTCGTCATCGTTTTTGCACTGTATCTTCTTTCCACTTACTAAGAACATGTATATATATATATATATAAATTATTATGAATTATATATATAATAAACACCCATTCCCCCTCACTCGCAGAATCATCCCACTAAGTGGTGAACAACCCTGGTGAACGTAAGTCCCCTTTTTTCCTAGGCCTATTCCATTTATGAGTGGCCAAAGTCAGCCACTTAGCTATCCGCGGCATGATCCTGCAACCAAGGTCCACCTGCACGGTAGGCGACCCTCCGGCGGAGATCTTTGACCTGGTGTAAAAAGGGGATTCAACAGTGACCGGTGACCCCCGAATGATCAATTGCGCTTGTTGGTGATGAGCAAACGTGAGCAAAGCCTCAATAAGCCCGGCTCTTTGGGGAATTCTTCAGAATCCCCATGAGATTCGCCAAGGCCGGGACCATCTTTGTCAGGAAACAGTCGGCTGAAAAATGGTGTCAAGATCTGTTCCAAGCTCGGATGGTTAGTTCAGCTGCTAAGTCGTTCGGGCTCTGTGGTAGCATGTTGGTTTGTTCCAGTAGAACAAACGTATGTGATGTGGTGTTATGGACGGTTTCTTGGATAGATGGCAAATGAACCGATGCTTGATTCTTTGATCCAGTAACATCATTCATGGGGGGTCGTCTGGAGCAGCTCGGGCCGTGGAAAGGCAAGCATGATACACCGTCTGTCAAGTCTGTCAACCAGGAACTCTAACAGAGTCAAATATCAATGCAGGAAATTCAGCGTGGGGCAAGCAAACAGTTCAAAACTCCATACCTTGACTGCTACATCTACTTAGTCTTATTCTTATCTTTTTGGGGAAGATTCTACACCAAGCAAACTTCAGGATGAACAAAGAACAATTTGATACCGGAATCTAACTCCACTCTGACAGCATTGGGGTTTGGAATCACATCTGCACCATGGTACTGGCCTGAAAATGCCATCATCAGCTTATTGCCTCTGGAAAAAGAGTCCGCAAAATAACAAAATCACATATGGCACCTCAAGATTAACGAGATGAAAGGTGTAGTCTAGTGGGACTGCTTCGATGTAAACAGTGTGTATTTGTGTACTTGTGTATAGCAGACAAAACATATTTGTTAAATTTAATGCCATGCACAAATTTGGGTCGTCCCCTATCGGTTGTGAGGATTTCAGTACTCCTGAAGGTATCACAAATGGGGTATCGGTATAGGGTCGTCCCCTATCGGTTATGAAAATTTTGTGCAACTTCAGAAAGGCCGAGACAAAGCCAAACTAAATTTATTATGACAAAAAAAATGTCGGTTACTCACATATCATGTTTTGCAAAACTTTGGAAACACATACAGAAAGCCACATGCGTTGTCACTGGGATCTACCGGCTCCTCTGGAATCACGGACCAACAGGGCAGCGGCATATTTTTTCGCGTCATGTCTGTTTCTTTCGTCTCTTGGTGGCCTGTCTAGCCTGCAGTTCACGAAGCAGTTGTGCTGGGGGGTATCAGCTGGCTGCTCAATCGCTTGTCCCCGAAGAGCATCCCTATGCAATATCATGAATACATACTGGATTACTAGGAATTGCAATCTGTTGTGCAAATATGTGCAAATGAGAGCTGTGAAGTTAGAATTTCGAAGCTCTCAGGCTATTGAAACGAACTCTGAACAATCCCGGAGACATCTGACCAGTAGGCATGAATCTTCGCAGACTTTAGATCTACAACATGTGTTGTAACAATATGTACAACATGGTTTGTTTATTCCTCTGGTAAACTCGCAGGTATGGGTGGGAAAACCACCATAATTATGTCACAAGAAATGTATCTTGTAGGATACTGTAGTTAGATTTTAGTTTGATTCAGTCGGATACCAATATTAGATCAGAATCTGTGATTCCCAAAGCATGTTCAACGATGACAAAGCCAAAGAAAACAGATCGGCAATCCGTATTTTCAAGTTGTTTGAAATTGGGTACCCTCTGGTAATTTAACGTTTTGCTATTGAAAATGACCCATTTATAGTCGAATTACCTGTTAAAATAGTGGTTTTCCAGTTCGCAAACTGTTAGTTTACCAAAGGGTACCCCAAAAAATATCTTGATATCTAATGTCATATAATTATATCAATATATATATATATATATTATCATTATATAAATTATATATCATTATATAATTATATATCATTATATATAAATCATCATGGCATCTATGTCCACAACGTTGGGGGGGTATCCCCCGAGCAGAGAGCTGCCGTGCCGCCGTGCCGCCTGCTGTCGCTGTTTCCTTCGTTCCAGCCGCTTCTTGGCATGTGCCTGTGGGGATCATCATCCCAGGTGAAACACACGACACAAAACTGGGATGTACTGAATGTAATGATATTATACTCTGTATATAATGATATATACAATGATAGTATAAATATATATATAGTGTATATATATATACTATCTAATGATCTAATGCATATCTATCTTGTCAATACCAAGCAACTTGGACCCAACACTTTGGGGCACGGGTTCTGATTTGCTGAGTTTCACCATCATTTCATCCTGCAGCGTGAGTTGATGCACCTCCAACATGGGCAAATCCGTGTAGAGGCTCTGCAAGGGAGACGTTGAAACAACCTTCGGCCACCGTGACGTCATCCCGAAGCATTGGTTTAAAAATAGATAGGAGAATTTCTGAGTGAAAAACTTGTTGTTCTTCATTATTCTATACCTTCTGGCTATCAAACGTGTACATGAAGGTTTATAGCTGGGAAATTCATCGAACTAAATGGTGGATTTTCCATTGCCATGTTTGATTGCCAAAAGGTAATGCTTGGTACAACTCTTCCAACATGTTTTCTTCAGTTGGGCTGACGGGTTTTAGGAAGCTGGGAATCATAAAAGCACATCTTCATGAGTGTGCCTACCTGACAATGATAGGAACGCCAAATTTCGAACGAAAGGACAAGTACGACAGCACTGCCCACTACAGTAAGTCTCAATGGCTAATCTAGGAAAAGTCAAGACTATGTACCCGTAGAAGTAAATAGCTGTACGTGTTCTTGGTCCAGAAATGGGGTATGCGACATAACTTGACATATAAAAAAACTGTCATGTTTCTATAAAATCTTAAAATGATATGGAATGGGATTCTCACAATTGTCAGACAATCTCAAGTAGAACAATGTACCTCCCAAGGCTCCAACTGGGACCCTTTAGCAAGGTATGTGAGGAGCAATGGGGTATATACACTAGTAACCTATCCCCAAATTCACCAGAAATGATACGTATGGTTAACTCATCAAACATATCATCCCTGTGAGGTACAGAGATGTGTGCGCCCACGAAACAAAACTGGTGCAACGTTTTCAACCCCGAGCAGCTGAAGAGTCAAGCCATCAACCGTTGATCCATTAAAAAAGGTCTACTGTAGTGGATCCAACCCGCTCAGGTGACCCAGGTGGATAAGTCCACCAAAGCCTTGATTCAATGGATTGTTTGATGGGAAAATCTACAGTTGAATTGTAGGGCTTTCCGGTTAAGATTGTCCCTTAAACCAATCCAATAATTGATAACAGGTTGGTGGTTTCAACCCCTCTGAACAATATGAAAGTCAGATTGGATCATCATCCCAACTATTGGGGAAAATAAAAGCCATGTTCCAAACCACCAACCAGATATATTGTTATTCTACTTATTAACCATTCTTAACCATAGACCATAGATTAACCATAGATTAACCATAGACTAACCATAGATTAACCATAGATTAACCATAGATTAACCAGGAAAACATGTTGATAAGCAAGTACTATTGACTGGGTCGCCTGGGGTCAAGTCCTCCCCAAATCCACCCCGACCCAGCCTTCGCCTTGACACTTTGGTCAGACAGAAGCGCCACATCTCGGCCTTTGGAGCAATCCCATCCCCCCTGCCCTGTGGCTATACCAACCATAGCCAGACCTGAAGAATGAACACATCCAATATGATCTTGGGGTCAATTCCCATCCCATGACGGATCCATGGTGCTGGTATATATTACACTGGGGTATATTGATGGGATCCATGTCGCCATATATATAGCACACATGGATCCTATGGGCATGGATATTGGGTTATTTAAGGATAACCCAGATTACTAATCATCCAATACCTTGCTACAATTCCCTCCCATGGTTATTTGATGTTATTTGGGGCGCAAGGAATTCATCTGAATCTGGCTGTGGATCAAAACATGATCAGTAGCCTTCTGTCCACCTGCTCAGTGAGTCTTAGTAACCAGCTTGATATAGCAGATCTGAAATAAAGCATTGTTGCTATAATATGTTGCTATTCTATAATCGCTTGTTTCATGTGCCGGAAAACCGCAAGAGATCAAAGATGAGCCAAACTTTCGGCCCCTGAATGAAGGTCCAATGCAAAAAAACATGTGGCTGACTTGTGAGACCCGTAATGGGGCATGTGAAACCATAACAACAATTGCAAACTAGAAGCAAGGTGAAGAGCAACACATTCTGAATGCACGCATATGAAATGGGAGGTAATGATCTGCATATGTTTTTCCAGATAAAATGGGATACCCCTGTTCATCATTGGTTTCCAAATTCAAAAGACCTAAAATTTGGGTGAAAAGTTAGTGTTAGGGTCCTGAATGACTTGGAACCCTCTTATGGGATCTAGCGAGAATCATCTAGCGAGAATCCCCCAAAACAAGATAATAGATATATATATATATATAGATATATAAGGCCCATGAAAAGTAACATGCAACCAGCATCTTAAAGGATGCCCTGACACACCCCACACCAACTATATGTCGGGCAAAAGGCTTTCACAAGATGAATCCTAAAAAGCAACTGCATCGGCAAAATTGAAATAGCGCGAAATGTTGAAACGTTCCATCTGAATTTCATGTAATTTCACGGCCTATTGTTAATTGTTGTGTTGTGGTATCCAACTATCTGAAGCTTGTGATGCTCAAAAAACTTCCCTGAAGCATCCAACCACAAAGGCCCACCTTTCACTTCCAGAAGACCTTCACTCTCCATGTGCTGGAAAATGGCCTATGGATCTCGAAGCAGCTCAGTGGAAGACGGCTACTCATGAAAGAAGCACGAGCAAACAGAAAACATCGCATTCGAATACATAAAATATGCCAAACTCTTGACCCCATTATCCACAGCTACCCCCACGTAACCCAATGCCTAGTACCAAATCCCAAAGTTCCCCTGAGGAATCAATGCTCCACAAACTCTAACCATGGGGGGAAGTCTTTGGGGATCATCGGAGAATCTCGCTGCAATATCACTGCAATTGATGGCTAGCTACCATACAGAACCATCCCAAAATAACCTGAACGTTCAGGTGAATCATTCTAGTTTGGGAAAATAGATCAAAATAGATGTATATGTAGACTACATATAATATACCGTATTCCAAATATACTATATATGTATATGTATACTACATATTCCATATTCTATATATCATATATATATATAAGTATACACCCCCATGTTCCGTTTTAAACTGGCGAGCCGGCTATATGCGCCTGCGCCAGCGCCGGGCTCACCTTGAGTCCCTGTTCGGAGGCCACGCTGGCGATCAACGCGGCCTCGGTTTTCATATGTTTTAGTGGGAAAAAAATATGGGAAAATTAGCTATAAACGGTGGATTATTATCTAACATGGAAATGTACTGTTGATGTGGTTTACTGCAGCGCTTTTTGGAGGTACCCACAATTTCCATATTAGATAATATTCCACCATTTATAGCTAATATATATACCATGTTAATATTTTCTAATATGGACATGTACTGTTTTGATGTTGTAGCCTTTCGGTTCATTTCCTGGAGATTGGTTACCAATCATTGTGATTTACCGACCAACAATGGCGATTTTTCATCAGATGATGGGGATCATCTATTGTGAGGTCGGATAGGGTCACCCATGGATTGCATCCCTTCCATGGTAAGAAGTGGGGGATTTACTCATTGGAGGACCATACAGATGGTGGTGTTTAATATTTGGGAGGTCCTGTTAATGATCCCGCATCGGGTAGTCCAGATCCTGATAGATTGGGTTTTGATGTGCCAGGTACCCGTTGCAGGAGAAAAGAACCCTGAAATCTGGGTACCTCCAAAAAGCGCTGCAGTAAACCACATCAATTTTGTCAATTCAGTGGGAATTCATCTCATATCAAGTCAATGTTTGTCAAGCAATGTCGGGATTCTAAATTATCATTGTTGTTGCTACCATCAATATCATGTATATATATATGTGTAATATATATATATATATATATATATATATATGTATATGTGTGTAATATATATATATATATACACATACATGTACAATCATATACACATACACATATGTACTGTTATTATAAGCATTGACTCTCCTTGGAACATACATATTTCAATATATACAACTTAATTATATGAAATCATACAACTGATATACAAACTTATAAAGTTATATACAACTTGTATAAAGTTATACAACCCCCAATATACAACTTATATATATATATGAGCTCCCGTCAAAATCCTTTACATGTCAGTAGTTGCTATTGTTGTGGTTATCGCTTTTTGGGGGGCCTATCGTTTTCCAGGTTTTGTGGAAATCAGCATGTTCGATACCCAAAATCCATTCCTAAACAGGCTCGGAAATGGATCGACGAGTTGTTTTGTTGGTTTCAAGTGTTTCGGCAACACTTCATGTTCCTTTCATGTTCCTTTCATTTTGCATCAATTTTCCTTCATGTTCCTTTCATTTGCATGCATATTCCTTTCATTCTACATTCATTTCGAGTATTCTGTATTCTCCATTCATGTTCCTTTCATTTGTATTCAGTTCCCTTCATTTTCCTTTCATATTTCTTTCCTTTTCATTCCAATGTGCATTGATATTCCTTTCCTTTTCATTCCAATGTGCATTCATGTCCTTTCATCTTCCTCTCATTTGCATGCATGTTCCTTTCATTTTGCATTCATGTCCTTTTATTTCCTTTCCAAAGTTATGAAAATGACTCTATGGCTTGGCCAGGGGACCGAGTGCAACAAATGGTTATCGCTAAGTTGTCGCTAAGGTTATCGCTAAATAACCCCTCGAACATATGACATTGTTCGAATGAAATTTGCCACAAAAACGACAGAGTGAGAGAGAGAGAGAAACCAAGAGAGAGAGAGAGGGAGAGAGAGAGAGAGAGAGAGAGCGCGAGAGAGAGAGAGAGAGAGCGAAAAAATAAAATAAATAAATAAAGAAAGAACGAAAGAAAGAAAGAGAGTGAGCGAGTTCGATGTCAAATGATATGGTAACTGCTGGGGGGAGCCCTATCGCTTTACAGTGTTTCGTGCACATCTCTGACCAAAAAACTCCTGCAATAAGTTTAAGGTGGTCTTCAACCATTTTGACCGTGACTCATATATATAAATGGCCTTTCCTTTTGGAACGGGATCCCGCACCAAAGGTCCTCTCCGGCGGCAGCGACAGGCCTGCTCGTGGGAGAGCAAAACAGGCCTTGGTCAATGAAGTCTGTCCATGAAATCATATGTGTAGTTGTGATTACATAATCCCAATTATGGGGGTTTATTAATCACAACTTGACATTATACATACGTGTATATATATATATACTCATGATTAATGCTAGACAATCATTTTCATAAATTGTATATGTATATATATATCATTAATAAATATACCATATACTGTTTTGATACATGCCATATAAATGTTGTATGTGTAAGGAATATACCAAAATGTGTGCGTAGCGACAATATAATGCCAGTCTATATACATATGACTTGACACTTCATACACACACAGTAAGCATATTAATATGTATATGGTGTATATATATATATATGTGCACTATATACATTCATATATATATATATATACATATATATAAATATACATCATATAAATATATATATATATATGTATATATGTATATATACACATTCATATGTATGTATATATATATACACACAATTATATATAATTATATAGTTATATATACATATATGAATGACACGTCATCATACTTCATCCATATCTACATCTTTGTCGCACCCCGACCAGAAAACATGTTGAGGCGTTTGGAGGTTTGCAGGAATGATGTTTTCTATACTATCTGACTTGTGCAAACATTTCACATGTGTATACATACTATCTATTGCATGTATATCTAAAATTGTATACACATTCTATTCTGACCAAATAGAGTATATGTTCTTAAATAGCACATGGCTGAGGTGGAAGTGTCAATATTGGCCATATCGCCATTTGAATGCATCATGTTGCTCCAAATTTTGTGTCAAGACATTTTAAGACGTTGCTATAATCTATAGTACTAGTTATGTATATATATATATATGTGGTCAAAATGTGCTCCCAGGAATGGGATTGTTTGCTACAGAACATGACCAACATGTATGGCGGAGAGTCTTTCAAACCTCTAATTCCTCATTCATGTAGATTGTATGGGTATGGTTCAGTTGGTTTAAAAACATATCTTCTGGATAAATAACTAATTTCTTCTTGTCAAATCCATATGGTGGTTTTTTGCCGAGATTATCAAACAATATCAAACACATCTCCATTTGGGTGTGTGCAAGAATGGGGTATACCCCCGAACATCCACCAACTATGATAAACCAGCATTTATTTGATTGGTTTCCAGGTCTCCTCAAAAAAAATCCAGACACATCCCATTTCTGAAAATCGTTCAAATCCCATAGTCCAACAACTGCCCAGAGACCCTTTTCGGCATGATCTGTTGAGGTCCCGGTCAACAGGCTGTGGGAGAGTCTCTCTAAGGCCTGGCCCAAAGATGCCCAAAGGCCTAACAACTTAGGTCACTGAAATGGACCATGAAATCCGGGGAAAATCCTGGCGTGTCTCAAAGATTGGGACATGGGGAGATTGGTACAATGTGAGGCCCCCCAGTGATGTTAGTTGGTTTAGATTCGCCCCAGTAACTATAGTTATAAGTACCATAAACTATAGTTATTGGAGTTATAAACCAGCTTAGCTATCTTGGGGGCCTCACGTTGTATACTTAAAGATACTTAGTTTGTCTTTGTTGTCTGAATTGGCTCCTCGGACAGGGACTGACTCTTGTTGATGATACTATTGTATACGATTGTGATAAAACTCTTGTTGATGATACTAATGTGAAACACTCTGCCATGAGCCATACCTAAATATATATATATAATACATAATTCTAATACGATTTATTCCGTTTGGGGATCTTGTGAGCATCAATATAGCTGTTGTGTTCATGAATGGATTTACCACATTGTTGCTGTCGCCGTTTCACTTCTCGCACTTCTCGTTCCGGGCTCCAGGCGTAGTCAACCCCTCCCTAGCTTGTTGTTAACCACACCTCACCTAGCAATTTGGGACATGCAAAAAGCTCTGTTCAACTCGGCATGGATTTTACATCAGAATGTTTAGAGTACCCTCCAAATCTTTCATGTGTTTAAGTTTAAACTTGATCTTGGAAAATGCATGAAAACCCTGGCATTGAAGCTAAAAACTTGTGCGTCCAGAAGAATGTGCGGATAAGTCATAACACGTTAACATCACAATCTCTAGGCTCCCGGATCGACAGCCCAATGGGATAGCGACCATCAAGGCCTCGTTCACCTCGGCCATGCGTGCAGCAGCATCCTGCCAGGTTGAGCTATACCTTCACCCTGTACCATTCAGAACGCCTCGGCGGGGTGTAAACACGTGCCCGCCGCAGAAGTTACTTGAGAAAGTCAAGATCGTAGCATCAAGATCATCAAGAGCATGTTGGAAGTTTTTCATGAGAACTCTGGCCACCAACTGTGACTAAGTGCTAAGACCCTAACAATGTCCTGAGCACTTCTATCACAAGCAAAAGTCTGGTGAAGCGATGTTAAAGAACCACAAAGTCATAGATTAAATATGATTCAATTTTTATGCTCCTGATTTAGGCCCAATGATTCAATGTCACTTTGTCAGAAGTGACCGTCAAATCGCCGAGATTCAATACCCAAGTCGTTCCAAGATTCTCCTGACCAATATGTTCGGTCCTGCGGGTCTCGCCGCAGCGGAGCCAAGCGCTCAAAAAGTCGACCCAAAGCTTTGCGCGGATTTAACCTAGGCTTTACAGACGTGGATCTGGGGTGAATTGATTTGGAATTGATATGAATTGATTTTGAGGTGTAAACTCATGGAATTTTCAATGGAAGAGCCAATTCATCCAAATCTGGAGGTCATCACGGGCACACTGTATATTGCAGCATTGGACGGACTGGATCATTGAGGATGGCCCAGTCAAATTGCACTCGACCTGCTGCGCCCTGGGTGAAATTGCTGCATGGCTATAGACACCCTACAAAAGCAGATGTTTTTGGGCTGGATTGAACCATAAAAAACATGATTAATAATGACAGAATTAATCATGAACCTTCAGTATATTGTCCCTCAATTCTCGCCAAGATTACACAACTCATCATTTCACCAGCCATTCGCCAAGCTTTCCTCAGTTTTGTTTCGAGTATCTCAAAACTAGTTACAACTCCACTGTCAACCACCTACCCTATGGTAATTTAAGATAGCCATTGAACATGGCCGTTCAGAGTTCATTTACGAAAAAATATGATTTGCCATAGCTATGCAGCTATGGTCGAAGGAAGTTTAGAAGTCAAACTTCCGACAATATGGAGAGATGAAAAGCAGAGCAGGGCAGAGGCACGGAGAAGAGGAAGATTAGAAGAGAGAAGATAAGAAGAGAAAGAGTAAGAGGACA
>Ga0126342_10017358_pt1 | contig 12453 bp, 12 predicted proteins | sample Cyp1metagenome_FD_92528 | JGI IMG/M metagenome (GOLD analysis project Ga0126342, IMG submission 92528) | Coral microbial communities from Lord Howe Island, Old Settlement Bay, Australia - Cyphastrea 1 metagenome | ecosystem: Host-associated > Invertebrates > Cnidaria > Coral ... | reverse complement strand
CGCACGGACACGCACACACACACACAGACAGGCACACACGCCCCACTAGGGGGCAAAGCTTGTTATGGCAAAGATGAGCTTGCATTGTTGTATGAAAATGTGCAATAAACTATGCCTTGTGTTAGAAGGGTGTACACACACACAGCTTACTCACACACAACTTTCTCACCCACACAACTCTCTCACACACCAAAACTCTAACACTCTCACACACACACAACTCTCCCAGACACAGCACCCTCACACAACTCTCTCACACACAAGGTTCTCACACACAACTCTCTCACGCACAACTCTCGCAGAACTTACTCACACATGACACAACCCCCTCGCACACACACACAACTCTTTCACACACACACATCTGACCCCAACAGCTCTCTCGCACGCAACTCTCTCATACCTACCTTTTCACACTATCTGCCTTCCACCATCTCCAAAGAACTCACACATACTCGTACTTTTATCAAATACATTATATATATATATACATATATATAATTATATATATGTATATAAAACCTTCTCACACACACAACCTTCTCACACGGAACTCTTTCACTCGACCTGTCTTCTGCCATCTTTGTGTCTTTCCTGCCTTTCCTATCCCGTGTTCACTTTCTTTTGCGACTTATTGGAAGAAATTGACATGTGGGCTTATCCGGTCCGGTATTTTTTTCGTTCAGGTCAGCCTTCCAGGGAACTTCCAGGGCTGAGTCTGGCTCAGGTGTGAATGTGCTGAGTGACCAAAGTGTAATGAGCCTGGACAGCATGGTGGACAGTGCCAACGGCAACTGTGGGGACATTGGGAATGAAGAGCCAATGCTCAACTATCTCCGCGACTTGGTGATATCAAACACTAAACTGGACTGGTCCTGGCCCCCCCACTAGGATGGGATGCCAAAAGATGTTACACGTTTTTTCCCATGAACTCTGCAAACATCAATCAATGATGACCGCTCACCCTTACTTACCCCAACTCTTTGGGTTGACACATGAAATACTGTAATCATCTGTTCGTCAATTGAGTCAATTGCCAGCGGTCAGCTCACACACTTGGAACATGTCTTAGTCTTGAGTCTTGAGGATACTTCCTGGCAAATGATAGCATTCAGGGATGTGCAGATGCAGCACCTAGCTGCAACTCAATCACCAAGATGCCGGAATACGCCGTTGATGATGGCAACCTGGCTTCATGGAAAATTGATGAAGCCTCGTACCATCTTGACATATTTTGTCCCCTTTTGGCAACTTTCCGGATTCTTTTGTGTTTGACAAGTAGATTGTGGAATCCATTCGACCCGCTGGTCTTTCTTTTCAAAGCCAAGCGATTTATCTTGGAAGAGCTACTGCTTCATGATTGTTTTCTTCAGCAAAGGCAGCTAAGTTTAGGGCCTGTGTCGCCCACTGAGGTAAAGGATATGCTGCAAGAATGTTGTGTTCTGCAACCTGTGGCTGTAATATACCGGGAGGAGAGTTCATCAATGTGCAAGGTTGTCCATATGGTGATACCCGAGCCTGTGATACCACTACAGAAAAACAGAATTTCGTCGCAAGTCCCTTGGAACATGTTGAATTGATTGCATTGATGTTTCGGAGTCTCTCAAAGACATGGAAAAATAATGCAAAAAAACATGATGTCATGGTATATAACGAGTTGAATTTCCCAACTCCTTTGTCACCTGGAAGATTTGGACATATTTGGAAGGGCCTGGAAGTTTGAAGTTTTGGTTCGCTGGGAAAAATGGGTCATAGGGCTCCCTTGACGTCTTGTCCTTGTATTTATGGGGCACCCAAGGTGCAGTCTGCGTGGAAAAGAATGCATCGAGTCTGAGAGCATATCCTCCATGGAAAGCCTGGGTTCAGACCATTCGTTCATATGGAAACCAGGCATCAAATTATTTGTCTGCGAAGCCTGATGCCCTGATTTTGGCACAGGCCATGGAAGACAATGGCTGTGGCTTTTTGGCCAACTTGAGCGCGCAAAACATTTCGCTGGGCGGTTGCTTCAGCTGGAACAGCACGTTCTCTTGGGACTTCAAGACCCTGGAGGTCTTCTGCCCCGTGACTTGTGGATGTGGGTCAGACAGCCCTCGAGGGTCTGGCTGTCCAACACCCTTTGGCTACACCTGCAGTGGCGGAGAGGTGCAAGGATGTTTGACTTGGGATGGCAAGCATTTCTGTGAAGGGTTCAATGCCGAGGTTCTTCGCGCAGACATCTTGTTTTCCATTGTTGATTTCCTCATGGCGCAAACTGACTTGGTTTCGTCAGTACTTTTATTACTTTTCTACCTGAAATGTCCTTTGTCTTCAAAAGTCACGAAGCATACGGTTTAGTTAGTAGTGTCTGAGAACTTTGCAATGAGGAGTGACTATGCCTCGGAAATTATGCTCGCGTTGCAGACAGCACTTGCGCAGAAAGCAAGTGTTACACAGCCTGTTCACCCACAGACCATCCAATTGGATCCTCGGCTAACACACCGTTAACACAAGCAGCTCCTCATGGCAGGCTCCTGCCTGGGAAGACGCAAAGAGCACAAGAGGAGTATACAAGGTAACAGGTGACAGTCGTTCTGGAATGGACCAAAAACATTCTGGGACACCAAACTGATCAGACTGGAATGAAGCCTGTTCTTGGTACAGACATACTCATGGCATCCTGAAAATCTAGGCCTGATACAGGAAGCAACAAGCTGTGGAACACAAGGCCAAAACGCAGGTTTCAGTTGCTGTGGACAAGTTTAACCTGCAAGCACCCTGCTCCATGCCCATACCCTACTACAGCTTTTTGCTCGTATGCTTTGACATGCCAGCATCATTTGAGTCCCTCTGAGCATCCTAGGTTTTCCGGAAAAAGAAGGTTTAGAGTTGCCATGAGTTGCCACAGCTTGCGGTGAGGTTTCGAGGATTTTAGGGGATTTAGTCCTGGGATGTCCTGGGTGTGCTGAAGCTTTTGAGGCTACAAGAGGGCTACAAGCAAATCGTTGATTGTAATGAGGCGGATGCCATTTTTCTTTGCGAAAGCGGTCGAATTTGCTTGTAGCCGTGGTAAGTGAAAGCACCTCGAGCTTTCTTTGTGCAGTTCCAACGTTGGCTCAGGAACTTAACTTTGATTGGGAACTTTCAGCGAAGGGGAAGATTTGGCTGATAGAGGATGGAATGAATGCCACTGAAATGACTTCGGCACTCTTCTCCACTACACTTGCAGACCTCCAGGTGCGGGACAGGACTGTCGATAACGATTTTCAAGCAACGTTTATGAGAGAAACTGAGAAACCTCCTTGTTAGAGAGATTCAGAAACCCAGAGAAAGAGTAGGCCAAAGTAGAGAAGAGTAGGTAGGAGTAGAGTGAAGAGTAGAGTAGAGTAGAGAAGATTGGAGTGGAGTAGAACAGAGATGTCAAGCAGGGGACAGCTGAGTAGAGATGTCAAACAGATGTCAATAGAAAGGGATGCCAAAAGAAAAAGATGTAAACAGAAAACTTTCTCAAGGCACTGTTGTTCTGACAGGCATTTTGTAGGCACGTGCCTCTGCCCTTCAGGTCTCATGAAGCCTCCGCCCCCCAGCTTTCCCGTGAACTTGTACAACTGCTATAATATTTCTAATATAATATATATATATATATATTATGTATATGTATGATATCATTTACCATCATATCTCATCGAAGCAGATCATACTAGTATGATATAACTCAGTATCCATCAATCGTTGATCATTACGCATTTCCAACGGACATCAAAGAATTGGCAACATCACAGTGGAAGCGAGTCAGAGGTTGCACAGGTGCATATGATGGCTGGAACATCCCCTGACGTTCGAAGGGTTCGGATTTTGTTTGGGCACGGTTCAACTGTTCATTAACTGTGGCGCAAGCGAAGTTCAGCTCGGTTTAGATTTAGTGGTGCTCCTTTGACACTCTTTGAATTTTTATGTTTCAGCAAATAGAGGTCATACCTCCCCGTCATTTTGGGGGAATCCAGTGGTCAGTGGTCATCGTGAGAGGTTGCAGTCGATAGCAGTTTGCAATCCTTTGGAGTGCCAGTAAACGACTTGGGATTTGCCTTGACATCATTTAGTGCTTTGGCAGCAGGCGGCAGCAGGGATACCAGGTCTCTGAGAGTGAGGTACTGACCTCTGGGCTTGGCAATTTTACACTTGGATACACTTAGATCCACTTTGCTTGGGAGTTGTGGGATGGTTGACGCCGAAGGTGCCCCGGATTTTCTTTCACCATTCTTCCTCAAAACTCGCTGTGTCAGGTAACATTGTAACATTATGTATATAAGCAGAAATTGCTTCAAAAATGTTGCCCCAGCACCTAATGGAAGAAGAAGACAGGTTTTGGGTGGTTCCAGTCATCTGCGGAGCTGAGTTCCATGCCCTGAGCTAAGGCAATCCTGATGCCATTTACGGCCCCTACGGCGCAGATGGTTACGGAGACGGCTATAGCCTGCTCAATGACATCCGGGACAAACTCACTTAATATCATTGATACCGAAGGAGATGATATGAGATGCCTGAGAAAAAGGAAAGTTTGAGGGGCACCGGATATACAATTGTCGTCGAGACTTGTTTGGCCACCCCTGAGATGTGCCAGTGAAGTGTTGTTCCTTCCGCTGGACAAAGATCATCACTGGGAGTGCTTAGGAAAATTAGGAAATGATCCGGCTGAGCTGGCTGCCAGAAACATGTATAGATCACTGGTTTTACAATGTTTGGGCATTGGCAGTATTTGTCAAGAGCAGGTTGACGTCGTCACTTTCAAGATTTCTGTGGCCACTCCTTCCGCAGCAAGACCCACGTTAGCCTGCAAAAATTCCGAAGACGACTTGCATGCCCCTAAAATGTTTATCTTTTGGATTCTTTTGTGGCTGGCGTATGCTGGCGTGCATATTCTCGGACAACACCTGGTGCACAACTTCAAATTCTGAATGACGGACCATGCTCCTGAAATACACCCAGAACTAGAACCCTGAATCACACCAGAACCTCTAAAACCCTATACAAAGGTGGTGACAAAGCCGTTGTTTTTTTTTGTGAGAAAATGCATAAAGAATCTCGCCCAAACGGAGTTTGATTGCTGGATCGTGTTTGTTCGCGTGGGCAAATGTGGGTATCTTTTTTCGGACCTGTCATATCAATGTGTTTGGACTCTTCTGACCGAAGGCCAGAGCGAGTCCATGCAGTTATAGTTATTCACTTGCCAGCTATCACATGATAGTCGTCGCCGACATTTGGGACGAAGTGTTGTTTGGTTGGCTGTTTGATGTTGCTTTAGGCTTAAGGTCAAAAGTAGTATGCCCCCTCCTTGCAACAAGTGCAAGAGAGGGATTGCTCAGGAAGCCGACACCTGGTGCCTGGGGTGTAGCTCCCTAGAAATCTCCCAGGGGCTACTACGTCAGACGTGGAAGCACGCTGGGCTGCGCGCCGTGGCCGAAGAGGCGCTGCTGTCAAGCGCGCGCCTGGTGAGGGCGTTCGGGAACTTGGACGGATCGCTGGGGGGGCCTAGCGCTGGGTCGGCCGCCCGTGCGCCTGGCCTCACCACTGCGGCGAAGTCCAAACCTGCAGTGCCACCGCGGTCGCGCAGCCCTAGGCGTGACGACCGCCCCCCGCTGGTCCGGTCGCCGGGCCGTGCGTCACGGGGTGGAAGCGCAGCTCCACCGCGTCCGGAGTCCGAGTCAGAAGACTTCGACGAGGACGAAGAAGAGGAGGAGGAGGAAGACGAGCCTGCGACGGAGGTGAAGAGAGAGCGGGACGGCTCGAGGAGGCCGCCAGAGCCTGAGGGTCCCCCTCCCAGCAAAAGGGAGGCCACTGAACGCAGTGAGAGGAGCCCAGAGGGGCGAAAGGAAGAACGAAAGAAGCGTAGGGAAGGTGAGAAGAAGTCAAGAGGAAAGCGTCGCCGTGGGGGGACGCGCCATCAGAGGAGGCACAAGGATCAGGAGAACCCTTTTCGGAGGAGTCACAGGCGGCTTAAGGCCGACCAACTGGAGCTGGCATCCAACCTCGAGGAAGGGTTGGAGCGGCGTCACTGAAGCAACCCCTTGCTGCCAATCGGCTTGCAATGGCGGAAGCTTCAGATGCCGAGGATTCACCTGCCCCCGAAGGACCGGGGGTGCCTACTCCTGCCGAGATCCGGCAAAATCTGGCTACTCAGCCAAAACCTACAACTCCGCAGGCTTACAATGTGGAAGAGGCAGATTTCTGGCGGCATCGTCATGTACCACCAGGTTCAGTGGTGCAGTTCAGGTCACTTGGAGAAGACAACAACACCGACGAAGGGCTGGTAGCGGTCCTAGTCAAGCGAAGTGTCTCCCAAGAGACTGGCATGTGGCTGGAGGTCGACCTGCTGGGGGCAGAGCAAGAGCAGTGCAAGAAAGCCCTACAGGCATATTTCAGAAAAGGGCGGCGGCAGGTTCACATCTGCTACTATGGAACTGCAGGGGTCTGCCCGGCTCTAGAGGAGAATGGACTCCATTTGAGCCTATTTACATGGTTCCCTCCGGGCGACTTCGACGCTGCTTGGTTAAGCGCTGCGTCCAAGAAGAAGGTCAAGGGAGGAGTCAACATGATGATCGACTCTCAACGCGACGCTGGCGCTCGTTCGCCGCGCGGCGCTCCAGGTATAAGCAGGACCGAAGAGAGGCTGGCCGCCCTGCGGCCTGGTCGTCCCAGGGTCTCTTTTGCACCCGGCACGGCGTTGCCTCCTTTGAGTCGAGCAGGAGGTGGAGGTGCGGGTGGCTTCCAGGATGGAACCTCTCAAGAAGGGGAGAGGTCTTCTCCTGCGGCGCCTCGGAACCGGCCCGAGCTGAACTTGGTGAAGGCCGAGGTGATAGACTTGACAGGGAGCCAGCCGAAGGCGAGCAGCTCAGGCAACTCGGGCAAGAAGTCCAAGATGGCCGGTACGCTGGCCCTTGCGGCCGTAGCGCATCAGGAGGCCTCTGTGCGGAAGGATCGAAAGGAGCGCGAGAGGAGCCGGAGCAAGAAAAAGAAAAAGAGGGACAAGAGGAAGCGAAAGCGATCCGAAAGCAGGTCCAGCTCTTCTGCAGGGGACAGCACAACCGAGAGCAGCAGTTTGCTGCCCCCGTTGAAACGGAAGAGCCAGAAGCGTCCCGGTTCAGTCATGAAGATGCTGGAGCAGCAGGCCTTCGATTTCTTGGCACAAGATGGTGTCCTCGACGAAGCGCAAGAGGTGTCGGAGCTGGGCAGCCGCCCCAAGCTCTACACCTATTACCAGCTGGGCTTGAAGCCCGGGCTGGACCCTCGCAGTCGGGACGCCAAGGAAATGGCCCTTCTCTGCAAGGCCCTGGACGTTTTGCGAGAGGGGAAGCTAGATCAGCTCGGCGACCTTCTCGCTGCCAGGCTGATAGCGGTGGATACCGCCACAAGGCAGGGTTGGGCCACCGCAAAGCACCTGGAGATCCTGAACCCGGACGAAGAAGGAACCGCCCCGGCACACATCTTCCTGCAAGCACAGAAGCACGGAAAACAGGTGGAGAAGGCGGGAGGAAAAGGCTCCTGGAGCCGTTCCCAAGGCTGGGGGTCCGACTGGTATGGGGAGCCCCGCCAGAAAGGAAAAGGAAAGGAAACAAAAGGAAAAGGGAAAAAGGGCAAGAGCAAAGGAAAAGGAGGCAGGGGCTGGAACTACTGGGGCACCGGAGACAAGGAAAAAGGCGACGGAAAGAAAGCCCCCGAGGCCGCTGCCTAGGAAGGCTTGAGAGAGAGAGAAGTCCTGCTGGTTCAAGCGACCGCGCAGGAGTTGGCACAGGAGTTGCCGAGGTGCAGACAGCAGATATGAGCCAGGAGGCTGGCGACACCGCTTTCAAACGTTTGAAAGTGCCGTCAGGAAGCCTGGACCAAAAGGAGGCAAATTCCTTGGGGAGTGCTGAGACAAGCCATTCTCGGGCACCCTCGAGCTATGAGGGGTGGATTTCACTTTTGAGCCGAACTGCTGATTTGAAGCAGCTTGGAATAGCACTGGCATGGGGGTATATCAGTGGTCACCTGCTCTTTAGTCAGCAGAGTGCTGGGCCGTCACGACTCCCAGTCTCAGCCCGCCGCACTGGTGAGTTGTTCCCCCTGCCGGTGCTCTGGCCAGATAATTTTTCGGAGGCATGGCAACAGTTCCATGCCCGTAGCTGTACAGTTTTTTCCATTGAATGTTGGGTAGCCCTAAGTTGTGCTACCCTTAATTCCCTGTATGGTTGTCCTCAACTAGAGACTGGCAGACGACCCGGAAAAGTGCATGCAGAAGCCCTGAAGGGCCTTAGAGACAAGGTGGAGAGATTTTTAATTGGGGAGAAACCCGTTTCCTTTTCTTTTGAGAGCGTAGTTAGTGAGTTGAAGGATAGGCGAATTAACTATGTGGGGGAAGAGGTAGCCAGACCGTGTGCGCTGAGCCTGGAGCAAATTCAAAGTAGTCTCCCCCCTGTAGGTCACGGTGGAAGTATCCCGGTGGTTTCCTTTTTGGAGGGGCGCACAAAGTTCCTTGTTGAACACCCGCTGGAAAACTTGATTCCTTTGCGGGATAGACCACCTGGGAGCATGCAAGCACGAGTCCATATTGAAAAGGGTGAAGAGCTAAAGGTGTTTCAGCTGCTGGAAAGTAGGGGCGTGACTTCATGGTTGCCTATTGAAGAGGTCTTTTGTGATGGTTCTGGTGAGTGTTTGAACGGTTTGTTTGGAGTGGTCAAACCAGGAAAGTACACTTGTTCTCACGCCCCTGTACTTCGAGTCATCATGAACTTGATTCCCACCAACCGACTTTTTCAGGTGATATGTGGCGACATCCAACTGCTTCCTCACGGTACAGCTTGGCTACCCCTGGTACTTTGCGAAGGAGAAGAACTTAGGATCTCCCAAGGAGATATGTCGGCCGCATTCTATCTATTCGCCTTGCCGGAGGTGTGGTATCGCTATATGGCCTTCAATTATCGAGTCCCAGGCGAACTTATTGGAAAAACAGCTGGACGGGTTTTCCGTCCGTGCTGTAGGGTATTGCCCATGGGCTGGAATTCCTCGGTAGGGGTTATGCAGATGCTAAGCCGCCAGCTCTTGCTTTCTCAGGGACTCTCAAGCAAGTTGGAGCTGCACCGAGGGCAGCCTGCCCCGACTTGGTTCACTCGAGTAGTGGATCAGGCTTCAACGACCCGTGCATGGTGGCAAGTGTATTTGGACAACTTCATGTCGGCAGAGGCATATTGCGACACGTATGCAGAGGTGGACATGAAACTTCAAGAAGCAGCTATGGAGGCATGGCATGGTACAGGAGTACTAACCGCTGACGACAAACAGGTTTTGGGTGCGTCATCAGCTACTGAGTTAGGGATCAGGTTGGATGGCCAAGCTGGCCTAATGGGTGCCTCTGCAGAACGGATTTTCAAGACATGCCTGGCTACCGTGCGGGTCCTGGAGACCCACGCAAGGAGCCTAAAAGAAGCGCAGGTGGTACTAGGACGCTGGGTCTTCATCCTGCAGTTCCGGCGCCCCGCCATGGCAGTTTTAGCAAGAGCTTGGAACGCGCTGGAGACGCCTTGGCCATCCGTGCGCGCTCGGAACGAGCTTTTGAAAGAGCTTCAGATGCTGCTATGTCTGAGCACCCTCTTACAGATGGACATGCGCAGCGACTATGACGAACTGGTCACATGCTCTGACGCGTCGGAGCAGGGAGGAGCTGCAGCCGCTTCATCAGGCCTCAGTTGGTCTGGGCGCACGCTGGTGAACACCTTGCGTGACCCTCTGGCAGCACCCATCGAGGTACCGGTCTTGGTGGTATCCGCCTTCAATGGCGTGGGTGCGGCATTCCGCATATATGACATATTAGGAGTGCGCCCGTTGGGAAAGATTTCGATCGAAATCAGCCGCGAGGCAAACAGGGTCACGCGAACCGCCTGGCCGGATGTCATGGAGCTCTTGGACATAGAAGACCTTACGCTTGCCCAAGTTCGGCAATGGGCAAATCTCTGGCCACGGGCCCTTGAAATCCACTTGTGGGCAGGCTTCCCATGCGTGCACCTTTCCAGTGTAAGGGCGTATCGACGCAACCTGGACGGAGACGGCTCGCGGCTGTTCTGGAAGCTGCTGGAGCTAATTGGATGGCTGAAGGAGGTGTTTCTCCCCACGGCAAAGGTGAAGTTTTGCGTGGAAAACGTGGCCTCTATGGATGAGGCTGCCAGGAAGGAAATCTCCAGCCACCTTGACGTCCAGCCGGTGAAATTTGACCCATCGGACACTTTGCCCTATAACAGGCCTAGGTTGGCGTGGTGCTCAGAGGAGATCTTCGAGATGGAGGAGCTCAGTCTGTGGACAGAGGGCGACTATGTCCGCGCCTACGTGGAGACTGGTTTCATTCAGGACCACCAATGGATCCGACCTGGCTGGCATTGGCCAGCTGGTCAGGAGCCAGGGGTGAAGTTTCCAACCTTCATGAAGGCTATTGCGCGGGATCGTCCACCACCATATCCTGCAGGACTTTCCAAAACTACGGTACAGGGGAGACATCGATGGAGCGAAGATCGGTTCAGGTTCCCGCCATATCAATATATGGACAACTACTTGCTCCACCACGCGGAGAAGGCACCCAGGCTCTTAGATTCCTCAGAGAGGGAGCTCATGCTGGGGCTGGGCCCCGGGCATACGAGCGCCTGCAAGTCGGCATCAGAGGCAAAGACCAGCTGGAGGCAATATGAGGATTGTCGCCTTAGCCTATGTGGCGACTCCTTTGCCATACCCTCTTTTGGTATTGTGGGCGCTACTTTGCTGGCTGAGTTGGTCCCTCGGATGCGACCGTCTACAATCATCCAGCGGCTGGGCCTTGCACCCGGGAGTTCAGTTCATCCCAGAGTGCTGGTCCCTCTCTCTCGCTGGTTGGCCTATGGAGATAAAGGTGAACCTCCGGTTGCTGCCGACCAACTCGTCAGGTGCCTCGGATTGCAAGTTAATCACACTGGGTCCGACGTCCGAGTGCTTACGGGGGAGCCCATGTCAAAGAAGGGTTCGCACGGATCCATGAGGGCTTGGTGGTGGCAATGGAAGCACCTATTTAAATGTAAATGGGTGAACCCTGCCCATATTAACTACCTAGAGATGAAGATGATCTTGCTGACCTTCTTGTGGAGGTGCCGCAATCCAAACTCAGTAGGAAAACGCTGGCTTCATCTCGAAGACAGTATGGTCTGTCTCTACATCCTCACCAAGGGGAGAACATCCAATCGCTTGCTGCAGCCTTTATGCAGCAAGATCTCGGCCGTTCAACTCTTCATGGGGGCCACCGCTTTACATGGGCATGTGACAAGTCTGGAAAATCCCACTGATGCTGCCAGCCGTGCATGACTAGGGGTCACCTCCCCCGGGTCGTGCTGGCAGGCCGCAACAATGCGGATCGAAGACGGAAACGGGCTGGCATCAGACTCCGGGACTTCACGATCAGTCAAAAGACAAAGGAAAGGTATGAATCAGCCGTGGCTCGCGTGCTGCCGTTCCTGGAGGCGCAACCAAACCTGGATGACCTTGACTCTATCCTGGTTGAGTGGATCGAAGTTCAGTGGGTACGTGGCGAACCACTTACCTATATAGCAGACTGCCTGTCAGGTTTACACTTCTTTTGGCCCGATTTGAGGGGCCTTCTTCGCCAAGCATGGCGCCTTTTCAAAAGTTGGCGCCGCATCGAAACACCTTCAAGGGCGCCGCCCATGACCGTTGCGCTGGCTCAGGCCTTTGTCGCGCGGGCCGTGGCGCAGCACAATCTGGCTTTCGCTGCCCTCATTGCAATCGGCTTCCATGGATTGCTGAGGACGGGCGAATTGCTCTCGCTCAGGTTCAAGGACATTGAGGTGTCTACCATGTGCGGGGTTGTCAGCTTACACGAAAGCAAAACAGGTCAAAGGACGGGGTCAAAGGAAGCTGTCGCCTTGCGTGACCGACTCACGCTCCAGCTGCTGGAAACATTGGTTTCCGTGCAGTCTCCTTCCCCTGGCGACTTGCTCTGGCCTCATTCGGCCCAAAGCTTCAGGCAGACCTTTCGTAAGATGTCTGATTACTTTGGTGTCCAAGCTTTGCAGCTGAAACCCTATTCTCTCCGAAGGGGAGGAGCAACTTTTCTCCTTCAAAGTGGGACTCCGCTGGAGGTAATCTTGCTCCGTGGTCGATGGAAGTCCCTAGGCGTTGCCCGCCTTTACCTCCAAGATGGTCTGGCGCAACTTCCTGCGCTAAGGCTCTCCAAAGTGGTTCAAAGGCATGTTGCTGGTTGGGCCGCCGAAACTCCGGCAACGGCCTTCCGGCCATGAGTCGGGGCCATGGAAACAGGGTCAAGAGGCTTGTAAGGTGAAAAAATTTTGCACCAGGCCATACCAGTTGGACCTTGGTTGAATGAAGAAGCCGTCTCACCTCTGTCCATACCAGTTGGACTGGTGAGCGGGCTCAGGAAAGATCGCCATACCAATTGGCGATGCTGTT
>Ga0126342_10017357_pt1 | contig 12453 bp, 10 predicted proteins | sample Cyp1metagenome_FD_92528 | JGI IMG/M metagenome (GOLD analysis project Ga0126342, IMG submission 92528) | Coral microbial communities from Lord Howe Island, Old Settlement Bay, Australia - Cyphastrea 1 metagenome | ecosystem: Host-associated > Invertebrates > Cnidaria > Coral ... | reverse complement strand
TGTATGTACGAGTATGTATGTATGTATGTATGTATGTATGTATGTATGTATCTATGTATCTATGTATCTATGTATCTATGTATCTATGTATCTATGTATCTATGTATCTATGTATCTATGTATGTATGTATGTATGTACGTATGTATGTATGTATGTGTGTGTGTGGATGTGTGGATGTGTGTATGTGTGGATGTGTGGATGTGTGGATGTGTGTTTGTGTGGATGTGTGGATGTGTGTTTGTGTGTATGTTTGTATGCATGTGTACGTGTGTATCTATGTACATGGTCCACATATGGGTCGTATGTTAATATTAGGAAATTCCCCAAATCACACATGATTTTGGAGGTTGATGTATTGTCATCAGCCACATGTCTTACCAGAAACGGGGGGAAGCCCCCTTTCTATTTTTGGCCGTCCATCAATGCGGAACATGGTTTTACGAACGACGGTTCGTTTTGGGGTACTGTACTATTGTCCAGCAACAATTGGGTCCAAATTAGTTGTGTGGTACCTCTCATTACCAAGAATCAGTTCAATAATCGAATGAGACAAAGATTCCCTGGATTAATCTTATTACATTATCACAACTCTTGTTGACACGACATGACACGACCATCACAAATGAGGATGCAACCAATAAACTGCTCTAAGAATGGGTATGTCTAGCTTAATCATGGAGTAATGTGGGTAAAACAATAATAAACCATCCCACAAATAACTATAGGTGGTATGGTTACAATTCCCAGTCGACTGGGTGGTGTATGACATTGTTTTACCCACAAAAAATTGGGATATGTCCTGGTAGGTTCTTTTTTGAATCGACCACCGGTTTCCACCTGATTTGGGCCATCCACGGGGTCTTCAGTGTTTCGTTTCGAACAGCAATTGCGGATCCAATGGAACAACAATAAAAAAAACTCATCCTGTTTCATCTGTTTCCATTCATTTCCCATCTGTGATATGACTTTGGGGATCTTTGGGGCACCAATATCAATATATCTCCATGAAAAATGCCTCTCCCGTTGCGACTCCCCGTTCCCATGGAGTGAAACGGAGTGAAACCGAGCGTCGGCATCCACACCTCAGTGAAACATCATGGCAACCTCCAGGAACCGGATACGAATCCGAAAAAATCTTGGTGGCTCAATGGGAGATCTTCAGGATCCAATTGATGGAGGTACGTTAGTACCATATTTTGGGCCATATTTTGTGGCTGGATGAACATCAATGGAGTACCCTGAGTACCAATCCGCTGGTTGATCATGACTGATTTGCCTCTCCGGTGGTTGACCATTTTTGGGCCCCCATTTTAAAGGTAACACATCCACCACGAGAACTGCCTTTTGGTTGGCTTCGCCGAGGAACTGCAAGGTCTCATTCCGGCGAAAGATCTCTTGTCCCGACGGACAACTGCAGGCATCCGGAGACGTTGAGGCCAATGGGGACTTGCTGTCTTTCGGACATTTCCTGGGCTCGGAAAATGAGAAATTTTAGGGGAAACCTTCCAGACATGAAAAATGGTGATTTAATATGGTTTAATGGGATTTTATGGTGATTATAGGAATTCAATCAACCAAAAAACCGGGATGTTAGTGGATATACCATCTGGTAAACGTTTCCAATACGTTTACATAGCTATAGAAAATCACCAGTTTTTATGGGTAAATCAACTATAAATAGCCATGTTCAATAGCTACGTTAAAAATTATCAGAGGGTACCAGAAAAATATGTTTTATAACGCACAATCCGTCTAGAAATGGATGATTTGGGGCTAGCGTTTTAGGAAACCTCTTTTTTTCCCTGCAGCTTAATCAAACATGGGAGGCTGGAAAATCCACCCTGTATACTTATTAGTTGATTTTCCCAGCGAACCAAACCTCTATTGAGTTCGGGGATTTTCAATGGCACCATGTTTGCCTGAGGGTAAACGGATAGAGGACATGGATTTTGAAGAATCATCCGCTGGTTAAACTGGTTAAATCATGAGACATATTTATGTTGTGTTTCCCTGGGAAGCGGCTTGGAAGATGAGAAATTTGGACCAACGGACCAACGGAAGATGTTCAAAAGTGGTCTGTGCTCTACAATGTGGGGCCCCCAAACGTTATGTTTGTTGGTTTATAACCCCATCTAACTATGGTTATAAGTACCATAAACCCTATAGCTAGATATTGTAGTTATGTTCGCCAACTTAGCTATCGACTGGGGGCCCCACATTGTACATCCACTGGTTGATAATCATATTTTCTCTCCAATGCAATGGCCGGTTTGGAAGACTACCCTCTGGTAAACTAACATAGCTATTGAAAATGGCCATTTATAGTGAGTTTTCCCATTAAAATTGGTGATTTTCCATAGTTATGTTAGTTTACCAGAGGGTATGCCCCATTTTCCGACACTAGCAATTTCCATCTATAGATACTGAGGTTTCCACAAAATGCCAATCTGCACAATAAAATGACCCAAATGGGGGTCAAAACCCTGGTACCCTGGTGAAGACCAAAATAGCTGGCAAAGGGATGTTCATCTCTCCAAATATTGCATAATAGATCTTGATTCCTCTCCAAATAGTACAATCATCCGTAATCATGGGATCCTGAAAGTGATGGATATTCTCTCTACTCCAGGATCATGAAACAAACACAATCCGAAAATATCAAAAGAAGGTGGCGGCAGGCCGTGTTGGCGAATCACCCGGGGATGGTCATCACATCATGGGGATTCGCCAACTCATGGCTTCACCCAACAAAACCTATGGGTGCAATGGTATGGGCATGGTTCAGACAAACCCTCCAACAAAAAACCCTTCAAGGGATTGCCCTTGTTCCATACTTCTATCCCATACTTCTCTTGTTTTTGCCCCGTTCACATGTGAAGCCCATCCAACATACCCATCGAAGTCATCGAAGTTAGGAGTCTTACATGTGCTGTTGCTCTCAGCATTGAAGAAATTCTCTGGGCACTTGACGCACTTCGTCCCATTCCCCTCCCAACCTGGGGGAATGTCGGCCGCCATGCGCACTGAACGTGACAAAAACATACAAAAACCACGTTAAGGAGAAACACACAATCCAATAAGAATCCAAAACAGTGATGATCAAAGTAGGTAATGACTCCAGGGTAAAACCTCAGCGGTATCTTGTCACGCCATAATGAACGGATCACGGGATCTCACCCAGAATGAAACGGACGCGGGAAAATGTTTTTGTATTACGTACGGGTGGCCAATTTGTGTGATTTCATGGAGTTTCATGTCAGTATATGTTTTTTGTTAAAGAAAACTATCTGTTGACTTGATTTGCACATCTGTTTTTTAATTTAAATTGCCACTTGGAAACCTCTCAACTGGGAGATCTTGTTTACAGGGACATCTGCGTGCTGCATAATTTGACCCTGTTTCATATTGGGAACTGAACATATGGCTGAAATCAGCAATCTTCCGGATGGATTCTGTGCCCTCACTTGAACATAGCTATTGAAAAATAGCCCATGGTAGATGACTTACCTAGTGAACTTGGTGATTTCCACTTCGCAAACTGTGAAAAACTACCAGAGGCTACCCCTATGCCCATGGCAGCGGATCAAGCCCACATCGCCACATTGCCTGGCAGGCATTGACACAGGACATCTGGCAGAAATCGGTCCGGAGACACGCGGAGCTTCTCATTCAAGACTTGGTGGCATTCCTTGGCACCGAAAGAAAAACTGCTCGACATTGTGAGACATAGAATGACATAGATATGGGGGTTTCCATAGTCATGGGGGTACTGCAAAATAGATGGTTTTAATGGAAAATCAATCTAGAAATGGATGATTTGGGGGGATTACCACTGGTCAACTAAGAGTTTGCTATAGAACATCACTTTTTATAGTAGGTAAATCATAGAACTAAATGGATCATGGCTTCCATAGCTATGTTAGTTTACTGGAGAGTAGATTGTGGTCTGGTTCTGCTAGGATGAGGTAGGGCTTTGCATCGCAAATTGGAAGTCGTAATATAAGCTCGTCAAACATCCCTGTTTGGATTGCTAACATCATTCTGATTCTAGAGCAAATTAAAAATGGCCCCACTCTGCATGCCAGCTCTTTTCCACCCTCTCGCAAATATCCCAACGGAATGTTTTGGGGAGCTTGGACTGCAACGCAACCACCAGGTTGCCCCAGTTCAAAAGAAGACTGGATCAAAGGTAGATGAGGAACATAATAACAGGACCAAAAACACAGGAATTTGACAGAATCCAAACGTTTCAATCAAACAAATTCTATGACTTCCTCTCTAAACCACCACACTTCATACCTGGGAAACTGCTTTGAAGACCAACATCTAGCGATTTACTCATGCAAAGTCTTTTCAGTGTCCTTGAGGGAAGGGTATACTGAGGTCAACACCATTGAAGTCCCATCATATTCCAGTAATTCCCGGTATATATCATATTCATATCCCCACTAAAAACCACCATGTTTGATGGTTCAATCACCATTTTTCATGGTTACATCAGCATTCTTCGGCGCTGGGCCCACCTGTGGGGTTCGCGGAATCTTTTCTTCGCTGGCCCAGCATTGCTGATTTTGGGGGAACCCTGGAGGGAGAATGACATGGGACCTGAACTGGTTGGTGGTTTCAACCCATTTGAAAAATATTAGTCAGTTGGGATGATTATTCCCAATACATGGAAAAATAAAAAATGTTCCAAACCACCAACCAGTTTTGAAGCCCCATCAAAACTGCAATAGCAGAACAATGAAGCGTATGGAAGCGAACAAAAACTTATCGGAGTCGGAAGCCCCATATGTCAAGGCTCGTAGCCTTTGGCCGGCTTGGACATCTCGATGTAACTGGACATGCGAAGATGTCTGCCATCCATCAGCTCCCTGGCGGGGAGGTGATCGCTTGTTGGATGGCCAATCAAACAGACGTCAGTTTGAAATGGATAAGCTACCCCAAACTCACAAACATATATAGATCTCGAGTGTCAATCATGGATTCATTTTTAGCCCGGCTGCTGAAAACTGGATGGGTGCCATTTTTGTAGCCAATTGCAAGTATTTGGGGAGAACCCCCAAATTAATCAACTAGGCTTTATGAATCCCGGGACACCTCAGAATATCTTAGAATCCAGTTGTTCGTGGATACATCGGCCCCCTGGAAGTTTTCTCCGGAAAAATCGTGCCATACGAGTACCAATTTGCATCCAGAAACTTAGATTCGTTTGACAGCAATTTGAGGGCTCTCTGGTGTCGGCTGGTTTCTACCAAGGACATCACCTACACTGGAGGTTTCAACATGTTTCTTGTGGTTTTCTTATGCTTTCTAGCGGGTGTCTTATGCTGCACCCTGGAATGTTGCGATGTCAAGGCTTCAAACAGCCCAACGCAAGACGAAAAGATCAATACGTTGAGGAAGCGGGATGAGTGCCGTTGCCCATCAACTACTGTACCATCTATCTGCTCCATGTATGGTATATTCACCCCCATTTGGGTCATCTTTGGTGTAAATGGTGATGACATGTTGATAAATATTCCATACATATCACACATCATATGGATACCATATTTCACTCACCTGAAATAAGCTCTCTTCTTGGCATAGTTACCCTTACATTCACCATGAACTTCCGGTGACATGAGGCTCCGTGGACCGTCCTTGCAGGTTCTTCGTCTAAAAGTGTGGAGTTTTGGAGGTCCACATAGACACCCTGCTCAATGACCTGAAGGCAGGATCTCATCGTGACAGAACAGTGACAGTGATGCACTGTTCTGTGGGAAAAGCAACCAAGGGGGGTGAAAACCACTTGGTGCAGCCCTGATTTTTTGATGTACTCAACATGACTTGTTGATGGTTTTTCAACCCATGCCATGAATACAGTCAATAAGGATTAATCAGGATCATCATCCTAGAAGGCATGGAAGTCAAAAACACTTGAAACCATCAACAAGATGCGTATGCGAATCGGTGCTTCCCGTCGTGGATATGTTTAAATAGTTTATTCGCTCCAGCTGCTACACACTAACCACTTGTTCAGTGGAATTGTGGAATAACCCCAGATACATGTATGTATAACATATGTATAACATATGTATAACATATGTATAACATATGTATAATAATGTATAATAATGTATAATAATGTATGATAATGTATAATAATGTATAATAGTGTATAATAATGTATAATAATGTATAATAATGTATAATAATGTATAATAATGTATAATATAGATATATAATAATATATGTATATCTATATGCGTATGTATATCTATATGTGTATGTAAATATATATATATATATATCCTGGTATTATCAAGCGTTTACTGGAATGCACGTCCAAAAACACGTCTTGCAAATCACGGCCGCTTTTTCATCACGCCTGTTTCAAGACCTCCGGGGTGAGGCCCACGTTTGGATTGTTCGACAGGTCCAGGACAATGAGATTCGGGGGCATGGCCTTGGATCTCGCCACTGGGACCCTGGGATTTCCCAAGCTATATACCCTCTGGTAAACATACAAAAAAACCATTGAAAATGGTCATTTATAGTGGATTTTCCCATTAAAAATGGTGATTTTCTATAGCTATGTTAAATTACCAGAGGGTATATACTGGTTGGTGGTTTTAACTGAAGGGTAAACCATTGATGTTCATCCCATGAAAATGGGAAAAACAATGGAATAACCATTATGATATCATCCCATAAAAATAGCCATAATAATTGGTTGGTGGTGCATTTTCACCATCTTGAAAAATGATGGAGTTCGTCAATGGGAAGGATGACATCCCATATATAAAATGGAAAATATATAATGTTCCAAACCACCAACCAGTATATACATATATATGGATATATATATATATGGCGTGTAAAACACTTAATTACCAACTGGTGTGCACATCCAAGTATAGTAAGACTACTAAATTGCGCAAGTTCCACTGTTCCACTGTTCGATATTGCTATAGCGTCTATATTGGATGTATGATATGATTGGTGGTGTATTGACGTTTGGTACAGCCTGGCATCATGGCGCTGAGCTGCATCCACCCAGGTGATGTTGTTGTTCTGCAGGGCCACCTTTCCTAGTGAGGTCCACCTCGGCGTGACCAAGTTACCGGGGTCGATAGAAGAATTTGGACGATTCGACACACATATCTATCTACCGATCTATCTATCTATCTATCTATCTATCTACCGATCTATCTATCTATCTATCTATCTATCCACCTACCGATCTGTCTATCTATCTATCTATCTATTTATCTATCTATCTATGCACTTAATACATGTATGTATGTATGTATGTATGTATGCATGTATATATATATATATGTATGTATGTATGTATATATATATATATACACATTATTATACGCAAATTATAGAGGGACCGAGGGACCATCTCATCATCCCAATGGGAATGGGTCAGCGCTACGCAGGGAATTATTGTTGGGAATGGGGAAGGTAGAGTTTGATTCATCTACCCTCTGGTAATTTAACATAGCTATTGAACATGGCCATTTATAGTGAGTTTTCCCATTAAAAATGGTGATTTTCCATAGTTATGTTAGTTTACCAGAGGGTAAGATGTTTGAACAATGGAATCTGCAAACGATGTTTGATTCATCTAAGTATTGATATACTATTATTGATTCATCTACTAAGATGTTGATCATCTACTGGATGGAACAATTGACAAAAAACATCTTAGTAGATGGAACATCTTCAAATTGATTCATCTAAGATGCTTGATTGGGGAATGTTCCATCAACTGATGATTTTTAACATATTAGAATAGTTTGGAGAGCAGAAACTGCCAAATTTTTGTTTGTGGATGTTTTTCGAATTTGAAGCCACCACCCAGAAATGCTCGAACTAGGTGGTAGAAACTAGATCGAATACATATGCTTTCAAACAGCTTATTCAGAAACCTTCAGTGTTGATGGAAATACGTTGCTAAAGGAAACCTTTGCCAAGAAAAAACAAAGTACCCTCCGGTAGTCAGGCAGAGCAATGGACAATCCCTTATGTATTGATCATTTAGCCATTGAAACATCCAGTTAGCCAGTTAGATTCGAGATTTCCCAGCCTGCCATATTTGATTGGGTACCCTTTTGGACCCTCCAATGTGCCCGAAGTTGAATAGTTCGAGATATATAGACCTCTGTTCTTGCTGGCGTCTTGTGTTGAGCTGCATGGAACTTTAAACAACCTAAAACGCCTCAGAACAATCAGTCCATCAGAAATTCCCAGAAGTATGCTGCAAGGTGACCCCATTAAAATCAACCTGCCCTGTTTTTCACAGCCCCTAACTGACCAAAAGATGTTCGGCTACTGGCATTTTGTGGCTCAATATATACAAATTTCTTCCACGACCATACTGGCCATACTTCAAAACAACAGCCAGCTTCCGTATCCAGAATTTTGCTCCTATTCGACCCTTGACATCTACTTAACAAGCCGCTGCCGACGAGTGACAATGGGCTTTTCCAACTTTCCAAGTCTGGGAAGGGACCGGTCAGCTGGCAACCGGAAGCTTCCTTGCAGCTTCTCAAAGGACTGGAATGAAAAATGATTCCGTGGGAGTTTCGATCAGAATATCTTCCGTAGCCTTCGGGAATCTAGCTTGGCTGGAATTGAAAATCCCCTAGTTATGCTTTCTCATCTATAGACAATGTATCTTTTAAACATATGGTTTTGTTCCCTTGCCATGTTTGATTTGTTTGATTAGCACAGGGTATACCAACGGGCCAATACAGCTTTCTTGACTTCAGCTTGCACACCCATATTTGGTACATATTGGTACCAAATGCTGCTGTTTTCCAGCAAACCATAAAGAGGGGTGAGGATAACCAGTATTTCTTTAGTTAGGATTCTTCGGGTAACAATTGAATTGATAAGGTCGAACAAGGTGAAAAACATGCAGTTTTCTTTTTGATGTGCTGCTTTGTTCATTCTGCATAGGTCGTGATTTCCGAACAACTGGCAGAGATCTAAATCATCCTAAATCAATCAATATCCACAGCCACTTGGAAATAATTCTGAAGTATGCTGTGGAATCAGTGGAAATCAATTTTGTTTTCCTGAATACTCACGGGCGCAATCAAATAACCTACAAATTGTCCGGTCTTTCCTCGCTACCATGGTGTCACATTGTTTTTGTGGGAAGTTTTGCCAAAAAAACACCAGATATTCACTGGTTGGTGGTTTCAACCCTCTGAAAAGTATGAATGTCAGTTGGGATGATTATTCCCAATATATGGAAAAATGTTCCAAACCACCAACCAGCCAGTTCAGTTTGAAGTTTGGATTGGATCTGACAAGGACCAGACTAGGGACGGAAATGCATCTACGAGGTGGTGCCCATGACAACTAGTTCGTTCTCCCCCCCTAATCGACACAAATTATTGGAGTTATGTTCACAAACTTTGAAATATGGGGCACCAGTCACCAGTTTGTAACTTCATCTAAGTTCATCTAACTATATCTAACTTCATCTAACTTGATCTAACTTCATCCAACTTCATCCAACTTCATCTAACTTCATCTAACTTCACTGCATGTCTTTTCATTCCAACCCAGTTCCCAATGTTAATGCCAGCTTCGATGGTATGCAAATGCCTGCAGAGTCCCACCAACCTGCAGCATTCCATAACTCCAAAAAAATCGGTTTCATGATGTTCACGGTAGATATCTCATGAATCATCATGATATATCATATATCATCATATATCTAGACTTAATGGTGATTATAAACCAACTATAAATGCTACATAATGCTTAATGGGTAAATCAACGAACTAAATGGCCTTTTTCAATAGCTATGTAACAAATTACCAGAGGGTAATCAACAAATATGGTGGTTTCCGTAAATGCTGGTACCCAAATAGCTGGATGGTTTTTGTCAGGGAAAATCCATCTAGAAATGGATGATTTTGGGGTACCCCTTTTTTAGGAACCCCCCATATATCTCTACTTAGTGGTGATTGTAAACCAACTTACAAGTGGGGAGGATTCCCCAAAGAGCCTCTGGTAATGGAACATGGAGCTTTAAAACTGGAAAACATTCGAGCTCAATGGGACTTTTTCCAGCCATGTTTGATGAAGGGTGGTCGAAAAAACCATGTACGGAAGAGGAACTAGATTATTTGTTTCCAATCTCTTCAGTCAGGTTTGGCAAATCTTAGCCAATGTGGTAAAACAATGCCACAAACCACCCATTTGGCAATGGTAACCATACCACCTATTTTTAGTGGTGATGACCCACCTATTTATTATAATTAATGGCATTGTTTTACCCACATTAATACAATGTTATTACTTTTTTCCAGTCTCAGGCATCCCATGGTGAACGGGAGAATGCTCCAGAGAATCTGCTATGACGCTTTCGGATGGGGTACCCTTTTTGACTCACCAAAGGCAACATTTTTTGAGGGGGATCAAAATGGGCCAATAAGAGTCAGATTTTGGTCAAAGAGCATCAATATCGAAACGATCGATGGCTCATGTTGGCCAACAAATGTATAAATACTGTATAAATAAACAAGCAAATTGCTAAACCATTTGTTGGGGGGTCACTAATTATGAGCCATCTCTACTTGTTAATGATTGAACAATAAAACTGTGGATCAACATCAAGGTTTCATCTCAATGACAAGCAAACCATCTGGCCGGCCCAGAAAAACATCCCTCCAACGAACATAACGACCCTTTTTTCTCGAGGGTTCGGTTGGAGGACTACTTTCCTACTTTAAAATATCTTTAAATGAACTATTCTCAGGGCCAAACTGTTGGTTGGATGCTTTTTTTTTTCTGCGGGGCATTCCAACTTTGAGACGTCCCCTTCGTTAACCCAAGATGTCCTTTGGAAAACACAAAATATGGAATTACCAAACCGTATGAATTGATTGTTCCCCACCAGCTTGGTTTGTATGCTCATTATGCTCCCTACGGTTGATTCTATCCCCATCATTGTTGGCCATATCCTTATTCATCATTAAAACGGGACAGAAAGTGTTATCATAGTGTTGTCAAACATTGATCATTACCACACCTCGCATATCCTAAAATTCCATGGTTGTATCCCCCAATTCGCATTTTTGTGCCTATCTGACCCACCAAAAAAACCTTGGGAATCTCAACATATCTCAACTTGTTCCAAGTCACTTCAAAAGGTCTGTGAGGTTACCATTCAAGGGAGATCCTCTGAAGTCCAACAACTTCAACGCAGGGAACACGCCCTGACGCGTGTTGTGTGAGACTTCTGCCCTTTTGGTGTCCCAAGGAACAGCGAACTAGTAACAGATGATGCAGGGATGACCTTGTTCTTTGCCTTCGTTTTTTGCAAATGGATATAAATGCATTTTAATGAAGGCAAAATGGATGCAAATTGATGTGTTTTACAGGTATAAATGGATGTGTTGGAACAGTTGATGCTTTCAGCACGTTGATCAACAAGTTTTATCAGCTTCGGGAATGTTCATTTGGTTGATCAACATAGAGAATTTTAGAGAAACATCAAATTAATGATTAATGTAGGTGAGACAATGTCATAAACCACCCATGACTGGGAATGGTAACCATAGCACAGCTATAAAAATGATGATGACTGGGGGATGGTTTATGGATGTTCGTGCCTACGGGTGGAAAACCGAACCAGCGTTTTGCATGTTTCTATGTCTTTCATGGGGTTAAGGGGGTGGGGTGGGGTGGGGTGGGCTAATAACGTTCATTTGCACTGCCTCACATACATGATGCTACGCTACTGTACGTCTTCTTGCACTTCCTCACATACATGGTGCTACGCTACTGTACGTCTTCTTGCACTTCCTCACATACATGATGCTACGCCACTGTACATCTTCTTGCCCTGCCTCACATACATGATGCTACGCTACTGTACGTCTTCTTGCCCTGCTTCACATACATGATGCTACGCTACTGTACGTCTTCTTGCACTTCCGCACATAGATGATGCTACGCTACTGTACGTCTTGTTGCACTTCCGCACATACATGATGCTACGCTACTTTACGTCTGCCTCACATCCATGATGCTACGCTACTGTACGTCTTCTTGCACTGCTTCACATACATGATGCTACGCCACTGTACGTCTTCTTGCCCTGCCTCACATGCATGATGCTACGCTACTGTACGTCTTGTTGCACTTCCTCACATACATGATGCTACGCTACTGTACGTCTTCTTGCACTGCCTCACATACATGATGCTACGCTACTGTACGTCCTTCTTGCACTTCCGCACATAGATAATGCTACGCTACTGTATGTCTTGTTGCACTTCCGCACATAGATGATGCTACGTCACTGTACGTCTTCTTGCCCTGCCTCACATACATGATGCTACGCTACTGTACGTCTTCTTGCACTGCTTCACATACATGATGCTACGCTACTGTACGTCTTCTTGCACTGCCTCACATACATGATGCTACGC
>Ga0126342_10017356_pt1 | contig 12454 bp, 19 predicted proteins | sample Cyp1metagenome_FD_92528 | JGI IMG/M metagenome (GOLD analysis project Ga0126342, IMG submission 92528) | Coral microbial communities from Lord Howe Island, Old Settlement Bay, Australia - Cyphastrea 1 metagenome | ecosystem: Host-associated > Invertebrates > Cnidaria > Coral ... | reverse complement strand
ACCGCTGGCACATCACTTGGCTAGCCATCTGAACCTGTGTTTTTTCTGTGGCCTTGTTTTGCCTGTGATGCTTGGCTCAGCCACCCAGTTTTTGGTTGCGTCTGCATTCGGTCTGTGTCACTCCAGGATAGGTACATAGGTGAATCCAATCCTGCTTCCATCGCACACCTTCAACGCTTTTAAGTTTAACCCAGTCCTCATTTCTGTTTTCCCAATTGTTTGAAATCAATGCTTGCAAACCTACAAAATCCTCCAGCAGTAGCTGCATAAGAGTTTTGGTCGCATTATTTATTCCATTCCATTTTTTTGAAGCATGATAAGGTATCGCAATTCAGCTTTTCGGAAGGCTGTCAAATCCACTTTTTCCCTTCAGCATATTTAACGAAGCAGGCAACAATGTCAGAGAGCCAGGCTATCTTCACTTAATTCCTGACTGCAAGGTACTGCAACTCTCTCAAGCGACCGTTTGCCTTCTCTTGCCTTGTGGCTCCCACGGGTGAACAGCAACAGACACGTGAGACAGGTGAAATACCTTCTGGCTGTAGAGTACATGTTGCCAGGGTTTGGTTTTTTGGGTTGCAGCCTCACGATCAGAATGTTGTGCTCTTCACCAGCTTAATTTGCAACAGCGAAACTACCACAAGGAGGGAGGTGTAGGCTCTCTTTGTTGACCACTTGCTCAGGGGTGTTTTACTCAAGACTTGTTGTCAGCGGTTGCAACAATCATACCTCTCTGAGCCGTCTTGAGTTGATGGAAACCAACCTCAGTTATCCTGGCATTTTATGCCGGCAGATTTGAGCAACCGAGCAACTCTTGAGCTAAAAGATAAACTTCATGGGTGCGAACTGGCCTGTCGGTCCTATCAGCCATGGAACTGCCGAAATGGCTCCGCCCACTGGATTCGCTTGGAGGCACATTGAAGACCAAATAGGTGATAAAATGCCTAATCATTTGCTCTATTCAGAGTTCTTGTTAATGTTTGTTATGGCCATTTATTGCCAGTGTCAAAACGGTGAAGCAGTCCAAGCACTTTTGTTGATGGTTTTCTATTTTCTATGATGGGAGGCCTCGACAAGACAATATTGTGCTCTGTGGCAAATTCTTTTGGCTCCTCAGAAGAGGCTTGTGATATCTTATCTTGTGATTCCGGCATACCTGGGACAGAGACCGAATGCGCACCAAGATTGCACAAGGAAGGTACAGAATAGATAGATTAGATGATCAGAATCAGAGGAGAAACCAAACATGAAGCCCAATGAAATTATAAGAAAAATACGCAGCTACATCAGAAAAGAGAGCCAACAAAACTCAGAGCTCTCTGGCTGCGATGTTTGCAACACTATGAAACTGAGAGCGTAGATTCGATCTTTGTCACTGATTTTAGCCCTGTGGAACGCTGGCTCTTTTGGTTTGGCTCAGCTATGCCGGTGCAGTGATTTTTCATCTCTTGAAGGCCAAGCAGTCATACAGAGCTCCAGACGGATCATTGGATGTCTTGTCCTGAGCATTGGTTCGGAACACGCAAAAGCAGCTACAGTATGTTACAATTGAGTTGCATGTTGCATTGATACATCATGATACATCGCAAATCAAGGGCAACCAGGACTTGGTATGAGGACTTGGTATGTATCATTTTTGCTCTTGCCATCCAATGTGGTGGTGATTCAGCGACGCAGCGAAATCAGTTTTCACTGCAAACCTAGGCTCGTTTTTTCGAAGACTTTGGTATCTATGATTTGCGCCATCAGAAGGCGTGAAATGCTAAGAGAGTCTTGTCAAGGCGTGCCAAAGTTGTGAAGAGCAATGCAAGCCTTTTCTTCTGAAGTACAGCAGGAAAAAGACACACGCAGTCACACGCATTGAAAAAGTGATGCATGAGTCATACACACATGCCTCATGGATCCTCATGGTATGACATGCATGACATGCCGTATGGCCGTATGGTACGCAAAGATGTTGGCTGCATCTTATGCCATGGCTGAGGTTTCGGAGATGGCTTGAGGAGAAAGACGAGGCCAATCTCAGTCCAATACTTGCAGGAGCTTGATCTGAGCTTGCAAAATGTTTCGATATGTTTCGTGTGTGCTTGATCACTGTGATCACTGAGCTCTGAACCATTTGTTTACACCTTTCGAACCAGTAATTTGCGGGTTGTAACGATGAGAACATTCCATATTGTCCTAGTATCACCGGTACTACTCAGCTCTACCTAGGACAACTTGGGAGTATTATTGTCAGCTCCATTTAATTACTATTTAAGGAGTACTTAGAGAATTTCTGGAGAACTTAGATGCAATCCTTGGTCATGCCGCAGGAAACGTAAAGAGACCGCTGAGATTTCTTGGTTCGCTGTCCAGTCTTTTACCGGGGCTGGAAAATTCTTGAAATGTTCAGCAAGTTCAACAAGTTCAATAAAACTTCTGACAATTCAAGAAAGACAAGAAGAACCAAAGACAGTAAGAACAGTAAGAATTAAACAACGACTGGCCCATCAAGTGGACGGTTCTTGCAAAATGCACCGCATGCTTTCGTTAAAATGTTTGTCGTCACAGTCTTGCTGTCCAATGATGCTGCTGATGCTTGCGACATCTTCAGCTTAAAGTCAAACAAGTGAGCCGGCTGAATTTAGCAGGCAAGCAAGCAAGCAAGCAAGCAAGCAAAACTTTCACTCACATCCTAAGCTTCGCAGTTGGCTTTGCTTTACTTTGCTACACAAAGCATGGAAGGAATGGAAGTCCAACTTGGTCGTGGCATTTGTCTCTCAACTGTGCGAAAAACCTTCGGCAAAGACAAGAAGGAAGTTCTTGGAAGCCCAGGTTTGAAGTTCTTGCATTTTCCCCGCTTGAAAGTAATGCCCAGCTGCAGGCACATTTTAGAGGTGCCGAAGACAGACGCGGCCCCAACCTTTGCCCTGGGTTGTTTGTGAAAGGTCAAGTGCCAGAAAGGTTTTCAGCAGACCTTCAAAAACTTGAATCAAATGTACTTGTACAATGATGCACGCATCTACATAGAGATACATGGAGCTGTCAGATAGCAGGATGGCTGCTTGTTCTTTTTGCGTTTGTAACTCCATTGTGCCTGTGGGAACCAAGGCGCACCGCATACTCATGGCAAATGTCTTCGTGGACTCCAAAGTGAGAGATGTGAGCTTCCAGGTCGCACCTTGCGCTTTTTGTGCTGTGTGCCTGTTAGTGCGCCTATTTTGACTCAAGTTCCTCGCTCTTGCTCCATCTTGCTCATTGGATATGTGAAGTTTGAGAACCGCTCATCGCGTGGAATGATGTTTCAACAAATGTAATGTGGAAGTGATGTCAGAATTTTCTCGCCCTGCACTCTCAGGTGGGCCCCTGGACACGTGGCTGCTCTCTTTGGGACATGGCGTCAGATGCTACCATGTGGCTCAGCGGGTTGACCGGTAAAAATATCCGCAGAAGGGAAGAAAGAAGGTGTGGAGAAGGTTTGGACAGGGTAAATGTGAATCTTGCAATCCTGATGGGGAAGCCTTGTGTGTTCAACTTGCAATTCTGGTTTGGTCGGGTCAAGACCTGTTGTTTTTTCTCCATGTTTTTCCTAGTGTACGGCAATGCTCAAAATCCGGAGCTCAGTTTCACCCAGTTGCTCCATGTTACTCTACTGGCTTCAACGTGTCAACAGTGGAACTTTCCAGGCAGCATTGAAGTCATTCTTCGAAGATCCAGAGCAGGTGCCAAATGCTATACCGTGCCGCAGACCACGACAACCACGGGTAGACTCTGATTAGAATCCGGGTAGATTGAAAAAGGAAGCATCAGGGGAATCGGAACCCTGTGCGATTGCGAGCCCTATGGTATGAGGTAGTAGATCTTATTGTGCCCTGATCGCAGCTTACTTTGAGGTTGCATCGAACATTGAATATTGAAAGCGGTTGGTGTATCACTACACGCATTGCATCGCATTGCAATCACAGATCGTCGCAGTCCCTTCCCTCATCCTCCCTTCGCTCCCCCTTTTGATGACCTATTTCCCAACTTAATCGCTCCTGTTGTGTTTTGTTTTCCTTTCTTGGTTTGTTCTGCCCCAAGCACGGACCAAGAAATTGTTGCGTTTTCTTTGCAATTTGCTTCTTTTCCCATTGCTTTAGGCAAATCTGTTGTGCGTCATCTCGTGCATTCCATGCAGCGTTTGTACACTTTGTCTCAAGGGCCGTCTGATTTTTTTGGCATTGCCTCCAAAGTCGTTTCCCAACATGGAGCTTCGAATGGCCTTTGCACAACACATACACAACTCCTGTGTAAGAACTTCTGTGCAAAAAGTCCTGCGTAACAACTCCAGTGTAGGAACTCCTGTGTAAATGGCATTGTAGCAGTTTTGATGGAGATATGTAGACATTGAGCACCTGTAGATGAAGGTGATGTAGATGTATGTAGATGATGTATGTGATCTAGATGAAGTTGATGTAGATGATGTAGGTGATACAAAGGATGTAGGAGATGTTATGTAGATGAAGTGAAAAGTTGAATTTGGCAGCAGTTCTTTGGGAAAAACCCTTCGCAGGAGCTTCTGGGAAAAACAGAGCGATCCGACATGCAAAAAGTGCCGAGAGGGTTGCGTGAGTCATGTCAAAATTCGCACTGCGTCACAACGAGAGCGATCCGACATGCACAGAGTGCCGAGAGGTCGCGCGAGCGATGTCAAAATTCGCTCCGCGCCACAATGAGGGCGATCCAACACGCACAAAGTGCCGAGAGGGTTGCGCAAGCGACATCAACAAATAGCGCGCCTCCCAGGCAAAATGACGTCCAAAAGCGCCTGTCATTTTGACCCGCGCCTGCCAACATTTTGGCAACGTCCAGAAAGTGCCACTCCTGCCACACCGATGAAAAAGTGCCCGATGTCCTGCACCTGTCACGGAAAACGACGTTCCAGACTTCAAAATGCCCCAGATGCCCCGCCTGTCACAATAGACGTGACGTAGCTCAAAAAAAGAGCACGGCGCGGTAGTAGCAAAACGAGACTTTTGGAAGAGCCAAAACCGCGGCGCTCATCTTGAAATGCGCATGGGCATCTCACAAGGGAATCCGGAACTTTTATGCGAGAATAGTCAATGAAAAAACTGGGGGCCACAGAGCGTACTCCAACCCTTCAACACTTATGGGCAACAATTTGATTGACGGAAACATGTCTGCAAGTGCTGGGTACAAGACTTGTATTTGGGGACATGGCATCGCATGCCATAGCACGGCAACCCGTAGGGGAAAGCGATATTGTCACAAGGATGTTCTTGTGAAATGCATGCTCCAGGTCTGTAAATCTTTCATTGTATGCTTCTGACCTGACGGTACCTCAAAAAGGCTTAGACATTTCTGAACGGTGCCACCGTATGTGCACGTCATCAAGCGCGGCAGTGCCGAAATGTGCAAGGTGTTTTTGGCCTACACAACATTTGCAACTGACACGCTTGATGCCCAGAACCGATTCTCCTCAGTTTTGATGTTATCACTCTGTACAAACCCCCAGAGTTTCCTACCCCCATCTTGATTGAACTTCACGTGGCAACATTTTATTCGCCGAGGCCCCAATTCGATCGGAGTTTTTTTGCTGAAATTGGAATTACAAACGAGGCAGGAGAGCTCAGGGGAAATCAGGGGGATCAGGGGAACAGTTTCATGCCACACACGAGTTTTGTTGCCTTCGCAGCCAAGCCTGTTGAGACACTGTATAGCCTGCTTGCACCTACTGGTACATGATTCGAGCGCCACCATTGCCATGTGAGAAGCCTGATCCTTTGCCAGGTCCACCAAAACATATTTGAGCGCTGGTTCGAAAAAAGGATTCAGGAGGCACTGAGCAGAGACAGCAAACGCTGGGCTTTACTGCCCCGCAACTTCGTAGTTATTTGGAGGTGTCAAGCTGTCCTACTTCAACCCTTGCAGCTCTTGCAGTTGGAAGCGGTGTCCCTGGAGGAGTTCAAGAAGGCTCTTAGTAACATCGTGTGCAGCAGCAGTATGGGCCAGTATGGGATTTGTTTTCCATGATGGTCGCATTAAATCGGCAACCATACGTCTATGAGGAAAGAACGTGCTTGCATTAAGTGTCAACCATGTGCTGGGAGCCTTGGTTTATTTCCAGCAGTCGCAATCATTGTAGCCGTATATACAACATGGTTTGTGACGCAGGTTCACATCTGTGGTGGATCCGTGATTTGTGTGCAATTTTTGGGTGTTTTTGCCAAGTTGCCAAGTCCCAACCAACATGGCGCCAATGACACCAACGCGTCAGACCAGAAGACGCTCTTGCCAGTGTTGCAATTTGAAAGGGAGTCAAAACAGCATCAAAAAAGGGTCTGTGTGAATCCATCGAGGATGAAAATGGAGCAAACAAAGGACGCGTAAAAACCAATCGATCCACGCAATCAGGATGGGCCAAAGAAGACACCCCCCAGGAAACCGAGAAACAAATAAGAGAAGATGTGCCAAAGCCTTGTCAAGAAGATCTACAGGGATCTGTAGATCTTTTCTTGTCAGCTTCTGAACAAAGTAGAGAGACATTTGATTTCCAAAAAAGAGAACCCCGTTGGATCACAATAGTCTTCGCACTTCAGATTGCTTGAAGCATTTCGCACCGATCCATCGATAGTTGCAAAACTGTGGGCCCTGTACCCTTCAAGGGAGCAAGATGCGCTGCCAAATTTGCTGCCACATTTTTGGGACCCAAGGACAGTGGATCAGAGGCAAGAAATTTTCCACGTCATGCCACCTGTACAACAATCAAGTAAACTGGAGCAGAACAGGCCGAAGTCTTGAATTCGTTGGTAAGCTGTGAAAAGATGCCCTGCCAGTTCGCTGCAAACTGTGCAAGCATTTTTTACATGCTATTCAAATCCCATACACGTACACGCACATATATATATATATATATATATTATATTGCAAAGATTCACGGCGCTGTTTTTGTAGCTGTTGCTGCGCGCGCCTTTTGCACTGCTGGGACTTGGCTCAAGGCCTCATGTTGGGCTGGATGCTGGCACATGTACATGACAGACATGCTGGGTCATGTTGTCACTGCACACGGCCCCTCACATTGATAGAGGTTGTCGGAGCACTTTGAACAGGATTGCTATTTGTACATGCAGCGGTGTGTTGTTATACAATTTGCCGCTCAGGTGGCTTATTTAAACCCCCTGTTGGAACCGCAGGTGTTGACTGTCAACTATACACCTGTTGAATTGACTTTACATGCCACGCTCATTGTTGGCCTCTCTCAGATGTTGAGCTCCCTGTTTCACTCATCATCTTCTGCTCTGCTGGTTTGGTACCCGTTGGCACCGAGATGTTCATTGAGCTCCACCCCGGACTGTTGCTTCTTGTTTCCAGGCTTCTGTTGGCCTGCCCCTTCAGGCTCATTGTCCATGTTGATATCTACCTGTTCATTTCGCCAGGTGTTGATCTTGTTGAAATGCTCCTCATTGGCGCTCTCTGTTGCGCACTCCACAAGGCCATGTTGAGAGGCTTGTTGAATTCTTGAGGCATGTCATTGTCTCGACTCCATGAAAGGAATATGTTGCGCCTCCCTTCACTGGATGCATCTTGTCGAGGAGGTTCAAGTAGCAGCTGATGGAGCTGCTGTGTTCCACTTTTGGCAAGCGCATGTTGCCACGCACAACAGGGATCCTTACAGGTGCCGAGATCCCGAATGTCGTTCAGCTTCTCCTTGTTCAGTATCAACCGCAGGATGGTATTGCTGGCAGCCCTTGCAAAGCTGTGGTAACCATCCAGTGTCGGGAACCCCTGTTCCATGTTGGATCTCTTGGTCAGGAGCGTTGCCTTCAGGCCGATCTTCTCCAGTGGAGTTGCGCCCAATTCAAGACCTAACACCATCTTGGTTCTTGGAGCAAGCTTGTCATGACTCCAGCCATCTTGCTGACCTGTAGTCTTGAGGTCGCAGTGTTGTCCACGGTCCAGGTTGGAAAATGACTGCAGTCATTTGATTTGGAGTTCAAACTGTTGTCAGCCAAATGTTGGCTTCTGAGCATGCTGAATTCAAAAACCTCCGCCCGTTGTCTTCGGCAAAAATGTTGACACAAGCTTCCGCAATCGTGTTGAACTCTAACATGTTGAAAAGGGATGTGGTGAAGCATCGAAATACTTCATGTTAAGGTATGAAGATCTTTATGATACAAAGGATGTTGTCGACCTTTGTCAACACCATGGCTCGAAAAGTGCATGTCTGTGTGTGTGTGTGCGCTGCGCGCGTTGTTCGCACGTGCACACGCGGGTGCAGGCTTGCGCGCGTGCTGCGGTGAAACCCTTGCTGCTGTTGGTGTTTGCTAGTAGTGCTGGACTGTGAGCCCAGCATCGTTGAGTCATTGAGATGCTTCATGTCACAACGTACTCCTGCGAAGATGTCCGCGGTGTTGTTGGCCGTATTGTAGTGATCTTGGTGGTCCTCGCGGGGTCATGTTGCGCAAGTTGTTGGATGAAAAGGTGTTTGAGCGATGAAAAGGTGTTTGAGCTCGATGTGCTTTGCTTTCTTTGCGGCTCCAGTTCTTGTGAACATGTTTTGCCTGCTCGAAGAGTTTGTGTGGATCCTGACGTTGGCCTTCTTGATGTGGAGTGCTTCCTGTAGGAGGTTCCTGATGCGCTCCTGTGTTGATGGCATATCGTACCGCCTCTGCGATGCTGAGGGCTATTGTTGCTTGCTCGCGGCTGCCGAAGTGGATTGTTGATCCCATGAACTTAATGACGGATCCCGGTGTTGACTTCCTGGTTGTTGCGTGTCCTGCCCAGTCGCAGTGCACGAAGATGTTGAGGTCCGGTGTTGCGCCGATTGTTCGGACAATGGGTAGAACCTGTAGTGTTCTGTTCCCTTGATGTACCTGAGTAAATGCTTGAGCTTCTGGCACAGTGTTGTTGGCTGCGTCAGGGATCTTGCCAATTCTTTTGTTGCGTAGCTGATGTCTGGTCGTGCATATGTCATCCACTGCTGCTTTCCACAGATCTTCTGCATGCTTTGCGCTCCTTTGTTGTGAGTGGCTGTTCAACATCTGTCGATATTGTCTTTATTCCAGGTCATGCTGGTGAGGCGTTGCAGATGCGCATGTCTGCTTCCTTCAACAGTTCTGCTGTGTACTGTGTAGGTGCTTGCCAGGCTGATCTCGTAGTAATTTCCCTGGTTGGAGATGTTTCTTCCAAGGAAGTTGACATTGTTTCCTACTGTAAGGCCATAGCTGCTGCAGTATGTCTGCAAAGAGCTTGTTGGCAACTGTTGGTTTTCCCAAGGATAGGAGATCAAATTGCAAGAGGATGATCGCGTTGCCTTTTGCTCTGTCAAAACGTTGGGCTCGTTGGTCAGTCGTTGCATTCCAAGTTGCTGCAGTGTTTCTGCTAGTTGATTTTGCCAGGCTTTTGGGCGGCTTCTTTGTTGAGCTTCCACGCTATGTTGTCCTCCGGGTTGTAGAACTCTGTTGGTGGAAACATGAGCAAGTCGTCTTTGGCTGCTTTGGCATGTAGGAAGGCTGTTGAGATGTCGCCTGTTCTGACGATCCAGTTGAAGGTGGGTGGCAGTGTTAATAGTAGGCATAGGATACAGAAGATGGGTGTTGACGCGCAAATGTCGTCGTTGTCGTTGACTTCTTCTGCGCATCCTTTTGCCACGGTTCTTGCTCTGACCTGTTGCCTTTCTGTTGTGGGACCCATCTTGACTTGGTCACTTTGCTTTATTGACTTATTGTGCTTTTGCCAAGTTGGTGATTGAAACCTCTGTATATACCTGTTGTGCCTTCATTGGCCTTATCTCTTGTTTCATTCCTTCAAGTGTTTGCTCTCTGTTCAATCCTTCTGTGTTCTTGACCCATGGTTCTAGTAGAATCTTTTCGGTTGCTGCTTCTTGTTCACCCTCGTTGGACAGAGCTCTGATTTCCTGTCCTTTCTTTGTTGTCACAGTCGCTGCTGTGATCTTGTCCTTGCTGCTGGTGGTTCTCAAGTGTTGTCTCTGGTCTTGCTCCTGCTGTCTGTCTTGTTGACGTCCTTTGTTGCTTGGACACTGCCTTCTGCCACGTCATCTGCCACATCGCCCTTCGGTGTTGGCGGTGGCAATGGTGCTCTTGCCATCTGTGTTGAGGGTGCCGTTGCCGTCGGCGCATCTGTGACGGCTGGTTGCTGTATTCTGCCTGTTGATGGCGGTGGTGTCGTCGTGGAAGATGCTTCTTTCTGCCGTTGAGGTGTCTGTGTCTCTGCTGTTGTCTTTGGTCTTGTCGTCATCTTTGTTGTTGCTAGCATGATAAAGCTGGAAGTTGGAGTTGTCATCGGTGAGTTGTTGATGACATCCAAGAGCTGCCTGCTGTACTTCTCAGGCTTGAGTTGACCTGACCACTTTGTTGGAAATGCCCAAGATGTTCTCGTTTGTTGAGGTGTCTCAAGCCAAATTGCTGGGGACCATCCGGCTTCCATCTTTGGCATCTGCTTTGCCGTTGGCAACATGTAGAGAACTGCTTCACCAAATTCACAAATTGGTGGCATACCTCTTCAGCAGGTAGGCTGCATGCTTCACCATCCAAGGCATGATGGGATGTTTGCCGGTAAGTCGTGTATTGTAGTTGTTCCCAAGTTTTAGCTTGAGTGCTCTTACTTGTCTCGTCAATGTTCGATGGAAATGTTCTATGCTTCCTTCTGCCTGTGAGGTGTATGCTGGCGACTGTCGTCTTGACATGGCTGTAGCTGTTGCTGTCAGCAGTGCTATGAGGAAGTCCTCATTGTTTGACTGTATGACAGCGTTGTTGAGCACCGCATGTGTTCTGCCACATTCCACCAGGAATTGTTGAAGACATGTTGACAGATATTGCATGCTTTGCGTTTTGTCTTCTATTTGTGCTGCCATGCACATGCCTGTTTCAACATCTATGGCTGTGAAAATTGGTGATGCTGCTTGTTCACAAATTACTTTGTAACAGGCGATGTCGCGTTGGATCACCGGTGTCTTGTTGCGTTGCTTTGGGTGGCTGTCTGACCTACCCATTGCGTGTACACTTAAAGGGCACCAGCTCTTGCTTTATGTTGTTTATCGAAATCATCTGTGATGTATTCATCTTTGTATGTCGTTGTCTCCTCAAAGTTGGTCGATCCTGTTCACTCCTGGTTGACTGTTGCTTGTCTTTTTGTTGTCCAGCCGTCGTCTATCCTGCGCCATCGTGCTACATTTGTTGATCTCACCATTGTTGTCTCACCATTGTTGTTCTCTCTCCTGTGAGCGTGGTGACATCTGGACCATCGTCTGTTTGTTGTGGGATGGAAAGGTCATGCCGTGGCTTGACTCGTGACGTAACAAAAAAAGGGGTACCACGAGCCGTTGGGGCACCCTCTAGACTGATTGCTTGCCCCCATCAAGGGTAGTGGGCGCACTGATTGAAGCTTTGACTAGGCAGCCCTTGTTGGATTCTGGGAGTTTGGGTCGCAGCTTGGCAGCAGGCAACGCAGCAGACTGTGGACTTTGAGAGCAAGTGGTATCAACAAGCTGCGGCCATTAGGGAGAAGCACAAAGTCTCTGAGTTTCAAACCGCGCGCTGTTTATTGTTTTTGTTTGTTTTTTGTTTCGTTTCTTGTTTTTTATTGTTTTTGTTTTGTTTTTTGTGTGTTTTTTTTGTTTATTTTTTGGGGGGTTTGTTAATTTGGTTTGTTTTTTGTTTGTTTTCTTTCATAATTTTAATTATTTTCAATTTTCCAATGAATGAAGGTCTCTCGACGTCATAACCCTAAACCAGGTCCCTCCTGTCCAAGGTTCTCCTTCACGGATTCTTTGTCATTGCTTGGCATCGAGTGTTTGGTATGCATCTTCAATGGTCTCATTGTTGCCATTGCTTCTTCTGGCAAGTGTTCTTCTGAAGTTCTCCAACCTTTCTGTTGGAACTGGACACTGTTGGTCTTGCGCAAGAGTGCTTTGCGTTGTGTTCTGTGCGTTCTTACTAGATATCCTTGATTGTTGAATGTCCAGAGGTCACATCTTTTCCTCAGGACTTCCATGCCTGTTGGTGTCCGGGTGACAGGTGTGATCTTTGTTGTTGTTCCTTGGGTCGTTTGATGTACTTCCAGTGGCATGTTGACTGGAATGTTGACAAACTCCATCGTCACGAAGTCAAGGCCATCACGTTCCACAAGCGCTGAGTTGAATGCCTTGGTGTGTGTGTGTGGACCATCTGAACAGATGTAAAACTTCTTTCTGGTATCCTGATGCATTGGGTTTTTTCATGGTTTTTGATCTCTGGTTTCATTTTATTTCATGCAGGGGGTGCCGGGGGCACTGATGAGACCGGCACTAACAAAGACACTCATCAGTTGCCTGTGATATCGATGAGGACGCTCATCGACGTACCTGCTTCATTTTCATGTCAATTTCTGCAATGGGACGTGGCTAACCCAAGAACCACCATGCCGTTTCATTTGAAATATTCAATTTACTGCACTGTTGTCGCAATCTGGAATT
>Ga0126342_10017355_pt1:0-10000 | contig 12455 bp, 12 predicted proteins | sample Cyp1metagenome_FD_92528 | JGI IMG/M metagenome (GOLD analysis project Ga0126342, IMG submission 92528) | Coral microbial communities from Lord Howe Island, Old Settlement Bay, Australia - Cyphastrea 1 metagenome | ecosystem: Host-associated > Invertebrates > Cnidaria > Coral ... | reverse complement strand
TCTCCATGTGACTAGAACTGGGTACACCCAAAATATCGTATTAATTGCTATATATATATATCACATGAATTTCCGTAAAATCCCAGTATATCCCAACTGAATCCCAATAGTTCACCATTCATTCACCATTAAATCCCATCAAATCCCATTCAGTCCCACCTTGCTGGTGAATCCCTCCATCCCCCCTTGAGCCGCGCCTTGGTCTGGCACTTCCAAAACCTGACGCTTTGGATCAAAAAAATCATCACCGACAACGGTAAAAAAAACGACCTGAAATATGATGATATAAAAGTATATAATATGTATAAAACTGCATAAATAAACATTTGAATACAAATGTGTGTATGTATATATATATATATATTTATTTATTTATTTATGTACCGCCCAAGCTCTGAAGTTCACTTTGGGCCAAGGATATGAAATGAAGTTGATCTTTGGCTGCACCTCAACTGACTGTTTGATGGATCAATGTCATCTCGGCCATTTTTCCTTTCAAAACATAAAGAACCACATGAATGCGTGTGTGAATGTGTGTTGTGTGGGTTTCAAAAGAAGGCTGGCGGGTGATATGTCATATGAAAATGTGTGTTGTGTGAGTTTCAAACCAATACTAAAGGATCATCTGTGTTGTGCGGGTTTCAGACCTGAAGTGCTTTAGCGCTCGCCGTTCACTAAAAAATTACTGTAAACATACAAGTAGGATCTGCACAGGGGCCCGCACAAGTCAGGTGGTGGATTTCCAATTGGAACATATGTTCCTACAGGGCTTCAGAACAATTTGCTTGTGGGAATTCAGCTGATGCTGCAAAAGAAACACACAGGGTGTTGTGGCCTAGGCACAGGGTCTTACCCATACACTTCAAAGTATCGGATCCTCTTGCTGTGGCCAACACAGTGTAACTGGGCATCTCTCTTGGCATCTCTTCCTTTGGCATCTCTTTCTCGTGACACCTCTTTCTCTTGACATTTTTCTTGTCACATCTCCCTCTCTTGGCACATCTTTCTCTTTGCCTTTCAGTTGACGCCTCTTTTTTTTGCTTGACTCCTCTTTCCTGAGACATCTCATGACATCTCGTCCCTTGGCGCCTCTTTCTCTTGACCTCTGTTTCTCTTGACGTCTCTTTCGCTTGCCATCTCTTTCTCTGGACTTTTTCTCTTACTCAAGGCCGGTGAAGGTCCCCCAACGTTGCAGTCAACTGTCATTCCCGCATGGAACTACGCCCCCCAACTGCTAGGAAAAGTCACCCCTTCGGCAGAGGGCGACATGTAAACAGGTGACTGGATGTGTTCGAAGGTCACATGAAGGAGCCAGGCCTGACAAAAACAAGTTCACCAGTGTAAACACAAGCTAAATGAAGCAAATTTTACTTCTAAAGCTTCGTTTTCTATCTTACGCAACTGCTCCACCGCAACTAAACGCAAGTTGGGGCGACTTTCCCGGGAACTCCCCCCCAACTAAACGCAAGATTTTGGATCGGGCGGGGTGAGTTCACTGTAATCGAGTAATGCCTCTTGCTTTCTCTTGGCGTTGTCTTTGTTTGGTGCTGAAAAAGCTCAGCCCTGAACATCCCTGAACCATGACAAAGCCTGCCTCCAAAGTAAGGTGAACATAGTATCCAAAGAATGCCGTTAGCAAGCATGATTCCTCAACCGGCTCTAATTTGGCGTCGTTTTTGAACTGGGCCCTTGATCGCTCGCGTTTTTGTGCCCTTTTCCCATCGCAACCTCATTCTTTGCTCGCAGCAGCCTTGCAGAGTATTTGTTTTGATGGCCCCAAGTCAAGTCAACGACTGCTTCATCTGTCTCGGACCGGGCATGCTTCCAGACCTTCATGACAGATTTCGGCCATAAGCCAAGTCCAGGCCCCACACTTGATCTGGGGATGACGGAAAGAATTCTTGGCCCCACCAAAAAAGGGCATGAAAACAAACGCGAGGCGTTCAACCCTAATTGACCTTGATCACAATACAGTAATTTCATGCGCTCATACTGGAAGTTACCAACTTTTTCCCCACCTGCCAGGTGAGGGTTGTTAGATTTTATCAGAGCTGTTCTCCTCATCCTCCTCCTCCTCCTCGTCCTCCTCCTTCTCCTCCTCCTCCCTCCTCCTCCTCCGCGTCCTCCTCCTCTTCTACCACCTCTGCCTCCACTTCCACGTCCACTGTTGCCTTGCCAACTCTTGGTCAAGCTCTTCGCCAACTTCGGAGCTCAGCGCGCACTGCTGGACCTCAACCTGGGACGTTCCCAGCTCAGTGCGCACCGCTGGACCTGGGACCTTCCTAGCTTAGTGCGCACCGCTGGACCTCAACCTGGGACCTGCCGAGCTCAGTGCGCACCGCTGGACCTCAACGTGGGGCCTTCCGAGCTCAGTGCACACCGCTGGACCTCAAAAGCCAGATAGAATGCCAGAAGATATGCCAGATAGAATGTCAGATAGAATGCGAGAAGATATGCCAGATAAAAGGCCAAAAGATTTGCCAGAAGATATGCCAGATAGAATGTTAGAAGATATGCCAGATAGAATGCCAGAAGGTATGCCAGATAGAATGCCAGATAAAATGTCAGATAGAATGCCAGAAGATATGTCAGATAAAGTGCCAGAAGATATGCCAGATAGAATGCCAGAAGATGTGCCAGATGACATGCCAGAAGATATGCCATATAGAATGCCAGATGGAATGCCAGAAGATATGCCAGATAAAAGGCCAAAAGATTTGCCAGAAGATATGCCAGGTAGAATGCCAGAAGCTATGCCAGATAGAATGCCAGATAGAATACCAGAAGATATGCCAGAACATATGTCAGATAGAATGCCAGAAGATATGCCAGATAGAACGCCAGATAGCATGTCAGATAGGATGCCAGAAGATATGCAAGATAGAATGCCAGAAGGAATGCCAAATAGAATGCCAGATAATATGCCAGATAGAATGCCAGATAGAATGCCAAAAGATATGCCAGAACATATGCCAGAAGATTTGCCAGATAATATGCCAGAAGATATGCCAGATAGAATGCCAGATAGAATGCCAGATAGAATACCAGAAGATATGCCAGAACATATGCCAGATAGAATGCCAGAAGATATGCCAGATAGAATGCCAGATAGAATACCAGAAGATATGTCAGATAGAATGCCAGAAGATTTGCCAGTAACAAAATGTATAAATGTCATGGTGGGGATCACACAAAGTAAAGTAATTTGGCTCATTTCTTCGGGGACGCTCCCATACCATAACGAGCATCCTAAGGCTACCATTAATGCAAGGGTTGGAGGATCATCCAAATTGATCCAAATTGATGGCTTTGTCAATGGGTGACCCAAAAGATTCGAGTGGCTAGGCGAGTGGCTAGGCATATCCCCCCATCTCCATCCGTATCCCACAACTCTCCGAGCTTTTTCGTTGGCGTTCAAGTGGCAATGCCAAAAAAAAGTGCGCTATAGTTGTGGGTTTCCATCATTGGGGGTAACCCAATAGCTGGATGGTGTATGATAGACAATCCCATTAAAATGGATGATGGGGTATCCCTGTTTTAGGAGACCTCCAATTGGTGAAACAGTTTGGGCTGAACTAGAAATGAATGGTCAAAGCAAAAGGACAGTGGTGGGAATGATGTGCATCAAGGAAGTCGTTGAAACTGTTGGTAGGCCATCTATAGTTGGGCTTTATCCGGTTGCAACTGAGGAAGCAAACTGATGTCCACATATACTTCGTGCGATTCCCATCGAACATGCTGACATATTTTCCAGCAGCATATATCCTGACAGAGTGTCTGAGCCATGCTCTGACATTTGACATAATTTGACACATTTGGAGGTTTCTTAACATGGAAGATCTCCAAGTCACCATGGGTTTGAATACTAAAATGGTCATTCATGACTTTGATGATTGAGAGGTACCCCCATTCTCGAAACCCCCATATTCTGACAGGTGCCTTTACCAATCCAAACAGCCATGCCATGTTTTTTTCGGAGCGACAGAAAAGGCAGTGACGGGAGCCTCACCATCAAATGTGGGGGTTTCCCCCAAACACCAAAAAAAAACAACTGAGACGCATCCAAGTGCGAATGATGGAATATGATGGAATATCAGATTAGATGGAGTACTGTAATAGATGGAATATGATGGAATGTGATGGAATAATCAACACAACTTGGTACAAAGATGGTAGAGACAAGAATAGGTAGTTCACTGACCCCATGTCTTTCTATCACTTTGTGACGGTGAGAGTTGCGTTATGTTGCGGGGTTTTCAAGGACAGTTCTTGGATCCAACCCAGCGTCTTCCACAACGGTCGCGATGGCATTTTAGGATGATTTGGAGGTGAGTTCACAGCTCAACAGAATTTTGATATATCCATGGCAACTGACACTGAACTTGATACCCTCTGGTGAACTAACATAGCTATTGAAAATTGCCATTTATAGTCGATTTACCTATAAAAGAATGTGATTTTCCATAGTTATGTTAGTCTACCAGAGGGTATATCAGAATATCAATTATGGCTCTAAGATATGGAGGTGTCCAAAGTCATGGGGGTACCCCTAAATCATCCATTTTAACAGGATTTTCCATGATAAACCATCCATTTTGCGGTACCCCCATTTATGGAAACCCCCATATGTAGCATTATGTAACTGAGGATAATCTATCAATCTAGCAGGTTGAGCTCAGCTGATCCCATTTGCTGGTCTCCTTTTTAGCAGCTACAATCGCACGCCATAGACAGAAAGAACTGAATTGAAGCCAGGCTCATCATTCCAGTGATGATATTGAGGATAAACTGATAAACGGTGATAAACGCGCAACATTCAAGGGTCTCTTCCTGATCATACTGTGGATGGAAGAAATCCTGCACCACCTTAGATGGTTGAAAACCTGTAAATAATGGGATAAACCCTCTATCAACTGGTGCAGGATTTCTTCCATCCACAGTATCTGACCATCTGGCTCTCCAACACTTGCAACCAACTCGCTAGTTAACTGTCCAGATTTTGAGGACCAGACCATCCCATAATGGCACTCTTCTGCCAACCGAAATGTTAATATGTGTATAATCTTCTACCAACCATAATGACCATTAACCACCATAATGACCATCAATAACCATTAATAACCACCATAATGTTTGGCTGCTGTCTGGTGTTCGTCGTGTTCGTCATCTTTTGTCCCTTTCTTTGCCCGTTCATTTAACTGTTTTTTTGGTGAATTCTCTCTGTCTTGCCGCTGATTTTTTTAAGTAAGGGCAGATTTTAAGTTTCACTCCCTGCACATTTTTTTCCGCTTACTTGGAGGTGCCATTCCATTGATTATCTAATATTATAATATATGAGATACAGTTATATGTATACTGTTTGATAATGTTGCCCTCCAGTAAATTAACATAGACCCTGAAAATCACCCATTTTCAATGGAAACTAGTCTTCCAACCCGTATCTGCCAGGGTCTATGTTAAATTACCAGAGGGTATATACCACTAATCATAGGGGTTCTATCCTCACTTATGGGTCCCTTAGTAGATCCTTGGCATCACCGTTCCGTAACTTGCCCCGGCCTCGTCCTGCGGTGCTTCCGGGGGTTCGGGCAACGCGGGCAACGCGGGCAACGCGTGCAACGCGTGGCTGTCCGCGTGCAACGCGGGGCTGTCATCAGATCCTGCATCGTGAAACTGAGGAAATTCTTGGATTAACAATACACAACTAGTAGTTGGTGATAAAATGTATCAACTTCATCATCAAATATATCATCAATACACAAGTAGTAGTTGGTGAGTTTTAATTCATCATCAAATAATATCAAATAGATCATCATTGATTCTTGACCAACAAGATTTACTGATTTTGTCGCTGATTCAACGATGGCAATTCCGATTCCGAGTTTCTCTGCATCCATCGCTGGTCGCGTCATGCGTCGCGCCATGGGGGGACCATCCTCCCAATCCCATGGTGATCCCATGGTGAGCCCACTTAAGATAGTAAATGGGTAATGATAACATCAATGGATTGGTTTAAGGGAAATTTTACAGGAAAGCCCCATATTTAATGGAAAAAAATATGGTTTCCTGTAGATTTTCCCTTAAACCAATCCATTGATAACAGTAATGATTAGTGGGATCACTAAATTATTATCATTATGAAATGTGATCATCATGGATCTTCATGGAATTATTAATAACTGCTTGGTGGTTGACCTGCCCCTCTGAAAAATGATGGAGTGAAAGTCAGTTGGGATGATGACATTCCCAATATGATGGGAAAAATAAAAAAATGTTCCAAACCACCAACCAGTCAAATATCCAGATAAAATTGATGATAAAATGAGCATACCTGCAGTTTAACAGTGGGATATTGACCAACTTAACTGTTCACAAGTTCACAAGCGAGGGTTCAAGGGAAATACTACAGTTGAAACGGGTTGAAACTACGTAGGGTCTTCTGCTAAGTCCCCCTATACTGCCGGTATTGTTATTAGAGAATAACTTAAAAATGGAAATCATATTAGTCCCAAGATATTTATGTTTCTTCATACTACTACTGTAGACCATTGTTTACTTTTTTGTGGATTGCATGCGACTCCTCACAAACCGCCAAGTGGATATGTTGTGGTCGGCTCTAACCTCATGTTTGTGGTCAATTCCTTCTGATCAATTGATGTTCGTTGGATTTCATTAGCTCACTGGATTGGTTTAAGGGAAAATTTAGGCTTGAAACCATAAATTTCATGGGAAAATCACCATGGTTTAACCGGGTTTCAGACTGTCCCAAGAAAACCAATCCAGCGAGTGGCAGAAGTTTCACCATGCCCAGCCGGCGCAACAAACGCCTCTTGAAATCTCGCTGACATGGCGCTGGCTCCTGAACGTATGCAACGTTTACGGACGAGGTAATGATTGATCTTCAAACATCTGGCGAAACTCTGGGGGGAATCTTGGGCAACTTAGTTCTTAACATCTGGCACATCTGGCAACATACAGCTAGACTAGCTGAACTTAGGCAAGACGGTTGGTTTACCATATATAATCGAGAGATCATGGGACATAAAATATCTGGTTGGTGGTTAACCTACCCCCCTGAAAAATGATGGAGTTCGTCAGATTGGATCATCATCCCAGTTCCTATTGGGGAAAATATAAAAGTCATGTTCCAAACTAACCACCAACCAGGAGATATCATGGGACATAAAATAATTATGATTGTGACGTATCATCTCCAGTATGCTGGTTTCAAAAAATAGCCTAATGGAATTGGATTTATGGGGATAGATCTTTAGATGTAATGATTGGTTCTTATTGATATTAGGGGGCCTTCAATAAACGCGTTAGTATATTACGCTGTATATCATGAACAACAAAAAAATGTGGATTCAACGGGGTTGTGGATATATAAATTGAAATATGATTCGCCAAGTAGAAATAAAATCATTTTGAGATGGCTACCTTTGCCAACCAAAAACAGGTGGTTTAATCTAAATCTAAGAAGTGTCATCCTGAAAAGTACCAAATTGTTCCCCTTTGCTACCCATTTGTGACCCATACACACATGAGAGGATCTCTCAAAAAATGAGGAGACCAGCACCAGAAATGAAATGCATGGCGGTGTTACCAGCAAGAAAAGGGTCGTTCAATCCCTCCAACACGTGATTGAACAAGAATGAATGGGATAATGTAACCCAAACAATAGAATGCTAAAGCAACAGAGGAGTGTTTCCACAAACCAAGCGAGTTACCATGAAACAGCTTTGTGTGTACTGTAGTTTGTACCTCATTACGAACCAGGCAGGAAATCGTGTCGAACCATGCCCTGACACAGCACCTTTTCGTCTTTTTGGCCAAAAAGTTAGCACCGCAGCTGCTGAAGCCAAGCTGACGGGATGTTGACATTAAGCCTCACTAGTCTCAGCCGTCTCAGCGATCAAATAATGCATGTTCAAACAAAAAAACTGGTTGGTAAATGGTCCAGAAAATATCGGATTCTGATCATCCGATCATCCCCAATCTTTAGGAAAATCTCAACTTTTCTAGTCAGCAACCTGCTTGGTTTGCTTAAAAACAACTGCAACCACATGGATCTTCTGCATCGAGGACATTGGAAGAATTTTTTAATGTCAAAACTCTCAATTTCAGGGATAAACCACTGGATCGGTGTGGTTCCTTGGGGGGTGAGATTTGTTGGATGGAAGTGTTTCAGAAATAGAACACGATACCAAAACAAGCACCAAGCAAAGAACCATCCAAATGACTTTGGCCTATTGCCTTATGTGCTCCGGCCAACATTCCGTCCGGGCTCGTGAAAAGCTGACGTCTATGTGGCTTCCGAGTCGACGAAAAGAGGATGCTTCCGAGTCGATGCCCCAAAAGGCTGCCATGACATCCATGACCAATGCTTTCTCATACCATGAAACTGTCGAAGTAGAAGCATTGGTCTCATTTAGATTCATTTAGATTGATCATGCTGGTCAGAACATGGCCAACCAGTCACGTGATTCACGTGATGTTCAGCTGCCGAATCATGAACTTGTCCGAAAAGAATTTCCCCCAAAATGATACACGTGCATCTTGCATCCTTCAAGCAGTGTGCAATAACAATAACCATACCTTCATTTCCCTTGTCTCGTCTGGGCCCATTTTTTTTCAGGACGCAGCCATCTCTTAGGACAGGATCCTCTCGGGACAACTTGAGCAGCAGTTCCCGAGTTCGGTCCCAAAATCGCGGACATGTGCCGCGAGACTCCCAGCTTTGAAGGAGCCTTTTCGGCTTCCGAAGATCGATCCGCAGTATGATCTGCGGATTTTCGCTCGCATGTTCAATGATTACCCTCTGGTAATTTAACATAGCTATGGAAAATCACCATTTTTAATAGGAAAATCCACTATGAATGGCTATTTTCAATATGTTAGTTTACCAGAGGGTATCATCATTTTCCGTGCTGAAGAAATCACGACCGAAAATGTAAACATACCATGAGAATACCATGATCAGGCGCGATCCCCGGATTGTTGTTGGTTGAATTTATGTTGACCTGGACTTTGCATATGATATCCCATGAAATATCCACATTGGAAAAAATGGCATGAATTCCCATGATATTCCCATGGTTTTCTCATGATAATCCCATAAAAAACGTCCCATTATAGACCAATCATATTCTCATCATATTCCCATGAAAAATCCCATGATATTCCAGGTTCTATTCCATGATATTCCCACTTCTTTCTTGGCCCAAGCGCTTTTTAATGGGTCGAACGTACGGCCAGGGCCCAGGGCAGATGGCTCGAACAGTTGCGTCGCCGCTTCACTCGTCATAGGAGTTCTGCAAGATCCTGGGTGCTGGGCTGGGAAGATCCATGGTGATCCCAGCCAAAGTAAATGGCGAATGATAACAGTTATGAATACCCTCTGGTAAACATACAGAAAACTATGGAAAATCGCCATGCTATTAATGGGAAAACTCACTATGTCTATGGCCATGTTCAATAGCTATGTTAGTTTACCGGAGGGTAATGATTAGTAGTGATTAGTGGGATCACTACTCATCATTATTAAGTGATCATCATGGATCTTCATGGATTAATGATAATTAATTAACAGGTAATGATTCGTGTTGTGATTTCTTGTGGTTTTTAGCCTGGCTGCCTTTTTCACCTACCATTTTTTTTGATCGAATCTGGTCAGCAAATGGAAAATTGGATATGCATTGGCTATAGCTCACTATGTCTCAGTTGTAAGTTTTATAGTTCTTACATGTTCTTAAGTTCTCCTTGGAATCAGTGAAAATCTACTTGGCGCCCAGTTACTCAGGCACAGTAGGAACGAACCCCTTTGGGCCTCAAACCCTCTCGCACCAGATCAAGACATTCTGAGGAGGGTTTTGAATAAAAAATTACTTTACTTCGTGTGATCCCCACCGTGACATTTTTACATTTTCTTACTGGCAAATCTTCTGGCATTCTATCTGACATATCTTCTGGCATTCTATCTGGCAAATCTTCTGGCATT
>Ga0126342_10017354_pt1 | contig 12456 bp, 13 predicted proteins | sample Cyp1metagenome_FD_92528 | JGI IMG/M metagenome (GOLD analysis project Ga0126342, IMG submission 92528) | Coral microbial communities from Lord Howe Island, Old Settlement Bay, Australia - Cyphastrea 1 metagenome | ecosystem: Host-associated > Invertebrates > Cnidaria > Coral ... | reverse complement strand
TGACAGACTTGTGAGAAAAGCTGGCAAGACATTCACGACATGGAGGCCATGGCTGTCAATCAAACCTAGCGCAAACCTAGCGGGTTTGCTAGCGCTGCCTTGCAGAATTGCTGAATTTAGTTGTGTGCCGCCTCATAACGAAGAGGAAAAAAAATTATCAACAACCAATACTAAACTTCTAAACAACTATTTTTGACAAATGGTCATATATATATAATTATATATAATCCCTTCCCCCTATTACTAAACCTCCCCGAAATAATAAAAACTAGGGTCCATCTCTAATTTTGGAAAATTTCAGGTTGGCCAATTTGACTTTTAATTGGTCCCCTTTAGGAAACAATTTAAAAATAAAACTACCATTTGTGGGTTTCGCCCCCTAATAATAAAAACTAGTTAACCCCGGGGTGTTTATTATATTATTAGGGTCCGTGAACATTTTGTTTTTTTTTTTTTAATATTAATATGTTTTATAATTTAATATTAGGGGGAAGCTTCGAAATCCAATTTTTGGCAATATTTTAATTGCGTTATAAAGGGTTTTTTTTAATTGATTTTGAAATCGAAAAAACGGTTTTTTATTAAGGGTTTAAATTTACTATCAGGGTTCCTTAATAAGAAATACCCCCTACTATCCCCTATACTAATAAAAACTACCTGAGGTGTTTATTATTTGAGGGGGGAACGTTTAGTAGGGGGAAGGGATTAATTATGATTCATTGATGATTGTAGGTGTGTATTGGGAATATTGTTTTTTTTTTTGTGGAGAGGCAAACATTTAAAACTACGTCGCTCCCACCTTCCAAGACATGGTCATGAGATGTCATGAGTCATGGTACATGATGATTGATGATTGATGGATGATTGTAGCTATTTGCTGTTGTCGTCGTCGTCGTCGTCGTCGTCGTTCACAACGCCTCCCACCTCCATGATTTGTCGTTACCCGTGGGTTTCCACATGCATTCACAATCCACTCTTCCTTGCTAGATACAAGATGTCGGCTACTCGTCCTATGTTGTTGTCCTGTTCTCAAAATTTCCAGAAATTTCCTACTATATGGCAAACGTATGCAAACGTGCTGTCACACGTACTGTAGGAGCATGAGGTCCAGACCAAACAGAAGGCGCGTCAAACAGCGCATGCTGGGAGGCACGTCGGACTTGTCAGGATCCGTCCAACCAGCGGCCTCAGAAAACTACATCGAATGACCGAGCTTGGGCCAAGACCAAACACTACAAGTCGATATTCAAATTATTCGTTCATTCTGCCAGCTGTATATAAATGCTTGCCAAGGACTTCACCTTCTCTACACAAGTCCATAGAAGTACTAGAGAAAGTAGAAGAGAAAGACCAACAGCATGCTCCACCTCCGAAGTACACGGCTCAGACTGCGTCTGGTACAGTATCAGTATCAGCTTGTTCTACTGCTTTGCCACACTGCTGTCCCTCACTCTACGCGACATTGGACGAGAATGAAATGAGATTCAAATGAGATTGTAGAATTCCATGGAATTCAGTGGAATTCCACTTCCGCCACTTCTCGCCTTCACGTTGAAAAAATGAGTCATCGGAGTCGTTCGAGTCAGGTTTTCACTTGTCCAGTTGGATGTCATGCTTCTTTCCACACCTGCACATCCCAGAAAAGCGGGAACGATTCACCAATGGGAAAGTCCAGTCATTGTTTCCGGTTGTTTTTGGTGGCGACAATCATTGGAGTTTGTTCTGGCCTCCAGCATCTCCAGCATATGGCTTCGCTGTGATGGATTTGAGCAAATCATCCTGATGTCTCCATACACTAAGTGACCCTATGCCGCTTGAAGCCACAGACACTTCAGTCAGTAGAGATCTCTAGACTCTATTGATGTCTGTCCATGTCTGTCCTCTCTCTGACCCACTTGGAGACGCCGAACTGCATTGTCAAAGTAGCCTGCACGGGATCGCTTGGATTTCCCGTATTGTGTGACTGCTCTCGGCACTGGACACAATCTAGAGTTCAATCGGAGCACCTTCATCGGAAATCCCCCCAGTCACATAAGAACAAGTCTGTCCTGCTGTTTCGCGCAGCAGGATATTGATCAGTTTAAGACATTAGCTTTGGCTGCCATTGGCTGAACTCTGTTGAACTACCCATGCTCCTTTGACAGACCGTACGGTCATGTCACAGGGTGCCGCAACAGATGCTGCATGCATAGTTCCCTGCCTTACCAGAAAGCGGCACAAGAAGGTTTGGAGCGTCAAAGTGCTACATTTCGAAGACAAGGACAGCACGTCCACGCAAGACTATCGGGCGGCAAAGGCGACCAAGCCATACCGTCCGTGGAGATCCACGCCGTTCCCTGTGAAGCAAACAAATCATCTGACTTTGACTATCTTTGACTCAAGCCCAAGATGCCCAAGCCTATTTGAAACAAGAAGCGAGCAATGAATAGCAAAGCACCACGGAAGCAAACGCAGTACATGGAGATATCAACATACGACGATAAGAATCCATAACATACCTTGACTAGACTAAACACAAACGAGGTTCAATATTGTTCAATCATGTCCTCGCCTTGTCAGAGGCGTTCCCTGGCCTGGCCCATAGGGATGGAAGAAACTCTCTGACGCAGACTGAGGCAGCTCAAGATGCTCAAGCTAAGGCTCAAACTGTGGACCAAAGCCATCATCAAAGTAAGAGTAGCCTCCAAATAAGAGCATCACATTCATCACATCAGCCTGCAGGGCCTGCAGGGCCTGCAAGCATCGGATAATGTGCTTTGATGTGCTTTGCTTTGGTGAGGACGAGCCGTCACCAAGTGCAGAGTCAAATTCAAATACCCTGATAGATCCTGATAGGCCCATAGCACCGATATGTACTGAGAATGCTTGCGCGATGAAACAAAGGAAATTAAAAGTTTTGGTCTATTTGCGGGTTGTCAAGCTGCCAGGATACATGGTGACAACTGCCCTTGCTCTGCATCCATGTTAATGAACCGCCACACGCTGCTAAAGACAAGCACTTTTCTGCGCGAGGCAGGTTGCCAAACGACTCAGTGTCTGGCATGGATGTCCGTTCATCTCTATTCTACTTACAAGTTCTCAGAAAATTCAATATGTTCAATGCATTGGCACTGGTTCAAATTTGTATTTTGCACATGTTGCTACAACATGCTACAACATTCCTCGCTGGGAAACTGCCTCTGTCTTTGGGCCACTTCATTTGTCTTCATCTTACATCATCTTTACATATCTTTACATCATCTTACATTCGCACATCAAATCAATGGATATCAATGGGTTGGACTGTAGTAAACCAACTTCTCCTTCTCTTCCACGTCGCCAAGCTTGTAAGTTTCTTGCTTCCCATCCCAGCGCTGGTGCCAGCCGTTGAGCCCAAAACGCGGGTTGTCCACGAAACCTCGAACAAAAAAGTCTGCACAAACAATGGCGTCATAGACTGGTAGACCTGTCGCTGCGCGGACGTCATCCGAAAAGGGAGGGAGCTGCGTGCATTCCATGAGAATTGCATGAATATTCTTTGTCTTTGTGACTTCAACTGCCTTTTTCACGATTCCAGGAGTGACCTTTCCCAAGTCCACCGGTTCTCCAGTAGCGACCGCCTCAAAACCCTCTACATCTTGACAACCAACGAGCACATAGCAATCAGCGTTCCAGTCAACCCCCATCTCACGTGCGACGGTGTCGTGCATGGGCTGAAGGCTCTCACTGTTGGCACTGAAAATAGCAATCTTGCCATCCGTTCCGAGTGCAGCATGGATTGCTGGCTTAGCGGTGTACTGACGAGCCTCCTTTTGAAACCACATGAAGAAGCCACAGTCAGAGGTAATCACTGAGACTTGTTTGTCCTGATCCAAGTATCTGATTGCCTCCTTGAAGTGTTCTTTGATCTCAGGAGTCATTACTCCAGACTGGCACACTTCAAAAGTCAGCCCTGGAACTGCTCTGTAAAAGACCGGATACTCAAAGCTGTCGGTGCTTCCTACATCTCCTGCCAAAGGATGGTAGTGCCAATCCAAGCGGATGACTCCTTGATGCTGTCATGGGCTTGGAAGATCTTTGTGGGGAAAAAAGTGTCTTCGCTTGAACTTGAGAGAATTGAACGATTTGAAGACACAAGGGAAGCAACTAGGGTATCAGTTGAGAACCAAGGATATAATACAGACTATATTTTACTTTCCTTGAATCTGTGCAGCTTAATGGAAGTGCATCACTGTTCTCTCGCCCGGATTGGTGGAATCCCTCCTGATCTTTTTTAAAAACTAAATGCAAAACTTCCTGCATTTTTTCTGTGTCTAAATGTTTCCAAACAAGGCGCCAAGGGAAGCATGCTTGATGCTGGGATCTTTTCCTTTGGGGGGCTCCTACCCCTTAACCCAAACTGCAAAGGCATAACCTGCACAAACTCCCAAACCTCCAAGCATGAGTACCGGCATGGCTCAAGTGCGAAGTGTTGGGGCGTTGGTTTGACCGAATTTGAGCTTCTTAAACCCACTCAAGTCACTCAACCGATTCTGCAGGCTCTTTGTCTTTGATCTTTATTTTGCATCTTTTTCATGCCTCAAAATCCGACTGCATCCGACAGCTTGGAGCAGAGTCCCGCCTGCCACTGCAGTGTCACCTTCACCGCTGAGAGACTTTCATAGTGCAGGCAGGTCCGCAAAGGTACAACGGAAGTTTAAAAATCTCAGAGAATCCCACAGCTGTTGCTCCAATTCGCGGTCCCCAGGAAGCTGCTGCTTGGACCTGGTACCGAAGAATGATGACGGCTCTGTTGTCTCTTTTGTGACAACCGTTCTTGTTGTTGTCGAGACCGATTGACTGAAACATTGATCATCAAACTTGTGCTTTTTCAGAGGAAGCCATAAATTGTCCAAGGCGCAAAAACAATCACATAAGTACAGTAATTACATATCACTACTATCAATCTACATGAGTGGCAGTGAGCTGGTTTCAAGCAAAATGAAAACATCGGTAGACAACCTATGACAAACTCCAAGGCAAACCGGCCAAACCTCAGGCCGCTGCCTGGAACCAAGATGCAGCGTCAGTGCTTCGCCAGACATCTGCCAGTGCTCTTCCGTCCTGGCACAAAGGAGGCAGAGAAGGTCTTGTACGCCGCAAGGATCGCCGCTCTGAACAGAAGCGCGGCGACATCTCCTGTCCACTCCCTCCAAAGATCCATAGACCTTCCAACTGAACATGAAGAAGAGAAAGAAGTTGCCATAGATAAGATAAGATTAAATAAGATGAGATAAGATGAAATCAAATAAGATACTAAGATACAGTAAAATGAAATAAGATATATAACATAAGATAAAATTAGATAAGATGATCAGACTGAGAAGAAATCAAATGTCTGAGCACCACGCTGCGGGATTGCCCTGCAAACGCAGACGCAAAATCGCTGCGGGGGCACCTCGCATCACTGAAGACCAGAACCCCAAAAATCTCAAAGCCAACATCTTCTCCACAGCTACAAGCTGCAAGAAGTATGACAAGATGACACGCATTCTGACTGAGACTCCTTCCAAGAAGCTGCTGCTGTGACCAGTCTCCATGCAGGTGAGCCATCAGAATGCCTATTCTGCTCTGCACATTCCAGAAAATTACTCGGTTGTGGGATCAATGGTGCATGCTCAGTTTAGACTTGGAGACTGTCGGACGCGACCCTTCCTTTACTAAGTGCCATCTCTAAACACTGTCAATTTGGCAAGTCGAAGCGGTGAGGCAGCGAGCAGCAGAGACGCTGTCCCATAGCCTGTCCAGCTCATCCAGACGGAGTGCCCAAACCTGTTGAAGCAAATTAGACAAATGAACAAATCGTCTCAACTTGCGCAGCAAGACGACATGGCATACTCATGCGTAGTCATAGTATATCGTCGTATCAAACAAGGAAAGTAATTTGGTGAAGTGAGAGTCTGATTCAGCTAAGCCGGCGACATCGTTCTTGAGGTCCCCCGTTTCCAAACGACCTCCAAAAAGAAGAATTTCCTGGGCAGCCGCGGAATGCAACGAGGTCTAAATTCAATCGGGTACTGTTGGTGCCTCACCACTCTTGTCGGGCTGCCATGCCAGAGCCTGGGGCCAGGCGTCAGTGTTGCCGCAAGGCATAGAATCTCCGAATTTGCTGCGCTGGAATCAAAATGAACATAAAAATCTATGAATCAAACAGTTCTGGATCTGTTTTGAATCTGGAAAGCACATTGCAAATCTTCCAATGTGCAGGGCAAGCAGGCAAGCAGGCAAGCAGGCAAGCAGGCAAGCAGGCAAGCAGGGCAAGCAGGGCAAGCCTGGAAGCCAGCACGAGCTTCCCAAGGCGCTGCCGGAAGTTCTCGCCACACTAGGTCTGGGAGAGAAGCAGTCCACACATCATTGACCTTGGTCTTCAGCAAGAGCTGACAATATACAGGGCATGAACTGCAAGAACTGCAAATGGCTCCAAATGGATCCAAATGGTGTATGTACACTAATAGTTTGCTTGATGCTCCTGAGTTGCAGAAAGCTCTGAGAATGGTGCGTACTGTCTCGGAAGATCGTCGGTTTGGTTGCTGGCCTGTACGCACAGCTTCGCAATGTCGGCATCCAATGTTAGACACCTCTGTTAGATTGGACGATGGATGACCTACTGGAAGCAAAGCGGCTCTCAGAGATGCAACGGTCGCGAAAAGATCTTGAACCATTCAAATTAAAACTGTCCCTCTGAAGTAGTCAGTCATTATAGTCATTGTTCTGAAGAAGGCTGTACAACTATCTGTTCATCCATCTGAGCCTCTGGAGTTCTGATGCCGCCAAAAACGAGCAGCCGACTGTCAACAGCTGCTGCTCCAAAGAATGCTCTAGGCCCCCAAGGAACTTTTTGCCTCAAGCAAAGATTTGCCTTTCGTGTGCGTGTGTGTGTGTGTGGCCACATGGCAGGGTCTCTTGGTGGATATGATTTTGTCCTGAAAATATCTCTAAAGTGATACAGGATGTATATACAAACAGTTAATCTCTGTACATGCAAAAACATTGCGCAATTATATAACAAAAGAAGTGTGAAATGATCTAACTATATCATATGTGCTATGTATATATATATGCATATATCACCTTATATTATATAGTTATATATATACTATATATATAGCATACAGGTTTTTGCTTTTGACTATCTTTGTTTCAATTTTGCATATGTTCAGTTCATTCAGGTTTGACGTCTTGGCCATCAGCGATTCGAGGCTGTGACTGCAAGAGCGTCCAGCTTGTGCCCTCGTCTTCACTCATCCAGAGGTCACCCAACCCTCAGTTGGAGAGCCGCTACAAATCATTTGCCAGTCATCAGATCAATTTTCATGTGTTTTGATTGCCAAAGTCTGACGTACGAGGAACAATCTCAACAAGCATCTGCTGGTATGGGCAGGGCTTCCATAGGGAAGAGAGCGCAAGGGTGGCAGTTCTCCGCTCAATTCAACCTTGCATCAGTCTGTCACATTCAAGGCATCCAAGTAATTAAAAGGCGATGATACAAATCATATCAATGAAAGGGCCGTCTTAAGCAACAAATCCTGTGAAGTAACACGTGCAAATCAGAAGTGTTCGCTTTTCTATCCTGCAAGCACACATCCGTTGAAGAGCGGAAACGCAATGCATTTTGGAAATAGAATAGTGTGGCTTATGGTGAAAGTAAACTTTGATTGTTCAAAAAATGTGTCGATGTTTTATTCTGATGTGATGGTTTGCACTCTCGCTCATCACAAAACCATACCGCATTCATAGGAAATTGATGGAAATTGGCCATGCTTCAAGGACGTTCTGGGAAAGGAACGTGGCGGGACAAGTAAGCTTGAACTACATTGAGCCTCAGAGATGCGCCACGCGCATCCACGATCAGCCAATGAACAGCACAATACGCAGGAAGAGTGTTGCATTATTGTTGCATGGTCTCAATCCTGATTCTGAGGATGTTGGCATTCCGGTGAAGTTGCTTTGCCTGAGCATTACAAGATATTACAAGTGAGCCAATCCTGTTGATACATGTTGATACACCACGCAAATTGCCTCCTGGACCGTGCTTCTGCTGACCTGGCTTGTGCAGATCCCTTTCCTCGCAAGTCTGATGTCAGATCAACGACTGATGAAAGTGAGATCCGCAGCGTGCTGAGATATGCTGAGGTGCCTTGAACATCCTTGGATAGCATTCACGCAAGTTTGTTTTAGCTTGGACGCCTTTGCCGCCCTTTTGCTTCTTGTCGTGTTTGGCGCCCATTCCATCCTGCAGAAATGCAGACCCCAAAAATGCAAAAAGAAGCTAACAGATCTAAGCTGCCTCTGTTTTGTCTCCAGCTTAAGGTGCTACCACGGTAATCTCAGTTGCACTATTCTGATCTACAGATATCTACAGAGCACTTCTCTATTTTCAAGATCCTGAGACGTCATCTTCTTTCCATCTTCGTCCCTTGGAATGCAGCTGCTGGAACTTATAGCAATAGACTATAGACTTACAGTACTGCTTGCCAGACCAGCCTGAAGGATGCCACAGTCTTGCAACTTTGGTTGGACTATGCTCTTTGATAGTCTAAGACCCTAACTGCGTGGTGTTGACAAATGGATCAACACCAATTCCACCCATCAGCAACAATCGAATCCCATTGCCGGAGTTGGCTGCCTTGATGCGGGTCCAGAAGTTTGGAGATCGTTCAAGAGGCAAATGGGATCAAATGATTGGAAATGATTGGAAACTGTATGAAATCGGTGGAAGGCGCATAGAACATCATAGAACTCCTAGATTTCGTCTGAGGCTTCTGCAAGCAGTTGGTGACCAGCACGAGGGGCCCATGCAGCGTTGGGTGATCGAAGCCTTTCATGCCTCGTTTCAACGCGACAGAACCCCATGGGTTTTGAGGCAAATCGAAAATGAATCAGTTGTCCTTACTTGCTCGCTGGACAATCGTGGAAATCCATTGATATTCTCACAAAGCCAAGCCACACAAGATCTTGCTCTGCTACCGACAGCAACGCAAGCTTCTCGAAAAGAAACGCTCCTTCAGCACCTTGCCGTGCTGGAGCATTTGAAAACAATTGTCCCCGGTACGAAAAAATGCGTGCCACATGACAACATGATGTGACCTTTGCGTATCCAAGAACATGTCCAACCGATGGCACGCATTCGCTTGCATTGGCTCATTATGCTGAATATATGCTGAATTATGCTCATTCCTCGCATTCCTCGCTCTCTTGGCCTTCATCAGTCGACAGCTGATAGGTGCAAGAGGAGGACAAAAAGCAGCCTCATTACGGCATGCAGAGCCAGCTGGCAGTGAGCAGCAGAAAATATCATAAGAAATTATAAGATACAAACCCTCATTGATACCTACGTATGCGTACCTGCACACTGTACACAATAGATGTACTCTATATCATACTCTATCTGAGTCTATCTGTTTTTGTATACTACACATACAGTATGTGGTCATACCGTCATACCTGTGTCAATGTGCGTGTGTGTGTGAGAGAGTGTGTGTGTGTGCGTGACGGTGTTCTTGTCAGCCGCATCAGCATTCACTTGAATTCAAAAAACATGCACCATCTAGTACAGCCACCAGTCAGTCATCTATTGTCATCTCTCCTTTACTCCACTTTTGCTACCTGGGACGCTGGCGTTGATCAAATCCCATGCCACCGGGCTGCCAGTGCCAAAATGTAGCTGACCTATCAAGAACTCAAAATTTGAAGGTGAGAGTTGGTGAGAGATTACACAAGATGGTGAGAGGATGTGAGGGGGAAAATCTTGGAAGCTGAACTTAAAGATCTTGTGAGGACGGCACCTACACGATGGATGCAGGGAGCACTTCTCCAGGCAACTTGCCAGTGGCACACCCTGGAAGGGCAGACTCACTGGATCACTTGTCGATCAACAGAAACAACTGCAAGATGCGAGTTCGGGTAACACTTCCAATACATTCCAATACACTTCCAATATCTTCCAATCTTTCTCTGCCTGAAGATTGCCCAAATCTCGACGCCCTCTGCAACGCCGGTTTGCCCAAATCGACCTCAGTTGGCATCCTCAAGAAACCCCACAGTTTCATCCTTGTCTTAAATTGTCGTCTTGCAACACGTCTGACCCGCAAAGGAAGCGTAATGAAACAAGCGTCCGAGCATCAGCTGAGTTTGCCACCAGTCGACAGCGGAAACAAAATCCACGTGAAACTGCTGCTCACCTGCGGGAAAGACAATACGCGGAGATATTTGAGGTGGACAGTCGAGATGTGATGTACCACTTGCAAGCCAATACGCGAACTGTTCTCACCCAACCCGCCGCCCGGAATATATAGATCTCCCGTTCCCACAAATTTGCATTCTCAAGACATTGCACCATCAACTGTACAGAATACAGTGTGTGTATATATATATATATATATATTTATATAATATAATATATAAAGTACTTGTAAGTAGAGGGTGTGCAGGACTGTCATGATTTCTTGGAAACACCCTACAGTACGAAGACTTTGATGTGAGCATCGTATACTCTGTCGATCCTCTTTGCTTTAATCGAGCCGCGAAGTTGTAAGATGTTGTAAGGAGATGGACCAGATGGAAATGGCCGAACCGATTAAAATGATTAGACCATTTTAAACCTCTGTGTAGTTCAGGATTCAACTGGATTCAACTGGATTCAATGACTGTCGTGTCTCAAACTCCGGTCTCCCGCACCGATTGGGAAGAGGACAACTCCAGTCCGATGCCTTGGCTGCGTCCGGTTGTTGTCCAGGGTGTATTGTATGATGCAATATCGTATCATATCCATATAAACATTGTTGAATCATGTTTAATCGAATTGGTTATATATGGGTTCTGGGTTGGTAATTCTCTACAAACTGTAGCTTTGCTTCGTGCTGGTTTGACCCTGTGTAAATTGTGAGCATGAGTCAAAATTTGCAATGTATCGCTCCGCGCTCCATACGTATGGAGCTGTCTGGATTGGATTGCTGGTATTTTGGTATCTTTTTCAGGGTATGGAACGGATGTGGGCCCCAGTGTCTGATCCATTCTTTGCCTCGCAGGCATATCATAATTATCATATCATTTCATGGCATTCTTATTTATATTATTTTACATTTTATAATATACATTTTTTATACAGCTTGAGTATTGTACAAGAATTCACTGTATAAGAATTTGAGGGGCTCGAATCCAAGGCGGGCTACATATTTTCAGCTATACCGACATAATACTTTAAGAATTTTAGGGACCCTGGAATAGGATTGCCAAATTCTTAAATTACTGCTTATACGGTGAAGTTTGCAATTCCCCTTTGCGGTTCATTTTTTTGGTGGCGTGACCCCTTATGGCCTTATGGTCTTATGGGGCCTCCCTCCATCCCGAGGCTGAGAATAGCACTGTGCAGAGTTCAGCACATCACCCCAGGGCTTTCCAGTCCAAACTGGAGGTGCCTCCAGATCTGCATCCGCTGTGACACACATCAGCTCTAAGCTGCATCAGATTGCATCAGCGACAGTTTTTGTTTGAAGCCCAGGGCTGTGCAGGATCAACAGTAGAATTCTTGGACTGGAGTGACTGGACAAGTGAGAATAGGCGCGTCAAGGCTTGGAGAAACTACGCGCGACGAGCTATTTTGAGGCACTCCCACACTCGAATGCGACACGCTGACCTATGAGGGATCTATATGGTAATAAGGGTTACCTGGTAGGCCAAGCTGAGCGCCATCTAAACTTGAAAAAGACAGATCAAAAAAAACAAGCGGTGGACTGTACTGGCCCTGTACAAAGTTCTGAAGTATGCACTTCCCAAGTCCCAAGGGTTATGAAAGGGGTGCTTCACTCTTCCAAACATGTTCAAACATGTTCAATTGCTCCAAACTGTTAAAAGGTCAAACCATGGTCAAACCACTTCAATTTTGCAAGTGATATCAAGTGATCTAAGTGCCTTGTATGGGCTCCTCAAGGTTGGTGCCAACTGCAGCATCTCGCCAAGAGGAGAGACCTTGGCACGCGCTTGGCACTGTGGAAAGTAAGGGTACACCAAGGGAGCAAAGTGCATATGAAATCATATGAATATGCATGTTCCGATGTCTCCAGCTAATGTCTTGTTTGATGTTTTTTGGCTGAAACTTGTGCTTTCAGTAGATTCTTATCTTGTCCCAAAAATGGTTCTTTTTCGTGTGTTGGAAAAGAATATAGATCCCCGTGTGTGGTGCCTACGGGGGTTGTACCCAAATTTATCCCGGATAATTTTCTTGGGGCCAAGGTTTTGTCGGAATAAATGTCCATTCCCAAAAAAGGGCACAACCCCCAGGCGTACATGGTACACAAAAAATATCCAGAATCAATCTTGGGACCATGGGGGCAAACATCTCTGGATAAAGTTCCAGTGGCCAAGGTCCTGTTTATCCCTTTGCAAGTCTCCAACAAACTCCGCTCCGAGAAACTCCACACTTTTCTTTGGTTGCAACCC
>Ga0126342_10017353_pt1 | contig 12456 bp, 8 predicted proteins | sample Cyp1metagenome_FD_92528 | JGI IMG/M metagenome (GOLD analysis project Ga0126342, IMG submission 92528) | Coral microbial communities from Lord Howe Island, Old Settlement Bay, Australia - Cyphastrea 1 metagenome | ecosystem: Host-associated > Invertebrates > Cnidaria > Coral ... | reverse complement strand
TCAGGTGGACATATCTGGCATCCCCATATCAGCTTTCCAGACATACGAAGTTCTACTAAGTAAAACTTAGCATCACACCAATACCAAGTTAAACTTGGCATTTGACGTTCAGGGTATATATATTTAATATTATACATATATTAATACATTTAATATATTTAATATATTTACATATAGGCATATATATATTATACGTATATCATATTATTAATATTCAGATATCCTGCTATCATTTCATGATTCCCTATGATTTCCTATCATTTCTTATGATTTCATGGTAGATCCGTGGGGCTTGTTGGGTAACGTTTTTCAGGAGCTGCTGTCCGAGCTCCCCGCCGACCTGGCTCAGGGAGCCAATCAGGCCAGGGAAGTCTTTTTCTGTGTCCGTTTTTATGGGCGGTTCACTGGGCTCCACGGGGCTACACACAGTGATAAATGTGATAAATGTGATACCCTCTGGTTATTTAACATAGCCATGGAAAATCACCATTTTTAATGGGAAAACCATCTATAAATGGGTCATTTTCCATGGCTATGTTAAATAACCAGAGGATAAATGTGATGAAATTTGGAGGTGTTTGATGGTGTTTGATATTTTAAAGACAAACCCACGTGTTGCGAAACGCGGCCTCGCATCTTAAGCAATGGACCCAAGTACCAAGAGATGTGCCATTTCTAGGAGCGACCTGGAACATGGCCCTCGGACATTGTGGAAGATCATGTCGTACCTCTCTCGGAGGACTGGGCAGATGTGGAAGCGGTGGCGCCATGCAAATTGGCAAGTGCTAATCTGCTACTCCGCTTGTAGGGGGCCGAAAAAATCAGTTTAGATCGGTCTTGCAGGTGCTGGAGCAAATCAGGAAAGATGTTCTCCGCACCAGGCAGACAATCTCAAGTCAGCATTGTACTGCAGGTTTTGCATGCTTGGTTTGATTCTGGAATCCATGCAACCGGATCCGAGATTCACTTTCGAAAGGCCTGAGATGGACTTTTTCTGCAGAACCCTAGCTCCGTCTTCAGAGTCTCTGGGTTTGGAGGACTTGTTCGCGCCTGTTCCATAGCACAACACAATACAAAGGCTAGTGAAGAGTAGTGAAGACTGAAGTCCAAAACTTGAGATTGATGGGAGGCTAAAGGTCAGTATTGGACAGCCGCGAAAATCGAGAAAGGATAGTGCTCAAAGATGCACAAAGTGTGTGTGTGCTTTCTTGTGCCGTGTTCGTAGGAGCAGAGGAGCGGTTTCAATCCCTCGGAAGTCACACAGGCTGTGACCAGCAGAGATCCAGAGTGCATTGATGTGGTGAATCCCAAGAGTCACTACGATGTGCTGGCGCGGATTCTTCTGCTGTACGCCAAGCTGAACCGTGGTGTCCGATATGTGCAGGGCATGAATGAGCTTTCTGCGCCTCTATACTACTTGTTTGCACAGGATCCATTGAACAGTCATCATGCAGAGGATGCTCGACTGAGCCATCCTTTTTAGTGGCTTTCTCAACGACACTTGAATTGATCCTTGTAAAACTTGTAAGGCTTTGTTTAGCACAACTAAGCAAGTATTTTGATTTCCCGAACTAAGATCCGTGGTCCGTCATCTTGACAGTCCTTGCACATAATTTGTCTTAGCAACCAACTATATATATGCGGGCATATTTAGCCGTGTCGCACAATCCAAGGCTGACACGTTCTTCTGTTTCAGCCTCTTGATGTCTGATATGCGAGATGCTTTTGTGAAGACCATGGACAACGAGGAGGGTGGCATGATGGGCAGAATCGATAAGTTCAGCGCGCTGCTGAAGGAAAAGGACGAAGAGGTGGGTTGAAGCATGTTAAAACATGTCAAAACTGACTTTCTGATCTTTCTGTTTGTGTGTACCTTGGCAATCTTGGCAAACCATGTGTGCCTCTGGGCACCATGCGGCGGTCAAGTGGACACATTGAGTCCAGGTCTGGAAGCATTTGGAAGAACTGAATGTGGCACCAGTTTACTACACAGTGCCGTGGGTGTCTCAACATGACTCACAACATGACTCACAACATGACTCACATTATGTGTCCTCTGCAACTGATGACATCCAGATGGCACTTTGAGTGTACTCAGGTGGCTCACCCTGATGCTGACCCAGGACGCAGCTTCCCAACGTTGCATTGTAGTCATTGTAATGTGAACTTTGGATCCCCAGGGACGACGTTCTTCCGCGGCCTGGCATTGCAGGAGCTAGACATGGCAGACGTGCTTCGCTTGTGGGACTCTTTGCTGAGTGAGAGCCTCAGCACCAAGGCCATCCAAGGCCATCCAAGGCCATCCAAGGCCATCCAAGGCTATCCAAGGCCCCATGTCTCGGGCTTTGAATATCAACTTCCAGTACCCATCCGAACTATGCAGAGCTGATCCTGAATGAAGTGTTTGTTCACACATGGGTGCCTGATGGTGCATGAACCACGAGTTTGTGAACACGTTTTGGAATCAGGACAGACACATGCCACACAAGCTGTTTGGACACTGGAAGTTGACTTGCAAGCGAGAGACGGAGGTGACCTGGCCCGACCTCATCCTCTTCTCTGCAGAGGCCTCAGGTTGAATTCCAAAAACATCCAAAAACAAGATCCCTCTTGCATTGTGCCTAGAAGATGAAAAAAATCGAACCTTTAGATCTACTTCTCTGCTCCAAGATGCTTCAAAGATGCTATCAGATGACTATCAGATGACTATCAGATGACTATCAGATGGGCCGTCACTTTGAAGAATGTCTAGGTTACTTGTGCGTGGCCATGGTGATGGGCATCAGAGAGGCCTTCACTGAGATCAGACAATCTGCTCTGCTTCAAAAAGTTGCATGTTACGATTGACAGATCATGAGGACATATATATATAATATGTATATGTATATATGTATATATATATGTATATATATGTATATGTATATATGTATATGTTTATATATGTATATGTATATATATATGTAATAATTGACTATAGTTGGCATTGGACTGCATTTCAAATATTTTGGAACCCTGCTTCTTATTCTGCTTCGACTTGAAATGCTCTCGAGCTTGGGAGGTACTTTTGGCTGGTGACTTCACCGACTGCATGCGCATGTTGCAGCATTATCCTCCTGTGCCGGTGGACGATCTCCTGCAAAGTGCACTTAGGCGTGGCACCGTTCACGGTTGATCCACTGGATAAGAGTTCAGCATTGATAGATTTGATAGCTCAACTATGCTTAACTTAGTTTGGATGAGATAGTAGATCATATTTGACATTGTGTAAGTGGAGAACACCTGACATGGCACCATACATGGCATTGTATGCTCACAAGGGGTGTCCGCTAATCTTATGAGATTATGGGTTAGATTCGATCATCAATAATATTTCAAATCGTAAGAGGGACTACTGTACATATTTTATAGATTAAGTCATGGACTAGACTCACTACATAGAAAGTTGAGATGAGATGAGATTGGATTGGGTCAGCTTATGATGATGAGATCAGATAGGTTAGAATGGTTAGATTAACAGATCAATAGATAGATTGATAGACAGACAGACAGGCACCTATATCAATATGTCTTCCTCTCTCTCTCTCTCTATCTCTATTACAGTAGATTCAACATCGCCAAGGCATCATGAATCAATGAAGGAGATGTGGAGTCTCAAGTTGAAACCAAGAAGTTGGCAGGCTTCGCGCAGCTGATCTTACGTGGCCAGCCCAGTAATGAGTAACCACAGTAGCGAGTTCCAGTGACTGTCAATGACTGCATACGTCTTCCATCGTCTTCCACTAACCGTCACGAACCCAACTCAGGGGCGTTGGCTTTTCATCCAATGACCTGAAGGTGGGATCCGGTGGGATCCGGTGGGATCCGGTGGGATCCGGTGGGATCCGGTGGGATCCGGTGGGATCCGGTGGGATCCGGTGGGATCCGGTGGGCACTCGACTTGTTGTGACTGGTTTCTGGCGTGCAGGCTGCTTCTGGTGGGGTACAAGCTGCCGCCGCAATGTCGAGGAGAGTTCGGCGTTTCCCAGCCATCGGTGCTGAAGCGTTTTGACTTGGTGACTTGTAGATACTTATAGGCCATGGGCATAACATGGCATAACTTATAGAATCCTTACAGGATCTTATTGGCCCCATAGGCCCTATAAGTCCTATAGGTTTCCTGTGAAGGTGCAAAGCAAGACACAGGACAGGGCCTGGAAGCTGGTGGCCTTGGTTGTCCAGTACTCAGCACAGTTGGCTTGGGTTCTCAGCTGAAACTGATATGCACTTCATCATTCAACAGCAATGGGAAGGACAACAGTCATTAATAAATCATTAATATATACTATAATATGTATATATATAGATACATATGCATACTATATATGCATATATATATACAGTGCAAGAGTCCTTTCTTTACAGCCCCTACTTTGCCTCGACTGCAGGTCTGACCTCACCTCAAGAAAGTGAAGTGACACTGAGAAATCTTATGAAATCTGCTTGGAGAGCCCTTGAAGAACGACCAGCAGGGAAGAACCAGAGATTTGTCGAATCAAACTGATGGTACAAACGAGTGATTTGCTGTTCTTTCCTACAACCTTTTGGTCGTTGGGATCTCTGAGCACTTGTTGGTGTGGGCCAAATCCAAATCTTCATCAAGATTTGCACCAGCACAAGGAATTTGTAGGACCTCTTTGAATTTGACCCATCCAAATCCTTTACATAGATTTGAAATGTACTCCGAGCAAGTTGTCAAGACTGAAGGATGTCGTGGACCTCAGCACACCACTTGATTGCTGGTTTCTCCTAGCAACCTCTGAGTGGTGCTAAACAAGTCAAGAACTTTCGACGGGTTTTCCGCTCGTGACCGTCGCTGTAGCCAGGCGTTTCACTAGCTTTTAAGGTGCACTCCGACCCTACGAGCGAGCGTTTGAAACCGGGTACACTGTATGATTGGCTCCAGACACTCCGTGACCAGAGGCTATTTGGCTTGAGGGTTTAAAATTGTCTCAAACCCCGACTTTTGCATCAATTGCACGGAATCTGGCAGGCGCGATCCTACCTAGAGGAACACAACATCCTGCCTTTTGTGGAGAAACTTCTCAAGACATTGGTGCAGGAGAGCTGAGTTGGTCCATTTTGGTGTGGAGTTTGAATCTGTACGTTTTTGTGATTCAAAATTTGTTGGATTTCGCATAGGAGCGGCCAGCAGATCCATGGGGCAGGGAGACTCAGTTGGCTGGGCCGGGCCTGAAGAAATGCTTGTCCCAGAAAATTGGATCAGCAGCCAGCAGAATGATTGACGCGTGATATCACTGTGATAGTTGGGTAGATTCAATATCTATAGGGGTATGGATCAATACCTATTAATACCATTTTTAGGGGAATGAACATCCATTTACCAGCTATTTTGATGTTCACCAGGGGTACAAGGTTTTGGCACACTGCCATAGTTGAATAAGGAACAAACAACTCGTATCAACTCGTCACAGATGATAACTCGATGACCTGAACATGAGTTGCAGGTGCCATTGCAGCTCTTCTGCCTGAGGCGAGGGATGAAGATCAGTGCGCATGGCACGAACACATGCAGCTTTATGTTGTTGTGTTTGGCCGAGCTTCATCAGAAATTGAAGAGTTTTGACAGGCAGCAAGCTTTGATACTTTGAAAAAAGGCCCGGTCAAGAGTCAAGAGTGCGAAGAGTTGAGAGTGTGTAGGTGTGCAATCAGATCCAAGAATTCTGGGACCGCCTTGCTCTCTTCCAATTCGAACGACGCCTCTCGTGGACATTGCGACTTACTTCTTCTTTGCATTGTAGGTGGTCCCCTGGATAAGGTCGACGAGGACCCGTCCATCTGCAAAAGCCTTCGATTCGAACCCTTGCACTGTGCTTCTCATGACAGTCAGTTTGAGATATGTAGTTTGCATCCAGAATTCTCGTTCATGAATTGATGATGAATTGATGTCATCCTTCCTCCCTTCATCCAAATGAGCTAAAGTGAGCAGTGCCGTTTGGGGCTTTTGGCCATGAAACTGCCAAACTCAGTGAAGTTTTGTTCCCACAGCACTGGCATTGCACTCCACCTTGGAGGAACAACCCGAAGTCCCAGAGAGAGACTGGAACATGATGCCATCGGTGGGAACATGGTGCCCTTGGCTTTGCAGAAGGGAAGGCTATGGAAGGATTCAAGGTGTTTTTTGAGCAGTCTGGTGAGTGATGTTTCTTGCTTCCTCAAGGTCCGATCTATGCCTGAAGCAATCAGATCTGCCTTCCTGCCAGGTATATGATTCCAAAACCTCTCGTGCTACCGCCGAAGGCCCTTGCCATGCCTTTCATTTCTATGGAGATTATGGAGGTAGAACACCTATTATATAAACAAGAACCAAGCTAACAGAACGAGTCCTGTTTCAATTGGAGGTTTGCAGCAAGAATTTGCAGTTGCAGTTGCACAACTTTACACATTGTGTTGGTTCCCCTCAGAATCTTTTCGTCGCAGGCTCCTCCAACAGAGGCGCTGCAGCATTTCTGCAGTTGGATTGGGACATTGGGACCATTCTTTCACGGAAACTCACCACAGAGTTTTTGGTGCAGGCTGAGCTGGCCAGGGAGGCTGAGTTGGCTAAGGAGGCCGAAGTGGCGAAGCAGGCTGGGCTGGCGAAAAAGGCCAAGCAGGCCTCGATGGGAGCATTGGACACAGCAGCTGACACTTGAAGGACCAGACAAAAATACGTCTGAAAAAAAGATAAAAAACGTGCGTGCATTTTGTCAAAAAATCAGAACGCACCAAGGGCAGCGATTGACTTCTGAGTGTTCCGAATGGTACGAATTTATGAAGAGTAGAGTCTTGGAGAGGTAAGTTTTTTGGGAATAACCCATTCCTATCCATCCCTGAGAGGCAGAACTAGAGAAATCCGTGGCAGATCACATTGTGAGCGGCCTGGTTACGGCACTTGGCTCAGTAATTATCCCAGAGAATGCCGCTTTGTCCATCATTGGATTACAGCCCAAGGTACAGGCCCCCTGATAAGATATTAGTTCGTGCAAACTTTTGAAGTGGAAGATTCTGTCTTGCAAATGTAGCAGTCACAGCCCATCTTCGAACCTTGAGAAGTAGTCCGCAGTGAAGCCATGTTGGTGACACAAAGTCACATGTTTGGTTGCAGCTCAATGGCCAGTGGAGGCAAACCACAATGACAATTGGATTTCACCCTTTGAGGCTGGCATGATGCCGCGAGCGACTCAATCTGGAGGCAGTTCGTGTCTTGGGATGCCACACCCGTTGTTTCCCCTCTCTGAACAGTTTCAGACATCTTGTGAAATCTCTGTTGGGTCCTCTGGGCAAAGATTTGGACCTGCTGGATGCAGTACTTCACCCCTTTTTTGTGTTCGTGGATCGCTACCTAGAGTGTTGAACTGGCCAGGAACATCGCCTATGTCAACTCACTCACCCGTTGCTCGTCATGCCAAGCGTGATGCATTTGTTTGCCATCTAAAAGCGCAACTTCTAGCCTACATGGGATAATGAAACCGGTCACGCCATGCTGAAGTACTTGCATTGAAAGATCTGACAGATCTGACAGATCTGACAGATCTGACAGATTGAAGTTGATTGAAGTGTCACATGACGTTCCATGGAAACATCTGTGATCTTCTGTGATGTTCGTTTTTTTTTTGTTTCCCTGTCCCATCACCTTTGTTCCTCACCCAGGGCCGAGAGGAGGTCAAGGCCAAGGAGCTGGGCTGTTGGTGGGTTAACCAAGGGGTTGAGCAATCTGAAATCTCATAGTGACAATGACCGATTATTGTATAGTGGAAGGACACACAATAGGCTGTTTAACAAGAACACCTACTTGATCTAAACTGATCCAGTCTGGGTCTGAGACCTGGATACTTGAAAAATTATGTTACAGCTGCTGCAATTAGCAGAATAGATTCCAAGGTTTTGTTAGACTGCAAAGTGCAAAAGTGCAAGAACACATCCATTCTGGCTCTTCATCATTGTGCTATGGAGAGGGCTCTGAAGTGTTTGTCATAATAAGACCCCCCTGCTTGTAGTCCTTGTTTTTTCAACCATGAGACCGCAGGAATCAGCTGAAGATGAGCGAATGCAGCAGGCCAGAATAAAAACAACAACGATTTGGTTGGCTAGCCATGACATTCGCCTGCAGCAAACAATTTGTCCAGATTTTTCCTAGATCTACCCCAACAACCGGAGTTTTTGGGTCAAATGTGAAACATTTGTTTAGTTCTGCGATGAATTGTCTGCTGCAGGCGATGTCCCCGTCCTTTTCCAACCAGCAGGTCATGCTCTCTTTTGTGGCACTGGTAGGTCACAGGTTTAGGAACTCGTAGAATGTCGTAGACGTAGCACTTGGCGCCATGAAAGTCAGGTGCTTGCTGCGATTGCAGAAGTATCCTTCGACGACATCGACCTGAACAAAGATGGTGTTATCACGCCGGAGGAATGGTTTAAGGGGTTTTCCACAACAAGGGGACCGAGAAGACGAGAAGACCGAGAATTTACACCCCGAAAGTATCAGTTTATCATAGTTTATCGGGATTGATTGGGCAAATTGAATCAAATTGACATATCACTTGGGATCATTGGGACCAGGGTCTACAAATTGAATCAAGGGGCCGAAGGTTCAACTTGTAGCGGTGTCAGATCAGGCTCTCTTTAGTAAGCGCATGAGTTGTTCCATCTCACATGACATTTTTGGTGATGAATCTTCCGAGTTTAGAAACAAATCCTGTGACATGGTGTAAATAGATGTACATAGCGTTGCATTATGTGTTGCATTTATTTTCTTCTTTAAGACTCTGCTCCAGGAGTTTGCCGCATTTGTTGCGAAAGTTCGAGCAAGTCTTGGTGTGACTCGTCTCGGCAAAGGGGCCAAACCTTGAGCACAGCTCCGGTGGGTGGTCGGGTGGTCAAAGACCACGGACTGAAGGAATCTTGAAGCCTTATATGAAAAAATTGAACCATTTCTCTTGAACCCTTGAATTGACTGCTTAACATTTGCACACCTTCAACACGGTGCCTCTACAAGAAGCTTCTATGTCAGCTGTGATGTATCTTGCAAGGTTGAAGCACCTCCCCAGGTCGGGAAAAACTGAAAAGCTGAGTCAAGCTGTGAATGTGACGAATGCGAACCTTTGCCGGTTTTTCCTTCTGAAAGTGGTAGCGGCAGTTTCCCTTGTTGTTCAAGCAGGAGTTCCGCTTTTTTCAAAAGCTTGATGTCAGCAGGAATCCTCTCCGCCAGCGCCACCTGCTCCTCCTGCGGAGTTTCCTTTGCTTCCTTCCGTGGGAACATGGTGCCTTTGAGAAATGTCATTCGAAGGGCACGTCATGCATCGATTTCATGGTCTAGAGTCTAGCGCATGAATCTTGATTCAACTCGGGTTCGGAACATTTGTTGAAGTTTGACTGGAACATTGTTGGCCCTAGCAAAGTGACCACCAGAGGATTCCATGTACTGTTTCTTGAGGGTAGTGAGGGGCAAAAACATGCAAAAACCAAATGGGAAACGTGATGAGCACAACTGGGACAACCACAATGACAATTAAGGACTTACGGATGGTTCCAGAAATGAAACCCAAACGTCTGCAATTTGTCTAAGCCTTCCTCAGTCTCGAGAGAGTTGCCTTGGTGGATTCTGATCATTGCATTGGAACCTGGCACGACAACGAGAAGGTTTTGTTCTCGTAAGCAGAATTTTACCGTGTTGACATGTGTTGACATGTGTTGAGGTACATGGCAAAGCCATTGCGACCGGAGGCCTTGCTTTGCAGCGCAGTGCGAATGTGCGACTGAATCAGTTGACCGCTGACCACTTGACCCCCAGGTTTCGGGGACACATGACGCCAGGTTCAAGCGGCCATTGCTTCAACCTTTGCAGATGCCGATGCCAACAAAGATGGCGTCATCTCAAAGGAGGTCATGTGAGCTGTGACTCTCTTGAGGCATTGCGGCATTGCACATGCAGTATGCAATACAACCCCCTGCAGGAGTTCAAGGATTTTGTGGAGAAGGCCACTGCGCTTCAGCCTGCAGAGGCACCAATTGGATGGTTCAGTGGTGCAGTTGTCAACTGTTGTCTGTACACTAGCTGCCATAGCGGAACGTAAGGCACCAAAGTCTAAGTGGCAGCTGCTTCCATCGGTGGGAACCTGGCTGGCCACAAATTTGGACGCAGAGGCGGGCTGGACATGTCCTGTTGCTTCCGAAGACAGCATCACACCGACGCGCGAGGCAGATGAGTCAAAGCACAAAGAGGCGAGTGATATGAGTTCCTGCTTGAAGGGATGGTAAAAATATTTTTGGCCCTTGGCAGAGCAGTTGTTATCAAGTGATCACTAATTGATGCAGATGGGCCCCTGTGGTCAATGGGGATTTCATCGGATTTCCCTTGCAGCAATGCCAACCCACTTGCAGGGCACAGTTGAAAAGCAGGCCAGCCTTGAGAGTAAGGGACGTTGGACTCAACCAGACTTTCACTTCAGTGGAGGATAGGAATGAGGTATGTTATGGTATGTTGAACTGTTGGGTCCCCACGCTTTTATTTTTTTCACTTTGCTGCGAAAGGTACATGCAGCAATTGCTGCGGCTTCCTTCGAAGACCTGGACACCAACAAAGATGGTGTGATCACTCGCGAGGTGGGTAGCCATTGTGAGCTGCTCAAGTCTCGCTTTGGAATGTTTGACATATTTTGAAATCACGTCATCAATTGTCATCCGTCATTTTTGTTGACATATCTAGTCATCTTGTCTCACGCATCACCTGATGGGCTCCAGGAGTTCCATGACTTTGTTCAGAAGGCGTCCTGTCTTTTCCTTGAACTCACTCCAATTCTGTCCCATTGCCAGTGTCAAGTGTCTTGGCATTTGAGTGCAGGCCACAGCATCTGCAGTGGAGGACACATGTCGTCCATTACCATGTGATGTAGCGCCTATTTTTCCTTTGAGTACAAGCACTAAGGCACTAAGGTTTCATGAAGGTTTCATGAAAGACTGACGAAAAGTGATACCAGCAAGAGTCTTATTCATTTTTATTCATCAAGAAAGGCCGAGTCATCAGACACAGATGCACAGATGCACAGACAGAGAGGCAGACTCTGCCTGGGAATACGGTAGGACACTATCACTCCACGGGAGCAGGCCTGACATTGAAGCGATTGAAAGATATTGAAAGTTCAGAATGAGAGAACATGATGAGAACGTGCATAAAACATCATAAACATGCATTTCCTGCATACCTTGTTGTGGTCGTTGTGGCCAGTGGCCAAGATCAAGTTGGGCGGCCTGTCCTGTCCAGGTGCAGCATGAGCAGGTCATTGTTGGACGATTGGTCGATCACTTCGTGGCTGCCACGACCTGAGTTCACTGAGTTGACGGAGTTGACCCATGGGAGCCATGGCCAGGCTCCTCGGTATGTCACACGTCTGTCCAAGGCCAACATGCCAAGGGGCACACTATCAGGAGGAATCCAAATCATCCAAATCCATGTTGAGAAATGACTGAAATGAGAGAAATGAGACTGGCCAATGGCCCAGCCTGCGCCAGTCTGAGTACCTGCTGTTGAGTTTTGCTGTGAGCTTGCTACAGTTGCAGGAACCTCTCCGATGGCTAGCTCACCTGGTACAGAGGCCAGATTTGACGACAGTGAGGTGTTTCTTGCAGTTCTGTAGCAGCTTTCTGGATTAGGTTGGCGTCAAGCAGATCAGCCCACGAACCATGTGCGCAGATCTGCTGTGCTGGCCACCGATGTTTAGTGGTCGGTTCAATCGCTTGTAGATTTTCAAGATTTTTCAAGGTACAAGAGAAGGGTTGAATGGGAAGAGAAGATGGAGCAGGTCCAGCAGCCACATTAAGCAACAACCTCCTCACAGATTGCAGATGAGATGAGCACATCTTCGAATGCTTAACAACATTCAAACATCTTCAAACATCTTCAAACACCCTTTGAGGGGACGCAATTGAAAGGGGAGGTTTGCGCGGGCTATATCGGCTACATGGGCAGGTCCGATTGAAGAACTGGATTGACACTCGGCTCATCCCAAGCCTTCAAGAGGCGGGCAATTGGAGGACTCCTTTCGGAGTAAAGGCAGTCTTTCGTGGTATTTCGTGGTGATTGCACATAGCTTTTTTTTAAATTTGATTCCCTGTCAAGGCGGTGAAAGAGGAGAGTGTCGCTACGCTCTGTGAAAGCCGTGGAAGTTCCCGCAGTGAGACTCCAAAGGCTGCATGAACCTTAGCATAGCTGCTTAGCTCCCTCCAAAAGACTACGATTTGTCTGGGCAAAATTCGGAACGACGTGGTGATACCCCAGCCCAAACTAATTGCCTTTCTTGCTTTTCTCGTTACTGTGATGGTGATGTTGTTGGATCTCGTGAGAAGTGGAATATTGTTCAAGTCCAATCTTTGCTGCAAGCTATATATCACATCATATCACATCATATCACATCATATCACATC
>Ga0126342_10017352_pt1 | contig 12457 bp, 11 predicted proteins | sample Cyp1metagenome_FD_92528 | JGI IMG/M metagenome (GOLD analysis project Ga0126342, IMG submission 92528) | Coral microbial communities from Lord Howe Island, Old Settlement Bay, Australia - Cyphastrea 1 metagenome | ecosystem: Host-associated > Invertebrates > Cnidaria > Coral ... | reverse complement strand
GTGCTGCTTGGCCATTTGAATGCTAAGGTGTCTTGAGCGCCTTCTTGATAGCTCCTGGATTTGTCGCCTATTCTCAGTAGGTGGGCAGATCGTGTCAGATGCTGAAATGCAGCTGACACAGATGGGTATGGGTTGAAATTGTGTAATTACCCCAATAATTGGATGGCTAATATTAAACTATATGATGTAAACTAGACTAAAATCTGGTCCACTAGGTCTTCAATTCTGACCCACACCCATATCTGAATTCATTTCTAGCTTGGTGGTATCGGGATGTTTGTTGCCTTTTCCCCGCATTTGTTGTTTTTTGTTTGATCTCCGTTGAAGGTGTTGCCCCAGAGGACCCGAGGACGGTGGATTGAAACCAACCATCTTGCGACAGCTCCAAGCCGGCCGAGACCACCTGTGTCGCGGCCGCGAAACCCTGTGTTTTTTTTTCGCGAAGCTTCGAAAAGGGCCCCGGTTGGCGCCTTGGAACAACCCCTTGGGCTACTAGAAACATCAAAAAACCCCGCCCATTGGGACGGATTGGAACGACACAGACACAGCCAGGTTCCAGGTGGCCATCGCTCAACAGATTCAGCAATTGGGCATGCAGCAGCAGTACCATCAGGTGCGCAGCTTATGGGATGATCCGGATGTGTTCCTTAATGTTTCGACTCGAGTTCCATCATTTTCCATGCTGGGGCGTATAAGTTATAGAATTTTCCATTCCCAAAAAAATGCTGCGATATTAGAATTGTCCCAGCCACACATCAAAACAAACTGGGATTCGAATTGACTTAAAACATCTTAAAACTTGAGATGGGGCAAGCTACGGGGTTATCCCATGACCAGGCTATGGACCAGCAGATGCTTCAACAGGCCGAGATGGATTGCCCATGGACGGCAGCTTTGTAGATGATTTCTTGATATTTTTTGCATATTTACAATGAAACATGAGGATTTTCCATGGTAATATATGGTAATATATCTTTATGATTCTTTATGTATATCTACAAATGTATATATATATATATAATATATGGCTACGAATCAAAATGTAAAGCCCCGATCCATACCCTGAACCCACAGGCCGATCCATACCCCCGATCCATACCAAAACGCAGGCGATCCAGACCGATCCATACCCGAATTTTGACCCAACCCCGTCCACAATATATATATACATATTAATATATATATAATATTATATCTATCTATCTATCTATCTATCTATCTATATCTGATGACCAGAGGGTAATTCTGTCCTCTGGGTGTTTTGCCCGTTTTCTCTGTATTTTTCACGCCCTTAGCAGGTTCTGCAACAACAGCAAGAGCAGAAGGTCTGAGCCCGAATTTCTCGGCTCCTGCGGCCGATTGTAGGATCGCACTAGGTCAATGAACCATCTTTGGGGTGATGAACATCCATTTAACTATTTTTGGTGATCACCAGCGATTCTGACCCCTACCCATAAAAAGTGGGAATGCGATGGCTCTTTGGGTCTTGTGCTGAAGGCTTTGCTTCAGAGGTCACGAGAAGAAGGCGTCCGAGTGGCGAAGGATCAGAGTTCGATGTTGTGCTGTTTCTTTTGCACTTTCGCACTTTCTCAGTTGGTGGTTTCAAAGATATGTTATACAATGTATAATTGAATAATTATGTGTTATTCAATGTTACAAAATACAATTGAAATATAATTATGTTCTTATATTTTCTTTCTATTTTCCTGTCTGGAATCCCAAATGGAACTTGGTCGATGCCGCAGGTACTTCTCAGCTCACCCCTCAGCCGACCGCTGTTGACCCAAGCCGCGAATTCAAATGACACTTTGTATGGCATTTCCCATTTTCAGACACACCAAATCATTGTTCTTGCTGTGTATATAATTAGCAATATATTATTAAATGTCCCTATGCATATTACGTATATATATATAATTATATACATGAAGTTGACAAAGTCGTTCCTGTTTGGGTAAGAACCATTTTTTTCCGTCGGGCCGTTGGACAAAAGTTTCTTTGGTGAAGTCGTGTCTCTAATGCACAAAGACGCTGCAGTCTGATATGCAACCCTTTCTCTTATGAGCTTATGTAGTTCATCATTGTCACCATGCAGTTTTCCATGTTTGGGGGATGTTGATTAGGTTCATGTAAGGCAACGTCTAGGTGGTGATTTGGATGTTCGTTTGCATTGCACTCAATCCTGCTGTGGAATCGCCAGCTTCTTTCTTGCGTAGTAATGAAGTACCAGATACTTGTAGTACCAGTACTTTTCTTTGAATACATTTGGAGGCCCATGGAATGAGAGTGATGAAATCAATGACTTCTGCGCAAACTGCCCGGTTTACGCTGAGATTGCCCGCCAATGTTTCGTATCACTTGTATCTAAATTCTGGAAAACTTGTTCTTCTAGTTGGGGTGCTGTTTTCTTATGTTAGATCTCTGAAGTGCATGATACAGTGGCACCTTTTTAAAGACAGCGTTCCATGCAAAAATGCAATTCCAAACCTCGCTGGGTGACCGAGGTCCACGACCCGCGGCCACTGGCCACAGGTGAGGCAGCCGGCCATTTTGTGGCTCCATGGATGGGCATGATTATGGCCATGAAATGATGGGGAAATGATGATGATATAGCATTATGATGCATTATGTAGCATTACAGAACATATTTATTCCACGTTCCCTATTTTCAGACCCTGCAAAATGACACAGAGTGACCTTGGCATTGAACAGAGCCTTTTTTGAATGATGTCAGTGGTTGGTGGCTGATTAAACAGTCACTAGTTGAAGCATATCGATTCATCTTGAAGCAGGTTATATCAATTCGCACCCAGCCGCAGCTGCAGTGTTTCACTGACTCCGTCCCTCAATGGTCCACAGCCCACAGCTTGAGGTGTATATGCAGCCTCCTGCTGGGCAGCACCCTGCGTTGTCCAAGCAGCCTCTTCTGCAGCTGCCCCCTCTGTGCCTTGGAATCACCGGACTGTGAAATGTTTGGATTCCTGATCCGGATGGGTAAAGATGTTGGACCCGGAACTAGAGATGTTTGGCTGATCCATGTGAGCCTGGCTCGATTTGTTGCAGCAAACCCTGGCTGTCCATGCCCCCATCTCCGTCATCTCCAGGCTACAAAGCATTCCGACAGCCAAATCTGAGAGGTCGGGGGGTTCAGGTGGCCAAGTGGCCAAGTGGGCCACGATCACTGCAAAACTGAAGTAATGAATCCAGAATTCATGGCATATCCTCTGGTAAACATACAAAAAGCTATTGAACATGGCCATAGAAATAGTGGATTTTCCGATTTTCCCATTCAAAATGGGTGGATCTTTCCATTATGACCAGAGGGTATTATGAATTATGGGATGGAACTTGGTTTCAACGCACTGGAAATGGCACTGATTGAGATTTGACATGACAAAGTTCCACTGGATTACAGATTGAGATGTTCACGTTCTACTCGGATGTTCTTGCTTGGCTATGGTAGATATTGATAGATCTTGGATGTTAGATGATCATTGAATCATTGGTTCATTGATTGTGTGGACTGTAATTACCCTCTGGTAATTTAACATAGCTATTGAAAATCACCATTTTCAATGGGTAAATCCACTATAAATGGCCATTTTCAATAGCTATGTTAAATTACCAGAGGGTATATTAGATCTTCAGCTATTGGATGCTGGACACGGCGAGGCCTATCCGGAAGCCACGTGCTGCCAAGAGCCAGGTCGGATGGAGATGTTAAGAAAAATTGGAAAAGCCACAGACTGGAGTCGATCAGAACATGTTTTTCTCATATTTTATTATCAGAAAATATAGTCAATTATAGTTATCATATATGTTACCATTAAATATAGTTAAATAATGATAACTATATTTAAATAACTATAGTTAAATTATGATAACTATAACCATATCATATGTTAAATATAGTTATGATGTATTCCTGTTTTTTATTCCTCTCCAGAATCATAGAACGATGATTTTTTTTGAAGCTGATGGTCATCCCCAAGAGCCCGATAAAGCTGCCATGACTGGGGACGGATTGTAGCACTAACATGGTGACTCTGGGGATGTACCCTCTGGTAAACTAACATAACTATGGAAAATCACCATTTTGTATGGGAAAACTCACTATAAATGGCCATTTTCAATAGCTATGTTAAATTACCAGAGGGTACCACATTAAAAATCATGAACACGTAAATCGGAAGGGATAGGCAATGATCAAACAACTGAACCAATAGAGACACAAACTCATACATTATCAACACTTAAAGACATAGAACACATATTTATAGATATGACAAATTGGACCACTAGAAAAAAGGAACACATATATAACAATTAAACATGATGAAACACATGTTTCAACTGATTGAAAGACTGACCACATGAACACTTGTTAAACAAGATACATAAATGATCAACAAACGCAGACACATTGAAAACTGCTTGAAACGAACCAAAATTGAAACAACATGAACGAAAAACATGAAAAAACATAAACAACATGAAACAACCTCGAGGACCATGGCTCAAAAGCCACATTTGGGCCCTTTCCACGGTGGGAGGAACTTTGGGGCTGAGTTGGCAGCTTCTTCGCCAGCGGCAACATGAGACCAACTTTTCGCTTAGGGGACTCTATCGTGGAGCCTCCAAACAACATCGAGTTAACCCTTGCAAGCTGCTAGTACAAAAATATGAAGTAAAATAGACGTTGCTCCAGAGACTGGAGAAAGAAACAAGGAACATATAAAAGGCTAAATGTGGCTGAACAAAAAAGGAATGACAAAATAAAGCGTGATTAAGTTGGCACATCTATACTCATCTATATTTGGTTCACACGGATGAAGTGTTGAATATAAGTTGGCACATCTAGCCACCAATGTCAGCCCCCGTACAGACGAGCGGCGATAGTTTGCATCTGTTTTCATGGTTAGAAAATTGAAAGTGGCACAATAAACTCCACAAACCAGTCTTTTAAAACTTGAAGACTGTTAGATCTCATCACGTATTGATGAAGGATAGTAAAGGAACGAAGCCAAACCAACAAACAGTGAAGTTAAGAACATGTTTACTTTCATTGCCAGCACGGATGTATGATGAATGTGGTGACACAAAAAGAACACAATGAGCCAGGATTTATGGCAGTAGAAAGGCAACACATTGAAATTGAAATGCATAATAACGGTCTTCAAAAATCCCTCTAAAAGCTGAAGAAACCCTTCATAACTTAAACTGTGCTGATGCTGGAGAACTGGAACGATTTCAACGGATGAATTTAACCTCACAAATTGTGCGTCTGCATAGAGCGACTTCAACTCCCCTTTTGATCCTTTTGGCAAGACTTTCAAGCAGGAAATGAGAAGGTCAAAGAGCTTTTGCGCTAGACAGGTAGGCATTGTCAGTCTTAATGCGTTAGCACTGGGAAAGTATTACTCGATTGCATCATTGAACTATGCCAATCATCCAATCATGGAGAGGGCAAAATGGAGAAAAGATAGACATACTAGCACTAAACAGTGAATCATATCATATCATATCATATCATATCATATCATATCAGATGACAATCTTCATATTGACAACCATGGTTTCATTGAAAGTTTTGCGTTTTTCTTGTGGACAATTTATTAGTGAAGTTGAGTAAGATGAATAAAATATGGAGTGAACACATGTTTTCGTAGAGTGATCCCCACCGTTGCATATATTCTGACATGCGTCTGACATCTGATGTGACATACATTCTGACATACCATTTGAATTTTATCTCACATATTTTCTGACATTCTATCTGACATTCTATCTGACATATATTCTGACATATATTCTGACATTTTCATTGGCATTCTATCTGACATTTTGTCTGGCCTAGTTTTTCCGGGTCTGTCGAGGCGACGGAGGGAAGGAGGGAAGGAGGGAAGGAGGGAAGGAGGGAAGGAGGGAAGGAGGGAAGGAGGGAAGGAGGGAAGGAGGGAGGCAGGATGGTTGAAGTCTAGAGACCCTCACCTGGGATGACGGCTTCATGGGCCAAATGCAGGGTGCCAATATGTGCCAATGAGCGACTCACAGGGATCACATACTCAAGTATCACCAAAGAACACAATTGTCACAACTGTGTGGCTCATTTGACCCTGGTCCTTGTAGCCCGGTTTTCATCAGCTACTCTCTATGGATTTTCATCCCCTAGCGACGGCCACCCCAAGGCAGAGGAGAAACTCTCAGAGAGGCGCAGAAGCTTCAAACGCCCGTGTGTTGAAGCAAATGGGGACTTGGGAAACTAGGTCCCCCAAAGACCGGTAACTTTGGAGGCTGATGGCTGATGAAAGATTCTGAATCCTCCTAACGAACACCAAGAAATCCTGGTGGAGTGAATCTGGGCCAGCAAAGCCAGGCCCAATCGCCAGGCAGGGAGATGGGACCAGCGTCTATGGCTATGGAGTGGAATGACATGCGATGATGCAAACCTTTGAGTGTTCAAGCAGGAACATGGATAAAGCATTTTCAACAGCTCAAACATGGTTGAATAATGTTAGATGCATTTGGGTGTGTCTGAAATTGGCTATACCGGCTATACCACATTAAATTGCTATTCCAATAGCAGAATTCAAATTCGGGGGTATACCATGTTATACACAAAAAGTTGTCATTCGGTAAGGAACATTATTTTCTACATAAACTAGTGGATTTTGGTGTTTTCCCATTATTGGCAGACGCACCCAACAAATGAGCACTGGCTGCCAAACCCGTGTTGGTGGATGACTAGTTCCGGGGTTGCACTACCCTTTCTACACGTACAAATTGTGAATTATCATCCATGAGCTGGCAATCCCATTCTTAACAAACCAAAATACACCAATACTATCCCGGCAAGAGATCCCAAACAGTGCTGCAAGGAACATGAAGGAAAGATACCAGGTTAGATTCTGCAAGCTCCATTTGTGAAGATCTGTATAGAAGATCGTGTGCAAGATCTTCTTGACAGGTTCTCCGTAGGAGCTGCTGTGCAAGATCCCTTTGTAAGGCTATAAGGCTATCTGTGCAAGGTGTCTATAAGAGATCTCCACAGAAGATCTCTGTAAGAGATCTCTACCAGATCTCTATTGATCAACAAACTTACTCAACATTTTCCACAAAGTAATCATCGGATTTTTTCCAATAAGTTTTGGACGTTGCTCAATTTTGTTATTTTATCGCCAGGCAATATTTCTAAATCCCAGTTAATTATAGCCCATGTTATATTCTCATTGGGGTGGTACATGCACATCTTACCCAATGTTTGGAAAACAATCTCCGTTGGGGGTTTCTTGAAGGGGGGGATCCCCAAGTCATTTCAATATGCCTCAGTGGTCGATTTGGATGATTTCGGGATATTTCGGGTATCCCCATTTTAGGAAACGTGCGAAATCATATAACCAATCAGTACACATGGCTCGCCTGGAGTCCCTTGATCCAAACCTGCCAAGTTTCGCCCGGTTCCTGTCGCGACGCTGCTCGCAGCATTTCGACCGGTGTCAGGTTCAGGTAGGAGCGAAACAGAAACGTAGAAGTTGGACACATCCATAGGTAATACACACTACAAGTACATATATCTGTCTACATGTGAATATATGTGAAGTTATGTGAATATAATGTACAATACACACCTGCAGAAACACATATATAGTTTGAGTGCACCAACTATATGTAGTCTATTGAGTCTATTGATTTCTTTGATAGCATCTGTTGAAGTTTGCGCTTTGACAAGCAGGGCGGACTAGTGACTCCTGCGAAGCTCCCGATACATTCATCTAGTTTTAAATCGATTTATGGATTCAACTCAGTTTTTTTCGCACTGAGGAAGTGCAGAATGAAGAGCCTAAGCTAGAGAAAGATGATGAGAATGTCCAGAATGTCATGGATATGAAGGCATCAGAGGCGGAAGCGAAGGCGACAGAGGTGGTAGAGGTGGTGGAGATGGATGTTTCGGTCGCGCAACCCATGGCAGAGGGCACACCGGAAAAGGCTCAGGTGGTGCAGGTGGTGCAGGTAGCTGAGAGGCAGAACGCACCTGACACGCAGAGCTCAGCGGATGCTGAATATATGAGCCGCATAGAGAGATGTCATGAGGAGGCAATGAAAAAGGTCCAAGTTGCGACCGAGGAAGCAGAGGAGTCAAAAGAAAAGGATGAGAGCAATGTTGAGGACGTTTTTTAACCGCAGACTGGGGTAAGCTAATACAGAGATATACAGACAGAGATGATGAATTGTTTTTTTGGGGGCTTTGAGGTTGGCTTCCATCCTATAACTTGGTTGGATCTCTTTGCTTCTGGTCGGGGGGGCACTTCTGAATTCATGGGACTGCATGAAGATATTATACACACATCTGCATCATTCTATACCATTCCATATCATTCTATATCATTCTATAGCGTTCTATATCATTCCATATCATTCTATATCATTCCATTTCATTCCATTTCATTACATATCATTCTAAATCATTCTACATCATTCTATATATATATATATATATACATATATATATATACATACCTGGAACACCGTATGACCATTTTTTCCCAGTTATTTGACCGAATACTGCCGAATTTGGAGAAATGACATTTTTTTTTTGCCATATGCCCATATTTGGCAGTATTTGGCGACAAGTGGCATGTTTGAAGAATATTGATAAATATTGAAAACATATTGAACAGTTGCAAGATTGGACAATATTGAAAAAATATTGACAAAATATTGAACACATATTTGAAAAAATACTCGTGTCATGATTACCCCCGCATGCGTGCAACTTAGAATTCGAAATTTTAGTATATATGCCGTATGACCAAAAAATATGGTCATATGCGAAATGACCAAAAAAATACAGTCGTTTGGGGGTCCAGGTATACATATCACATATCTATACTTAGGAAACCTGTCTGCAACATGGATGCTTCTTGAATCTTCTTGATATGTCGATCCAGGAGTCCGAGGAAGCGACGTCCGGTGGCGCTTTATTGGGCTCCGCCAAGTCCAGGAACGAGGTCGCGCACGACGGGGTGAGCTGCTGGAGCTGGGGATGGCTCAAAGTCATCGACTACACAGAAGGAGTTTCGATATTTTCGATGACTTTTTTCTGGGATTTTCTGGGTCAATGGGTGTTCCACTTTTTGGATTTGTTAAAAGAGCCACTGCCAACTGGCAAATATTTCAAATTTTTGATCTGGCAACTGGCAACTGAAGAAATCGATCCATTCATCCATTCGAGACATGCGCAAGATTTGGCAAGCTGAGACCTGAAGTTTTGGCAAGCCAGTCATTGGTACAGATTCATTCAAGACTGCTAGTTCAGCAAAAAACACATCTACAGAATCTACAGGGAATCACATTTTTCCCCATGTTTTTCCCATGATTTTTCCCATCTATTGCGATTTTCTGTGGAATATCGACGCATTTAGACCTGATGAGTTGGAACGTGTTGGAACCCTGGATGATTCTCGCCAGGTTCACGGCCTTCACGGCATTCACGGCCGGAGGGGTAAGATGGGGAAGACGGGGAAGACCGGCCCGAGAAGCAGCGAAGTGATCGAAGTGCCGCTCCGTGGTTCCACGCGGGGGAAGATGAACCGACGCAGCGGAGAAGTGGGTGAAATGCGTTGTGAAATGCGTTGGCGCCCAAGATACAGATGATCTCAGATGAGGTCTCAGATGAGTTCGATGAGTCATGATGAGTCGATGGCCTCATGAGCGGCTGCGTTCACCCCGGGTTATATTCGTTATACTAGATGACTAGCACAATCCAGGTTTTTTAAACGCTGCTCAAGTAGATCATCCCACTCATCATTCCCTGAAATAGTGGAACGAGGGAAAGAAGGATTTTGCTCTTGGCTGCGTGCTATTGTGAGTGTGGCTGACACAAAGCACCAGATCGGTACAACATTTTTTGTTTTTTGTGGCTGGTACAAGCATTTCACCGAATCTTATTTTGCGGTTTGAGGGTGGGTTCCAAAATCGGTGAAACACATCACCACCATTGGGAGAACGGACGAACTTGGTGCGAAGTCTGTGTTTGCCTTCGCTTGACATCTCCAGCCCACTGGTCAGAGTGTTTTTCTTACCAGAGCTTGCTGGATTTATCTGGGTGGCGGTTTTCATTTATGTTAATCGTTTTCCATCCAAACATATGGAAACTTGTCCCCAATACTGATTTTTACAATTTTTCACTTCGGTTGGAACCGCCATGCAGTGATGGTCTCGTGAAGATATGACTGAAATCGACATGAGATGGCCCATGCTTCCCATTTTGTTTCTCTCATCTCACTTGGGCAGCAAAAACTTTCCAAGAGAAGGATCTTCAATCAACAAATTGAATCAAATTAAGTAGCACTGGTTTGCCCATGCGGAAAACAACTGTGAACACTCAGCCGCAAAGAGTGTGACTGATGGTTCGTGTAATACTGAAACTTCCAGCGAATTGCAGTAGGCGAGGGAGGGAACATTCAAATTGATTTGTCAGGACCTTCAGAACTTGCTGCGACTTGCTGTGTTACAGATGACTATACTTGCAAACTCTGTAGAAAATTGTTGAGAAGCAAATGAAAAAAACTCTATCACATGGTCAACTCCATTGAGAAGCAAATTTCTATGGGGAAAGTCTATAGAAATGTTCAACATGTCTCATTCTTGTTTCCCTCTGTTTGGAACATTTCCTCCCAAGATGTGCAAAAATCTGGATGTCCCAACGTGGGATTTGTCGGCGCGTACCGCCAATGAGCGAAGCAGTGGAGCCGAAGGGAGATCCGAATGAGGTTTGACTTCACCAGTGGAGTTGCAGTAAAGGATATATACCAACTTTTGGAGGGGTTAACATTTAACAATTTTGGACAATCTTATATATTTATTCTGGAAAATCTGAGTACCACCATTCTTGGAGGGTTTAACATTTAACACTCACTTTTTGGCATATGTTGCTGTAAGGGCGACGTGATCAATTTGGTTCTATTCTTGATTTAGGCCAAAGTCCCCAGTAGGGCTGTACCTCATGCGGCACTCTTCATTCAAAATTTGTTGCCAATTCTTAACCAGGCTAGCTTTGTAGGGAAAATGGAGATAATGGAGTAGAATTGCTGTGATTATTTTGATGTCCCTGAAATGTTGCTGAACCAGCAGCCCTTAAATGCTTGATTGATGGGTGTGTTGTAGGAGGAGCGGTATGATAGATCTCAAACTCCGGATTCTCTCGTAGCTGGACAGACTGCAATTTCGCGGTGGACAGACGCAGGTTAGTCAATGTACGCAACAAAAAAGTGAGCTTTTTGTGGGTCTCAAAATTGGGTAGCCTATATCCCATTGAATCCCATTAAAGATTCATTAAAGCCCATTAAATCACATTGAATCCCAATGTTTAGCTGTTTAGCATCACCATTCCGATTCTTTGGCCATTCGCCAGGTTCGATGGTTCAATCCCTGCCATGACACCGGTGGGGAATTAATGCAAAAAAAGCCTGATGGATCCACCAAGAAGGCTGTCATGAAGACTGCTCCAGTGATGTTCTACCCTCTGGTAAACTAACATAGCTATTGAAAATGGCAATTTATAGTGGATTTTCCCATTCAAAATGGTGGATCTTTCCATAGCTATGTTAAATTACCAGAGGGTATCCCAGATACACTTATCCCATCTGATCCCAAATGTCGAACCGTCGCGCAGATTTGACTTCACGAATCAGTAATACAAAGGGACTAAGTCAGATTTCCAGCAACAAAAACAGCAACAAAAACAGCAGATATCAGCAGCCTATGTACCCATCAGCAGCCAAGTTATGTACCAAGTCTTTGAAGGCTCATACCACCCATCCCGCCATGATTTGCGATGCGGTGTCTCCACGCAGTCGCACCTTGGACGATGATGTTTTCCATCATGGTCGAGCCCACCATAATAGACCTTCACAGTAGCCAACCGTTTGAGGTGATTTCAATTCATGTTACATCATCCGATCCCATCCGATCCCATCCGATCCCATGAGTGTAGGGGTTTATGGCCAACAATAACGCCTAAATTGGGGATGGTCCATTCTTGGGTTTACCCCATGATATTATCACGAAAGGTAGCCTAGGCTACCTGAGTTCTATGTACTTTAGTACTAGTTTAGTACTGGGGAGGTGGCCGCTCCTTTCCCGGAAATTGAGAACCGAGAGTCACGAACGGAGGCTTGGGGGGGGGGGGGCCCCCCCCCCCATTCGATTCCCCCCTGGTCCGCATCTCTTTCTTTCTTTTTCTCTGACTATGTACTTACCTCCTTATCCATCTATCTATCCATGTACCTATCTATCTAGTTGTCTATCTATGTCTCTATTTATCTATCCATCCGTCTATGTATCTATCTATCTACCTATCGATCTATCTATCTATCTATCTATCTTTTTATCGATCTATTTAGCTATCGATCTATCTATTTATCGATCGATGCTTCTATCTGTCTATCTATCTATC
>Ga0126342_10017351_pt1 | contig 12458 bp, 17 predicted proteins | sample Cyp1metagenome_FD_92528 | JGI IMG/M metagenome (GOLD analysis project Ga0126342, IMG submission 92528) | Coral microbial communities from Lord Howe Island, Old Settlement Bay, Australia - Cyphastrea 1 metagenome | ecosystem: Host-associated > Invertebrates > Cnidaria > Coral ... | reverse complement strand
TAAATATATATATATGTTTACTATGTATATACAAATACATATTTATATATTATGTATATACTATGTGTATATTAATATATATATATATATATTAATACTTATATATATATATAGATAATATATATATATATATATAAATGTTATAATTCATATATATATGTTATTATTCTTATATATATATGTATGTATCTTGGGATAGTCTGGTTAAGAGCCCCCAATGAGAGCCGTCCATTCCACAGCTGTTGAACAAGAACGTATTAGGGGGACGTGCGAAACGTGCACAACTTCTGTGAAACCTGCACAACTTCTTGCAAACCTATACAGTTCTCAAACACTGCAAAGAGGTCTTCATCAGGCTTTACCCATATTTAAAGATAAGGGAGAGCCATGGTTCAAGCACTGTTGGAGAGAAAGCGCAAGAGAAAGAGAAAGAGAAAGAAAAAGAGAAAGAGAAAGAGAAAGAGAGAGAGAGAGAGAAGAGAGAAGAGAGAGAGAGAGAGAGATAGATAGATAGAGAGAGAAAGAGAGACAGAGAAGAGAGCAGCTCCGCAGAAAGCAACCAAGACTGGAAACCAGCGTTGCCGGAGCAGCTACCTCTCCCCTCTCACTCGGTCGCGCCTCAACCAAGAGCTCGTTGTCAACAATACGGGTCGCGAGCAAGCGGGATCGGGTACAGGTAGGGTTAGATACTTTATGTACATATCCCCTTAATTTCGAAATTCTGCCTGGTTAATTCGGGGGAGACGTCCTGACCTCGAATTAAATCATACAGTCAAATCGTTCCTGACTGCAAAGTTGAAAGCTACATGTGAGTGACATGGTCACCTTAAATTAAACTTTGTTACCATCCAAGGTACGGGCTCTGGCCTTGACCTTTGACCTGCACTTTGCCTTAGGCTTACTTTGCTTCGAAGAAGCAGCATCCATCTCGTCCTTGGATTGACGGCTCAAGTCCGATGACGCCGAGGATGAGGAGGAAGATGAAGACATGCTAGTAGTTGTTGAGATCCCATCGCCATTCTGCTCATTGTCATCCCCTTGGGTAACATAGCGCAGCTAAACAATGAACTGTGAATATGTGGAGTGCAGAAGGTAAGGCAAATTGAGGAAGTTAAAAATCAAAGTTGCAATTGCGCAACGGTGTACTCAATAAATCTCAATACATCAGCATCGTTCTCACCCCATCGGCCCAGAAAAATGCACCAACTCCATCACCATCACCATCATCATCATCATCATCAGTATCACCATCGCCATCATCATTATCGAAACGTCATATAGCCATCGCCATCATCATCATCATCATCATCACCATCATCATCATCATCACCTTCACCATCATGACAAGATACATCACAAGAATCATCACCGGCATCACCATCATCGTCCTCATCATCGTGCAGATTATTGTCAGCTTAACACACAGTAGTCTAATATAGACAATAGTAAGTGTTAGTTTGTGAATGTGGTTTTGAAATCGGAATTGTCGATCTGAACCAAACTTACACCCCACTAGGATGACCCCCCCCTTTTGTTGAACAAGACACCCGGTTCCTTCTCCATGGGTGGACTATCTGTCATCATGGGTTCTTCAGCTGTGGTTATGGTGTGATATGAGCTCCCATATGCAACAGCATCCAACATCTTTTTTGTTGCACGATGGTTTCTAGATTGTAGCGCTGTGATCGTGTTTGATTGTCACTGTCAAAAGGTGGTGAAATACCAGCTATAACAAATGTCTTGTTTCCGTGGTGCAAAAGCACTGAACCCCTGCGGCTCTGAGCCTCATCTCAAAGCCGGCTGGAGATCTAGCCAGGGAGTCTCTACAATGAATCCCGGAAGGCCCAAGGTTGTACTCCATAAGCCATAAACATCAAAAAAAATCCAAAAACTGTGGTATGAGCTACACGAACAATTTGACGGGGCATCGCTTGCAGGAATCAGGAAATTGCTACATGTATATATATATATATATACATATACATACAATTCACAGACATCAACGTCCAATTTGGGTATCGTTAATCTGGATATAAAAGAATATTAGAGAAATACAATGACATAACCTTGAAAAGGGCTATCGTTCAATTGGGAAGGTCCCATCGCTCACCGTGTGTTTTTAAACCAATGTCCGTCCAATACATCTTTAGTATTCCCAGTGTTTTTGGTGTATATATATATATATAGCTTTAAATCTATATATCCCCTGATTCTTGAAACTCTACTAAATTACTACTAAATCCCATTGAAATCCCATTAAACCAACATTAAATCCCATCTCACCATTATCAAATCCCACTAAAGCCACCGTTCCAATCCAGAATCTCAATGAAAATCTGAAATATCACCAGTTCCAGCATCCAGGATTGACCTGAGTTGACCTGACCAAGAATGCCTTATTCCTTTTCCAATCTCCTGGCCAAAGCCCCTTCGGGTCTGACACGACTTGCTGGGATAAAACCCGCTGCCAGCTGATCAAAGCTGAAGTCCAGAAAACAAAACAGACAATGTCAGATGTAAATAAGCCAGTTTAAACTATCAATACAAACCATGTCGATGTATAGATTGCAATTGATTATCGTTATTTTATGATGAATTGTCATGCTTAGGCTGCGGTGTTCCTTTCTGGCTCTTTGCTACATAAAAGGATTATTTCCTGGACGGTGGCTTTGATTTTGACAATCTTTCCAACTGTTTTTTGAGGTCATCATTGGACCCGGCTTCTGCGGCCGTGGGCACAGCACTGAAAAACACATGATGGTGTTTCGAGTCACAGTCAGGGTCAAAAGCTTTGAGGCACCATGCCTTCAGTCGACGGCAAACATCGTCCTGCAGTAGGAGAGGACTAGGCCCCCTGCAGGTAGAAGGAATTGAAGGAAACAGAAAGTTAGATAGATAGATCGATAGATAGACAGGTGGATAGATAAGTTAGATAAGTTAGGTAGATAGGTAGATAGATAGGTAGGTAGATAGATAGACAGATAGATATAAATAGATACAGATAGATTTAGCTAGGGATAGATAGATAGATATAGGTAGATACAGATAGATAAATAAATAGATAGATAGCTAGCTAGCTAGCTAGATAGATAGATAGAGAGAGATAGAGAGAGAGATAGATAGATAGATAGATAGATAGATAGATATAGGTAGATACAGATAGAAAGATACAGATAGATAGATACAGACAGACAGGCAGATAGATAGATAGATAGACAGACGGATAGATAGAGAGAGAGAGAGAGATAGATAGATTAGATTAGATTAGATTAGATAGATAGATAGATAGACAGATAGATAGATAGATAGACAGACAGATAGATAGATAGATAGACAGATAGATAGATAGATAGATAGACAGATAGATAGATAGATAAATAATTAGATAGATAGAGATAGATGGATGGATAGATAGATAGATAGATGGATAGATAGATAGATAGGTAGATTCATAGATAGATTTAAATAGATAGATATAGAAATGAAATAATATACGAACATTGGTATGATAATAAGTTTTTTTAAGGCAATGAAAACATAATACAATATCTAATTATCTATATCTATCTAATCTGAAGTACGATCAAGATCTAATGTGCATAATTTGCTAATACTAAGACAGTAACATTAGTACATTAAATATATGAATTTAAAACATATCTAACAATTTATAGTTAATATGATTATATAGTAGCAATATAAACCCTAAACCCATATCTGTATATATATATATATACTAATCGAAGGATAATAAGTACAATCAAACCGTGGCCCATATTGTTTTGCGGATTTTGCGGGGTCACAGAGCTTTGAAGCTTTGAGATTTGGATGTAGTTGGGAAAGAATTGAGGAAGAATCTCCTCATTTCGCTCTTGGTTGGTTCGCATACTCTTGGTGCATTGTTCGTGAACAGAACACACAGCTCTCCACGACGGAACCGCACCAGACTCATAGTATGCCAAGAAAAAGTCTCCAAAGTGGTGGCTCTTCTCATGGGTGCTTGATCGCGTGGTGCCCTGTCTCCTTGAAGAGTTCTCGCTTCTGGCTTTGGGTTCCTTAGGTGATGTCAACATACTTGTCAACACATATGTCAGCATCAAACCATTGAAACAATTTGTAGCTCAGCGTCACATATGAATTCAAACGCGTTCAGCCCACAACTATCCAACCCAACCTTGACTGAAATGATTGAGCTGACTGCACATGTTTTGGCTTAAACAAAAAAATGGAGTAAGAAGAAGTGTCTGACCGTTGTTTTGGTTGGCTCCTCACTGCAGAAGGTGCGGCCGAAGATGAAGAAGGCACATGCCTATCGGGTGGCCTGAGAACTTCAACGGCATCCTGCCGAGTGCTTGGAGCATCGGCGTGGGAGATGGCAGCGGCAGCGGGGCCCGATAGACCAGAGCCAGCCTCCAAAGCTGGAACATCATCTATATCATCCATCAAACGCAACTTGGGCGCAGCGTTTGCATCACCTTCACCCTCTGGCTCTTGACCCTTGATGATTCCACGGTAGAACTTTGCCTCGCCAGTTCTGGAACCGCAGAAGCGGAAATTCATTGGCAAATCTAAGGCATTCACGGTGAAAAAGTTCGAACTTTCTAGCCTAGCCCCTGAACGCCGAGCATAGTTACTACTGACTCACTGACTTCCCTTGGAAAATGCATGAACCCAACATAGGCCCAACATGATCCCCGACATGACCAACAGTCACATATATTAAGTATAGGTGCTGGTTTCCAAGGTTGGATTTGCTCTAGAGATAGGCCTTGATCAAGAGAAGCCAGCAAAGCGGAGTAGTATGATTCAATTTGGCCATGGAAAATGCCTCCCTTGAGTCCAGCTTGGAACAATTTCTCCGACTTCAGCAAGCAAACCAAATAGGCGGAAAAGAACCGACCATTCCGGTCTGAGAACCAATTCTTGCAGGAATCAGTGCCACCCTTGAAAGGTACATGTGCTTTGTCTTGGTGTTCGACCAAAGACAGCTGTTCCCAACCATTGTTTGCCAGCAAAATCTGTAGTTCAACTTGGGTGCACTGGTCAAGTGGCAAATCAGTCCGTGGGGCAAAGAGTTTGGTAGGGGAACTGAGCCAGAAGGATTGTCGAATATACCCTTCAACTGCGGCAGCTGTCAAACACCACTGGCCTTCACCCAACCCGGTTGAAGTCACCAACCCATCGAGTTCAAGCAGCTGCATACTCTCAATCGTGTTGTCATCGCCAAGGTCGTGGAATTTGTTGTTTCCACCTGAGAAAGATACTTTTGGAAGGGAAAGTATCTGATCGGGCATGTTCTCAAGCTCAAAAAGGTTTATGGGCTATTATCGGGTTCTGAGTGTGGTCTCTGAGAAAATGCCACTGTTAATACTTGTGTTGCAATCATAATCCGTTCGGGTCTGGGTAACTGGGTAATCATGAATCGTGAACCGATGGTAGCTAGGTAACTGGTAATATAACATATATATATTGAATATGTACTATTATATGGAACATAGACATAAAAAAATAACAAAAAATGGCAATGGAAAGGGCAATGGTATTGGTCCCCAAGTCCTGGCTTTGTCCACACATGTCCGCCCAGGAGCCCGGAACCCATCCTTTAATCTTAACCGTTGAAATAGGAAAGTTGATGCTGATAATCGGGTGCCATTGATCCATGTATTGCGTATTGCTGTGGCTTAGCTTGCCAGGCCATTGTATATATAAATAGAAATGTTTTTTAAGTGAAACATTACTTTTCATCCTGGATATATCCTGAGGCGCTGTCCTGGGAAGGCACCAGCATCAATCAAGGGTTTCAAGCTGTCCAGACTACACTCCACCACCGAAGCAGATGGTCCTGACGAATCGACCCGCAACTGCACCATCGTCCGCATCAAGGTGTCAGGGTCAGCAGATCCAAATAGGTCAGAGCAAAGCCTTGGATGGCGGCAAGGACGGAAAACCACCTGGCCCATTGACCATTGACCCGCGCCCTCCCCCAATAAGTTTCATCAACCGCGCCAATCCAATGCCTTGAGCTTTTAGACTTGGTCCACCCAAAAAAACAAACATGCTGACTGTCCAATCATAGAAACACTTCAGACCCATGTTCACATGTAACCCGAACACGAAGAAGGTTGGCATCCACACTTACATCACGTTCCAGGATGGTGTACTTCCTTAGGGCAACGTCGTTAGACCCAATGGCATCATCTGAGTGCAGTGGTCGTTTCAGCCGTCCTGGTCGCGTGTGGACAACTTTGAAGACAACGTAGGCCTGCAACAATGGGTCCTGAAACGGATCCATGCAGGCAACTATGTCCACACATCGTTCTTCATCGCTATCTACCACAATGCACTCAGAGGTTGGCACTGGCACAGCCAGCTGGGTGGATGGCAAAGCAAGTTGCGAGGGACCAAGTGTCAACTGCAGATGCTTGGTAGTGTCGCCCAAGGGGAGCATACTTGACTCAAACGCCGACGTCTTCAAAGCTTCCACAGCAGTTCTTTCCTGAGTTGTAGCCAATTACTTTCTTGATTTGCCTTTGAGAGAACAGGCGGGCATGACACACTACCTCCAAACAGGGGATATTTCTCTTGAGTTACAGAATGTTGTTGGCTTTATTCAAGCTAAGATTCCCCAGATTTGGAAAACTCTGGTGCAGGCATGGCGAAGAATGATCCACTTTCATCTGCCGCAATGGTTCGGAAATGGCTCAAGAGTCTGGACTGTGTGGCTGACAGGGTTGCTACTTTTTTTTGTGGTTTTGGAGGCCTCTCACCTAGAGCCTGACATACCACCGTTGAAGGGGAAAACAATTGTTGCGCATAGCGCCGGTACACCAGATCTCGCAAAAACTCCCGAGACGCAACTTGCGAGCATTGACTGCTCGGCAAGCAGTGGTCTCCACCGCACATCTGCGCCACAGCCTTGCATAAACCCTGGTGGGAGGTCATCTCATTGACTCCAAACTCAGCAATCGATGCCTCCAAATCCTTGCATGGGCACGCTGCATTGAAAGAAATGAACCGTTTGTGGGGGAGGCCAAAAGGGTCACAGGTCAAAAAAACATCTTATACCCACATGAAACTGAAACATGTAAATTTGAATTCAGGCAAATTTGAAAGTGCCGGAGGGGGAACCTATGCATGTTGTGTCATTCGTGATCCCTGTTGTGCCCCTGTTGTGGAACATGAAACATCAAACGTTTTTTTTAATGTCAAGTGCCCTGATACTGGACGATGGGCTTTGCATTGAAGTCTTGAAGGTTTACCTATCTGAATGGCTACCTGTCTGAACGGATGAGGATGAACATCTCACCACCATTCAATATATCAGGTCTAAATCCTTGCCGTGAAAGTAAGCAAGCTAAAGCACTACAATGGCTGTAATATATTGTAACACCAATCGTGTCCCTGGAACCTCTGGAACAAAGGCATGTGCCCAAAGACCACCCTTTCAGCTGCGCAAGGTCCATCCTGCTCCTGGTGCTTAGCCCCCAGCCCTCAGTGGCCTCCGCATCTATAGCCTATAGTACTATAGTAAGAAAATTGTTAGTATAGAATGTGGCATGTGGCTGGTGGCTGGTGAGTCAAAATTATATCCCTTGACATCGGTCGTTGTGACCGTGGACCTGGTCACTCAAGCAACATCAGGACACTGTTGGCGCTTGGGACCTGAGTTGGGCATTTGCTCTGCCATTTCAGAGAAAAACAAATGAGACACAAAATCGGTCAGAATCGCATGCCCGGCTCTCAGGAGCGGCGTGGCGTCCATCAAGACTTCCATCGACTCGGCTGCGGTGTCCACCATTTCCTTGGCAATGGTCTGATAGATTCAGGAGGTAGTGTAGCATAAAGGAATGTTCAACATATCCAGGAATCTATTTGCCGCTGACCGCTGCCACAACTTGGCCCACAACAATGAGGTTCATTGATAATGGTTAACGAATCAGTATTAACTGGAATATGAAAAATGATATACTGAAATGTCAAAGGAGAAAAATAAATTGGGTTCCTAAATCAACTGGCCAAAATTCCACAATTTTCTTCAGTGTCGCAAGGCGACATTGTGGAGAAGCACCCCTACCGCACTGTTGTTCCAAAAATTTGGCTACCTTGGCTTGCATGGGTTCAAGCATGATCGGGTCCTTGACAACTGGCTTAGTATACCACCTGGAGTTCGGTGTCGGGACGACAGCGAGCTCACCACCAAGGTCTTCCATGCGCAAAATGCGCTCTTTCACCTTATAGGCAGAGAGGAAACTCTCTCAATTTGAGTTTCCCATTTGGTGGCTGATGGGGTGCTGTTGCAGCAGCGGTAAAACAGAAACAAAACAATGCCTAAATAAATCAATGGCAATGAGCTGTCATCACTACGCAGAACAACTTCGCCAACATGTCCGCAGCGAACGGGTTGTCAACATTCAACTTCTGTGCAAGGGACACTGCCTGAATCAACTTATTGTATTTTCCGTTCGGGTTCTGGTAATCCTTCAGGACTTCTTGCAAATTCCCCAGTTGGATAACTAAACAAACCACCATGGCTTTGACATCTGCTTCAAACATGAAAGCTTCAGCCGGGGCATCGCTATACCCGCCACCAATGCCCGTGCCACTGCTCGACATTGCTCAGCGCTCAGGCAGCAAAGCTTGGCAAGAAATTACTTGAGCAAAACTGGGTTTGCAATCTGCTTTGCCAGATCAAGCAGCTGACATGCGCGAGAAAAACTAACCGTGAATAATTTGTCTGACACGGTCCAGCTTGGAGATGTATGTCATCCAATCACTTATCAAACTGGTACAAATGTGATCATCATCATTCAACTCAACGTGTTCCTTTCACCCTTCATTCCCTGAACCGGCGCAAGCCAAGAATCAGCTGGGTTCGAGAACAACTTTTCCAAGTCCTTCCAACGCACCTCTGTAGAAACATATGCATCTGCCGCAGCTGGTGCCCTTGAAAAGGTCGCCTTGATGTCACGATGTAGAGCCTGCGAGAGGCAACTGCTGCTCCGTGGCCATGGCGCAGGTGGTGATTTTTTTTTCCTGTGGGATCTCTCCATTATAATCCACAAAACTACAGTTAAGGATCGGTACCTATTAAAACTAAAACTTTTAAACTTCATTATAACCCAGTAAAATATAATATCATTTCTCTTCACCCAGATGCTACTCTCAACACACAGCTCAACTTTTTCCTTCTTCAGGCTCTGAAGGTCAGGTCAGTGACCTGTTAGCTCGCAGGTTTTGCTTTGGTTAGCTGGTCGCTCCAGCCTGGCCAGCCTGCCCAGGCCCGCCTGGGTGGGATCATGTCAGACACTCTGACTTGTATCCATTAGATACTACCCCGGGGGTCACGAACCCCCCCCCACCCCTGCACTGTTAGACACTCTAACAGGCAATGGGGTCACCCATGAGGAGAGCTGGCTAGATCGCTAACTAGCGCGAACCCCAGCCCCAACGGGGCCTTCAAGAATTCGTGGGACAGCAACTAGGCTGGCCACAATTCAGGGCGGGTTCAGGGTGGGAAAAACAAAAAGATGCTATTTTGGATCAAGGCACTTGAGCCAAAATAACCATGTGATTAGAAATGATCAGTGCAAACCCATGCCTTCCAACACCTGATGTACATATAGATATCCCATTAAAAATCCATTGTTACATCTCGTTTTTATCCATTATAAAGCATTTTGCGGGATAGCTAACCACAGTTAAATCCATAGCCTGCGAAGCTTAGCTTGGGCACACCTAGATTGGCAATAGATGGTCCGTCAATCATCTGATGGTCCCTCATCGTGGGAAGACAATACACTCCAGGCAAGCCAAGTCCCAAAGTTCCACTTTGTACGACCGTCTGACCGACGACCGACGACGACTGTGAGTATTATATTTAAATACTGGATATATCAGATAATCAAACTATGAACTATTAATCAGAAGCCATAAAATCAAACCAGCTGATCAACAGTTTGTCAATTGCCATATTGTCAAAACAATGAGAAATATCATTGTATGAACATGCCTGAAAAATCATCCATGTTCCAGCACAACCATTCCGCCCATGCCCCATTGACCCTAGTAACCGCTAGGACCTCGATTGGACGCTCGATGATTCTGATCATCTTCAGTGCACCAGCCCAGAACCGCAAACTGCCCAGGTTCTCAATGTCCTCCCCTGCAAGGAAGTCTTCAACCTGAAGTCAAGAAAATGGCAATGGGCAACCATGTATACTGACCACAAAACCGAAGACGAAGACTACCTAAGGCTATGCCAGCTATGCCACAAAACCTATAGACTACCTCAGTTAATGCCAGCTATTAGCTATGCCACTCCAATGTTTCTGTCGGATGGTTGAGCTACCGTACACTGTCATTTTAAAAATCATGATTAAGGATCATTCATGATGATTCATGTTCTGGCAAACGGCAAACAATATGCGGATTCTGTGACTTGTGGGTAGCTGATGGTGACCCAGTGCTGGATTCATATTTGACCCGGTGTTTGTCGATAATCAACAGTTTTAAAGTTGGAAATTTGACACTACAAACTGCAAACTAGACATCTTTCCTGGCCTCGAGATACAACGGTTCATCATGAGGGTCGTCAGCAACCCCCTCGTACATCGAGTCAAAGAATCGGCGCGTCATACGGTGGTGCCGTTGTGATTTCTCCTGGGCGGCCAGCGTAAGTGTGGAGCAGTTTAGGGGAAGTGAGCCAGCTGGTTGAGCTATCTATGGTGGTTTTGTCAATTGTCAATGTCAATCTTAGTTCTAATCCAAAGGTAAATTGAATTTCTTTTATTTTTGAACCCACTATATTGTATGTTGTCGTGATGGGTACGGGGATGGACAGCATAATAGTTACAGTAACTCTTCATAAGTCTCCCCCTAAACTTGGAAATGACAGTGTCAAAAATGCTGCCAGGATTGTGTGGGACAACAAGTCAAAAGCACATGGACAAGTTGGACTCCAACTCGGACTTGTGACTGTGTCTAGTCATGCCTAGTCTGGACTACGTCTAAGTGGCTTGAGGCTTGTGTTGGAAAAATAACATACAAACTAAATGCTTCGAAGTTTCTGTCTTCAAGAATTTGTCACGGAGGCGCCTTAGGCCCGCACGTGCCACTTCGACATCGTGGTGGCCACTGACGGCCAAAGCCCACGGAAGCTCTTCCCAATGATGGGTCTTTACCTGTATCTCAAGCAGTGCGCGGTCGCATGCAGTGTGAAAGTCTTCAAGAATCTTCGATGACTGATCTGGGGGTAGTCCTTCGATGAAGCCCAGGAGCTCGGTCATCGCAGAGGAGGCCAGCCAATCAACGTGTTGTTTCAAGAAGCCAGCTGCAAGCTCTGGTGCTCTGCGACCTTTGTAACAACAACTCGTGCCTTCCTGCCTGGTCAGCTTAGATCTGAGAAAGTAGGTGCTGTTCGATGTCAGCTCATCTTCGTGGCACTGGCAGCCCTCGCACCAACTTGCCAGAGAAGTAAGGAAACCAGCCAGCGTGTTCACCATCATACAGTATCCCCAGAAGAATCGGCTGCGAATCGTGTCATCCACTGCCTTTATGAAAGATGCAGCCACTGCGTAGGATCTCTCCCGGCCCTGAACAGCAGGCTGTCTGGATGTTCTTTGTGAATTTGATTTTCATACTTGAAATCTTTGGGGTGGAAAGAGATATGTGGTGTTGCGCCTGATATTAAACCTTCTGTACCCAAAAGGAAATGAATCGGAATGAGTAACCAAAAGGAATGTGAATGTGGACTGGAAGACATTTATGTAATGTGGAAGAAAAGGTTACGGCACCTGTGGAGGTGCGGCGCTTTCAATTCTTTTCAAAGTGACGATTCGACGGCATTTTTTCATCATCATGCGAGACGCCACAGTCCAACTTCGCTGTTGTGTTTTTACAAAGCTTGGCCAACTGATCCAATAGGGAATAGCCAGGAGCCAAGACTTCATGCAACCATTGCCATGTTAGGCAATGTCTCATCAGCGCAGCTGTTGTTCCGTGTGCGTGTAATTTCCTGGAAGAAAGACTACCTGGGATGTATGACTTCATATGGTAAAGAAGAAGATGCTGTTACAACGTATCAAGAGCGTCTTGGAAGTTACTTGAAGAAGGTGTTACAACGTATCAAGAATGTCTTGAAAGTTACTTGAAGAAGATGTTGCAAAGTTGCAATGTGACAACAGTCCTGCCCCTCGAGGGGCGCTGCCACCGAAAATAATTCATAAATGTGTCGATGTCGATAATCGATGTGAATATATATTGTATATATGAGAATTCAAAACTCGAAAAAAAACTGATCTTCATGTTCTCTCTCCAACCGAATCCAATGCACAATGTGTTATTTCAACCAGTGTCCTCTATATCCAGGCTTCTGTGTTCCCAGGGACGTGTCCGTACAAGGTTGGTTCCGAACTATGTCCGAACTATGTTCGTTTTGACGTTTTGATTTGGGGAATTAT
>Ga0126342_10017350_pt1 | contig 12458 bp, 11 predicted proteins | sample Cyp1metagenome_FD_92528 | JGI IMG/M metagenome (GOLD analysis project Ga0126342, IMG submission 92528) | Coral microbial communities from Lord Howe Island, Old Settlement Bay, Australia - Cyphastrea 1 metagenome | ecosystem: Host-associated > Invertebrates > Cnidaria > Coral ... | reverse complement strand
TTTATCTTCATAAGGATCAAAATGTGCCACCCCCTAAGAGCAATGTTGATTGGGGTAATAACATCAACTTTATCTTCATGAGGGATCAGAATTCGCCACCGCCTATGAACAATATATTGATTGATTGGGGCAATAATATCAACTTTGTCTTCATAAGGATCAAAATGTGCCACCCCTAAGAGCTATGTTGATTGGGGTAATAACATCAACTTTATCTTCATATCCACCTGAAGTCCGCGGCGCAACGTCAGGGTTGCAGCGAGACTGTTTTGTGGGTGGCCCCCTGGAAAGCCTGGTCTTCACCATAAACATTTGCATTTCAGGTTCTGCCTGGCACCCCCGGAGCTGCGATATAAATTTGAAATGGCTCAACGGAAAAAGTAGGTACATGTTCATTGAACATGGCGCATCTACAGATCCAGCCAGATATAGCCAGGTTCTGTCCTTCTCTTTGAGCATCTTCTTCTGGATATATTCTCCTTGGGTCACAAAAAACAACCCAACTGTGCACATCAAGTTGCAGATTTGGTTAAGTTGAGCCACCAAAGGCGCCCAAGATGGAATAAGATGGAAACGGGTGACTTCCGGTGACTTCGGATCATCTGCAGATTCGCCTGAAACATGAAAAATATCAACATATATCAACCCTCTGGTTATTTAAGATAGCTATGGAAAATAATGGAAAATGACCCATTTATAGATGATTTGTGATGATTTACCTATCAAAATGGTGGTTTTCCATAGCTAGTTATATAACAAGAGGCTATATATGAAATAAATATCTGAAAGCCCTAGCCGGTGATTTTCATGTTCTTCAGCTCGCTGGTCACGATACCTGCAGTCCTCTTCAGCCTTTTTAGAATCCAAATGTTGAATGTTGATGATATCTTGTTAAAGACTACCCTCTGGTAAACCAACATAGCTATTGAAAATGGCCATAGAAATAATGAGTTTTCCCATTAAAAATGGTGGATCTTTCCATAGTTATGTGGCTGTTTACCAGAGGGTATCTTCCATTTTTAAAAAACCGGTAAACAGCCACATAACTATGGAAAATCACCATTTTTGATGGGTAAAGCAACCATCAATGGCCATGGCTTCCAGTTCACAAACAACTGTCCGCATCAACCGGCTATGGCGCTGAGTTCGGTGCCCATGATATCCCTACTTCGCACGTCTCGAAACTGCTAAGTTGGTTCACGAAAGGTGAAGAGTTGGTTGGGTTTAGGGTGAACTATCTGGTTGGTGGTTTTAACCATCTTGAAAAATCTCAGTCAATGGGAAGGGTTATCCCATATATCATGGAAAATAAACATGTTTGAAACCACCAACCAGACTATAGTTGGATAGGTAAAACCATGACTGGTTGGTGGTTGAGCCCTACCCCTCTGAAAAATCTGAAAGTCAGATTGGATCATCATCCCAACTTTTGGGGAAAATAACAAATGTTCCAAACCACCAACCAGATGATAAACCATGATAAACCATGATGGTTACCAACTTATAACCAACTTATACTGTGGGGGAACACCACGTAGTAGTATCCCAACATGGGATAATTTCATGCTACGGCCATGTCCATTCGTGGTTTTCTGAACCTTTTTCCATGCTGACTCACAATGCCATCGCCGCGCCACAGGCTTATCCTCCATCCATGAACTAATTACAGTAACTAATTACCAGCTCAAATGTGTTCAGTAGAATGCGACAATATATTCGAAATGGCGAAATTGGGGGTGTCACATGAAAATGTTGGGGCTATAACTATGACCAAGTTACCAAGTTTTGAAAATCATATTTTCTTCATTTCTATAGTATAATGTGATCATTTTCCATATTTTTCCATGATTGTCCGAAATCGCCACGATTTGAATTCTCGTCGAATTCATCCCGAGTGGCTGTAGGATTCATCAGGTTGGCCCATGAGCACAATGGCCCTCCGCTGAAACTCGTCGGAAGTAAATCGCTCAAGGGCATCCTCCGCTGGCGCACCGCATCGCTATGGTCGCTATGGTTGGTAAATGGACGACCATGGAATCTTAGTGAAAAACCGGATTGGAAAAACACTGCAAAAAACGATTTGCGAAGCTACTAATTACCAACCAAAGAAGAATACACAAAGCTATAGAAGTATAGAAAGTTATAAAAGGATGATGAAAAAATTAAAAATAAACAGTTCTTCTGAAGGTGGTGCCTTACGGTGAGATCCCGCCAGTTCCCCCACGTCCACCTTTTCAACCAAGGAAGGCTATTGGAAAATGACTCACTTCGCAGCTTTCAATATGCTCATGTATTAGCTAATTGCTGGTATGCCTACCCCTCTGAAAAATATGAAAGTCAGTTGGGATTATTCATATTCCCAGATATTGGGGATTTTTTTTTTCAAGCCACCAACCAGTTAGCCTTTGAAAATAATTTCAAAGTTTTGAAAGCCTCAAATGTTCGACAAAGGAATTAAAAAACATTCTCTACCCAGTTTTGAAACGTGGCTAGCTGGAAAATCCCTTGTATGGAGGTGTATAGCCAGGAAAATCAGGAATGTTCCACGCTTGATACACTGATACACCCGCTCCTTTCGCTCGGCTGGCACCAAGTTTGCCTTCAACTCAGGCACCACGTAATTCCTGCGCGGAAATTGCATGACCCGGCTGTGTCTGGAAATGATACCAAAAAGAAAGGAAGATGAGTCGAAACCACTGGGATCTTTTGGATTTTTCTTGGTATGCTTTCAAATAGATCACATTTGGGTCTGTGTGAAACTGAAACGAAACACCAGCTCACAAACTAGAACAAGCCTCACAAATAAGGATTATTTATAGCCACTGTCTTGTGCTTAAAAGGAGTAGTTTTGCTTCTACATTGAAAAACTCACCGTCAACTTGCAGACCTTTTCAAATCCCTTGGATTCCATAAAGGAGGTTGTTCATCCCTTCCCGTAGCTATTGGTCCATCCCTCACTGATCAACTTCCATATTGCCTCACAAAATGATAGATGGTTGGTGGTTAATGATGATTAATGATGGTGATTAATGGTGATTAATGGTGATTTAATGATGGTTAATGATGATTAATGATGGTTAATAATGGCTGGTTGGTGGTTGACCTACCCCTCTGAAACATGATGGAGTGAAAGTCATAAAAGTCATGTTCCAAACCACCAACCAGTGATAGTAATCTCAATCTCGCCAAAGATCACCAACGAATGGTCAGATGTTCGTCAAAAATTGCCCGCGCAAAAGGAATCAAAGGGGGATGCACACGGGATGCACCAATTTTGAAAGTCCAAAATTACAAAACCCGTCCCGTTTTGACGCTGGTTGAAGCGTCACAGTTGTTACTTCTTTGCCCAAGACATCACATTGGTTAACCTTTGGTTGTTTGACATAGCTACGGAAGCCATGGGCTATTGAGTTCAATGGTAAGAAATGTGATTTACCCTCTGGTAAATTAACAGTTGGACCGTTGGACCCTGAAAATAGCTGAGTTTTAATGGAAACTAATCTTCCAACCCGTATCTGCCAGGGTCTATGTTAATTTACCAGAGGGTATGTTTTTTAGTGGTGATTGTCAGTCCAGTTCAAAAACCCTAAAAAATAACCAGAGAGTATCTTGGGTCCGCCATCTTGTACATGGTATTGACCATTAATCAGGAAGAAATGGTATGAAAACCATTCACCAATATTAGCCATCATTAACCAACCATCAATCACTCAACCACCAATTTTCGGTTTATGAAATGACTATGGTTCATCAACTAACCATTGCTCATTAACCATCATGAACCAATCATCAATCACTGAACCATTAATGGTTCATAAATCTGAAATGACTATGGTTGAATTGACCATCAACTAACCCATTACTCATATCAAGGAACCATTAACCAACCATTCCCTAGTATCCAGTTATAGTCATTGTCCCCGATGGTCTTTGTGGTCCCCTGATGTCCCCTGGTCCCCTCTCCTGGGCATCGTAGGCGCCACGGCAGCCATGACACGACTGATGCTCCAGTCATCGATGGCGATGACCTGAAACCGCAAAGCCCAAAGGCTGGTGCGTTTTACGTAGGGTCGCTGGATGGGTTGCTGGGGGTTGCTGGGATTATGAAATTGATAGTTAGCCAGTGGATCATTCCCGAAAATTCCCTACGTTTAGCACAAGTAAGAAGTGGGTTGTTTCCGTTCGAATCCTTTGAGTAAGATGATGTGACGACGATGTTTTTGGAGTTGGAGCCAAAAAAAGCTGACAAATTCGACCCAGGACTCTGGAACTTAACCAGGAAATCCTGGGATACCATTGGTAACTGGGATACCATTGGATTTACCCTCTGGTAAACAGCCACATAACTATGGAAAGATCCACCATTTTTAATGGGTATATCAACTATAAATGGCCATGTTCAATTGCTATGTTAAATTGCTAGAGGGTAACCATGCAGTTAATCACCTGACTGAGTGCCTCAAGTGGAAAGTGGCTTCATGGGGGATGCGAATCATCCACAGAGAAGGATTGGAGGTAGAAACATCCCACTTCTGTGCTGGGACCAATTTTCTCTCATATATAATTATATTTATATATATATATATATTCTATATGCATATATGTATTTTGTAAATATTATATATATATGGTTATAATTATATATACATATACTTAATAGGGACTATTCAAAATGAAAAACAACTATTTTTCCACAGCTGAAATTAACATTTGATGAGATGCTTTCCCTTCCAGGAAATCATAAAAATAGGGGCCCTGTCTGCTGAGGTCATAATTCAAATAGATTCCAATTATTGTGGTTCACTAGTATCCCGATTTTAGTCCAAATCTTGTTGGCAAGCATCCCAATTACGGTCATCTTTACCCATGAATCACACATTCACATACATTCACCATGGTCTACAAGGCGACTCCGAACCTTTTGACCCCCAAAGTTTCAAAGTAGCAGTTCCTGTGGCAACTCACAGAAAACACAAAAAAAATGTCAGGCGAGGCGCGCCCGTGTTCGCCTCAGGTTTATCATTGGATCCAGCTCCTGCAAAACAACAGAGGCCCAAACAATTGGACCCTCCTGTGTCAAACATGGTAAGATTGTGTCATTTGACCATCGAACATAGAAATTGAACCATCAAAAAGGGTGGTATCACGGGGGATATAATGGGCCATGATAGAAATTATATAAAGGGGCTTTACATCTTCTGGAAAATCCAATATGACTGGGAAAGCCCCGCTATTTCGAAGGGCATCCAGTGGTAAAAACCATCAACGCTTGTGGGATTTTACAGCCATGTTTGATTCCGAAAAAACGTAAAGGTGAAAAAGTGAATTGAAACCATCGTTCCGAATAGTTCTGGGTAAATTATAGTATTTCACTAACCTGAATTAAGGCCATTTGGGGATGATTTCCCCTACTAACAATGATTCCAGTGAGGTGGCAGTGAGGTCGTTATAATTTACCCAGATAGTTAGATAAATTTAAGGATAGAAGTAGGAAGGTGACTTGAAACATTCGTTACACATAATTTAGAAGATATGAAGGGTGAACATGTTTGTGAACATTGATGAACATTAACTATATGATATAGTACCCTCCGGTCATTTAACATAGCTATTGAAAATCGTAAAATCCCCCATTTATGGTTGATTTTGTTATGAACATTGTGATTTTCCACAGTTGTTTGATGTTTTTGTATGTTTACCAAAGGGTAGCATTAATGATTGGGATGATTTGTCAGGTGAACACAGATGTGACTCTTGGTTTCACCATGTTTCACCTCATGAGATGTGTAAGGTCCAAGTGTCATGGTTTATCCAAGAACTTTGCCAAAGGGCAAGTTGAAGATAATCATATAAAATGAATTAAAATGATATAAGTCAAAATTGGGTACCCCAAGAATTAGATGGTTAATACCAAACACAAATATGCCAAAAATTATGGCCCCATGCTATGTCGACCCATCCCCAGTTGTATAGCCGGCCACCCTCATCTTACATGCTCTCAGCTGCATGAATCACCGGTAAACACATGATATTAGATGCCAAGCCGTAACTGTTTCTTGGCATATCCCCCATGAGAGTTACATTTCCCTCCACCCAGCGCCCTCCACGCTGTCTCCAACTCCTGCATTCTTGCGATTCCAAATGCCGCTCTTCGCAGCCCAATCCTCAAACTTGGAAGGTTCACCCTTGCAAAGAACGGTGGTGGATAGATTCAGCCTTTCCAACATCTTGATGGCAAGTAATCGGCTTGGTGGGCGCTCCCCTCATATTTTCGGTCAATCAGAAAAAAATGCATGTTGGAATGAACATCAACCATATTCAAAACCACTATTAAGTGTATGGAACACGTCGCAACACAAGCAACATGCCATAGGGCAGGCGTTTTCCTTAAGGCAAACCTGCCTATTGAATATGTGGAGATTTGCCGTACAAAAAAAACGCTTCACAAGCCTTGGATACTCTTTACATATCTCTCCAAAGATATAGCTATCACTTCCATGTATATATATATAATTACATATATATATATACTGTACACTATGGATGATCTATAAACAATCATATGAATGACATTGAATATGTAACAATGCTTGATCTTGATACTCAATGAAATTTACCCCTTCCACCAGCCATGCCATCCCACCATCCAATAAAACCGGGACTCCAGAATCATGCGGTCGCTCAACTCCACATATCCCGGGTTTTCGGCCAGAAACTTGTCGACCCAATCGAAGTAACCCATTTCCTCGGCTTCACACGCGGTCAAAAAAAGGGACTTGTGATGAAATGTGGGGATTCTGTGGCATTTTTGCACATATCATGAATTTTACATTTGTACAGCTTAAGAATTTGAGGGACCCTGGGCCTCAAGCTTTCGGATTCTTAACCAACTCTCGGGCTGTATCTCAAGAATTGTTAGATCATGTCAAATCTATCTTTAGCATGGACAGGATCTCTCGACTTGGGGGCCCTGGCCATCACAATTTGGGAAGCCGACCAGCTCTCTGGGCAATACCCGTTGCCACGTGGCAATGGAAAATCCCCGAGGATTTTCAGTTGACACGTTTGCTGAGGGTAATTGAAAGTAAGAAACCGTTACCACTACCAACTGGGGCCTTGACGCCATGTTCGAGGTTTTAGCTGTACCGAACGCAGACATATTTTCTGCATCTGCATCACTTTGATGGCAGGGCCTATTGTAGTCCTATGGTAAACCTGGAGATGCTCACAACATGACCAACATGTTCAATTTTGGAAGGAACACACCTTAAAGCTCAACCACCTGTTAGGTCAAGATCTGTCAAGATCTGCACAGCCAGGGCGGTACCAGCTAGGGGGTACCCGAAAATTCTAGGGTCACCATATTTTCCCCACAAAAAAAGGTTGTATTTCGAGGTTCTCCATCCGAAATTTTGAGAGAAATCTGACTTTTGACTCTCCGCCTTCGTCTTTGAATCATGTTGAATCCCAGTTTCGGGTAAACCCACAGGAAGCACAAAGTCGCTCTTCCCGTCCTTGCCTCATCGAAGTAGAACGGCCACGGTTTGATATATCCAGGTTATGCCATATAGAAACATATAGTGGGAATTTTGATATATCTTACTGCTATGAAATGAACATGTAATAAGTTTATATTATCTATACATATATATATATACAATTGTATACACATGATATCACATGATATCACATGATATTGGGCTTGACATGATATTGGGCTTGACATGATATTGGGCTTGAACGTTGTGTTTTACACACCGCCATGAAAGGATTCAACCATCATCTAGTGCTGAGAGGCGCCGACCTCAACCAGAGGTTCCAATAGTGTTGGTGTGGACACAACCAGTGGATCAAAATAGTTGGTTTATACTGAACATGACCAATCAATCCAGTCCCCATGGCCTTGCATTTTGACCCAGACCCACATATTTCATGTTCAGCATTGTGAAACTCCTGTGGTTTCTGAATCCAGACCAAAAAACGCAGGGATACCCCAGGTGCTTTTTTTGGAGACTTCCCTCTAAGGTTCGACAATCCAATCGCTGTTTGATGCCGAATTTCCCATCGTCAGCCAGCCATGGTTTACCCGGGAGAGTTACATCAAAGTTGGTTATATGTTCCAGTTTCAGGTAAGCCCGGAAAACAAATCATCAACCAACCATCATTTATCAGTTCTATCGAAGTATCCCGATATGTTTCATTCTTGAAAAATCATAGTTAAATAAGTCCCATTCAAGCCCCATTGTTTAAATATTACCTCATCACTCATACCCATAATCTCTCTATTGTTTAAATAATTCTTTAATCACCACCGTTTTAAGGTGGCGGGACGTACCCAAAATGTAAGCTACATTTTTCAAGGTGTTTTTGAGGGAGGCATTGAAAATGTAAGCTTACCTTTTGAAGGTATTTTGAAGACACTCCCCACAAAAACGTTACCTGGGGGAGGTTCAGAGACCAATTTTACATTATTTTACATTGCAGGACGGGGTTCCAAAAAATGTATCTTACATTTTGGTATGGTCCCCCCTGAAAAGTAGCCTTAAAAGGATGGTGATGTTCCTTAATGATCTTTATATTTTAAGTTTTCAGGTAGCAAACATAGCTGCCACCACGCCACGTTTGCTCGCTTTCACTTCCACATCTTCTGCCGCTGCCTGCTGCAGCATGTGACATGTGAAGGGCAGCGCCACGCGCGGAACAGGACCGAAGTTCACTTCCAGCGACCTGAGCAAAAGCGACCAATGCCATTACCATGGTGGGACTGCGCTGCCATTTGATGGCCATTCTGTTGGTGAAAATGAGGTTTAAAAAGCATTGTGACTGAGGGTTAATAGACATCAGGAACATGTGGGAATATCTACCAACCATATCCAAAGGGTGTTCCCATTTCATGCACTTTACTGGGGAAACTGAGGCATTCATGGGAAATGATCACCTGCTACAGTTCCACAATTATTTAGGAGATAGATGTTGAACCCATCTAATGAAAAAGAAACGAGTGGTTGGCTGTGATCAATGCAGCTAAGCAAGACACGTTCCGAACTCTACCAGAAACAAGCAGGAAAGAACATTGGAACATGGGATGAAATCAGACAAAACCGAAAAAGATGTGCTGGTCACAATTTAACCAACGCAGTTTTAAAAAAGTTAATTATGCAACAGCCAACAGCCAACGGATGTCACCAACAACATGGACTGAGCCAACTAAACATAAAGATATCAAATTATATTATAAATAATCATATTTATATAATATATATATATATATAAATACACTGTATATATATATATATTAACCAACAAATGTTGGGACCAACTTAAAACACTGGAGTTGGCTCACCCACCATGATTCCGGATTCCTTTTCTTGCTGAGCTGAGGAGCAGGTTCTTGTAATTCACGGTGGGATACAACCTGCGATGAACGAGGCTGTCGGCTGTCTGTCTGTCAAGCCTACAAAAGGAGCTTGAAAAAAACAAAAAAAACTGGTTAGATCTCTGGATAGCCGGATAGTCAAGTGGCCTTTAAGGGGTACCGTTCCAGGTGATTGATATCTAGTGTTGTTATATTACTGTTATCATCTTATGCGTTGTGTTGGTTTCGGATTTAGAGGATTTAGGAGTGTTTCAGAGTCAGAGTTCTACGAATAGGACAAGTAACAAGTTACGAAAAAACTTGAAAGTCACATCTTATGAAAGTCACCACACGTTTTTTCACCGAGGAATCAACCAAACAGAGCTACCACTAAGAAAGGATTGCCAACCTCCAAGCAATCAAACCCACTCATGGTTGCTACCTGACATAGAATCACCAACGGAACCAACAACTTATGCACGTGGTACATGAGAAAAATCATGTCTATGATCCTGGTCGAGAACGAAAATGGCTATGGGTCAAAACCCTGGCACTCTGCTGTTCACACCAAAATAGTTTGTATAGCTGGATGTTCGCCCCTGCAAATTATGGTAAATTATAGGGTTTAACTGGCTTTAACCCATCCCCATGTCTCAAAAAAGGACATCTATGAAAGCTATTGAAAGCTATGGGTCCCCTTGAGATGAAATTCCTATCTTGGGATGAACCAAACATCTTGAGATGACATTCCTTGTGCGAACGGTTCCATGCTCATTCCATCTCCCGCAGTGAAGGGACAATACAAAATAAAACAGCACTCTCCTGCAGGGAACACAGCCTGTTGGTTTACTCAACAAATGTAAAGTCTGGAAGTCACATGACTCTCAGTTTGGATGATTAAGCCTTCACTGCATGGGTCACACCTCCAAAATCAAGGTCACTTGGGTTCCATGTTTGCTGTGCAGCAGGCAGGTTTGAAACACAATTTTGATGATCCTCCAATTGGAACCCTAAAAGGCAGAAACTCCTAACGATAAGACTTGACCCTAAAAGATCTTATAAATAATTTCAGAAACCGCCTAAAACCACAGTTTCTCAAGTTATCAAAGGCTCATTTCGACCTCTGCATCTCTGAAAATAATGTTCCCTTGCCGTCCCGTGCCAAGCCACGTCTTCCCCTTCATCTCTTCCGGCAGCTGGATCGGCTCAGTCGCCCGTTGGCCGTCGATGAAGAGACTCACCTGCGAAGCGCGCAGCTGCGGAGCTAGCGCAGTTGCTGCTGACCTGCGCCTGGTTGGTTAAACCTTTGAAGGTGGTATGGAATATATAGAAGCCTATGTATGATATGATGATTAAATGTTAATAGTTGTTATTCCGGTCCTCTTCACACAACATATTTTTTAAATATAATTTTAGAAAACATTAGAATACCTGGTTCACTGTTGGATCTATTCTATTCATTTTGAAGTTCCCTATGGAGATATTTAGTACTAGGGGCAAGTTATTAACATTAAACATCTAAGTGGCTATAATCCAATCCAGGTGTGAATCGGTTTTGATCATGCAAAATTTACCAGCAGTTTTGGGTTGGTTTTGGGGTGTAATGTATGATCTTAACAGGGGTAGAATGGATACATGGTGGGGATACATAACCAACACTATGATATGTGGGTTTGTCAAAAATTGGATTTTCATGGATTTTCGACAAACCCACGTTCCTACATCACTGGTCGGTCTCTTTGGGGATACAAATATCCAAACATCCACGAGCACCACAACTTGTCTTTGAGTGATCAGCAGTCCCAGAAATGCACATGCCCACTCCCTCTAGTAAAGTAACATACCTAAAGAACATCACCACATTCAATAGGTACATCGTCGAACTGGGCCATCTACCATAGCAAATTCTTGAGGAAAGGTCAAGGATGGAGACCATCCCAAGTTCGCGGTTTTGTTTTCTATACGTCAAATTCCCCATTTCTATCCTGGTTGGTGGTTGAGCCCTACCCCTCTGGAAAAATATGACTTCGTCAGTTGGGATTCTGACATTCCCAACAGATGGAAAGTCATAAAATTCCATGGTTCCAAAGCACCAACCAGATCACCATCATATTCCTGTTGTTGTTGGTGTATAGCCTATTAACCACTATTAACCATCACTATTAACCACTAGTAAATCACCATTAATCCCATTAAAGCAGCATTAAATCACCAAATTCAAGGGTCGCCGGAAGTTGGGAGAAAAAGAGACCAAGAAGTCCGGCGGAAGACAGCAATGTCAGCGTGAGGCACGCTTCAAGCGCTCCAAGGTAGGAAAAGAAAAACATGTTTCCAAAAATTGAAGATTTTTCCTAAAATGATTTTTGGAATCCGAATCAAATTTTTGGAGCCAAAAAGTTTGGAATCCGATTATGGTTTGGGCTCAGATTCCAAAATTGTCTGGTTCCACTGACCTCACATCCATTAAAAGCTCCATGAAGAGTGAGAATGAGAGGGTGTCATTATAAAATAAAGTAGTAACTATAGATCATGTAACCCCCAAACAATAGATAATGATAGAATTATATTATTTGAATTAAAAATGGCATCCTAGTTTAATTCTCTGATTATTGGAAGGAATTAGTAATTATTTGAATATTCTAGATACACATACTATAGATAATGCTAAGGTGTGCTTTAAAAAAATCTGTTTTACACCAAAAAAAATCGAAGTTTCACCCCCGCGGCCGCAGCCAGGCCCCAATGACAAGGCGCAGTGTTCACGTTGGGACTCTTTGGATCCAAATTCAGCAGCAAAGCGACCTGGGCGGAGCTGCGCAAGGGTCAAAGATGGTCAAACACGGTCAAACACAGTCAAAGATGGTCAAAGATGGTCAAAGATGGTCAAAGATGGTCAAAGATGGTCAAAGAATGTCAAAGATGGGCAAAGATGGGCAAAGATGGTCAAAGATGGTCAAAGATGGTCAAAGATGGTCAAAGATGGTCAAAGATGGTCAAAGAAGGTCAAAGATGGTCAAAGATGGTCAAAGATGGCCAAAGATGGTCAAAGATGGTCAAAGATGGTCAAAGATGGTCAAAGATGGTCAAAGATGGTCAAAGATGG